>VAPM010168933.1_pt1 | contig 11192 bp, 10 predicted proteins | sample 3395091 | NCBI WGS metagenome assembly VAPM01 (sample SAMN08290445, study PRJNA428436) | hydrothermal vent metagenome | isolation source: Deep-sea hydrothermal vent chimney 3 | place: Pacific Ocean: Juan De Fuca Ridge | reverse complement strand
CTGCCCCATTCAAGGGCCTGATGAAAACTGTCTGCGCCAAAGGGAGCAATCATGAATTCCTGAAAGTCCGCCCCCTGCCAGTGGGCGTGAACGCCACCATTGAGAATATTCATGTGTGGTACCGGCAGGCGCGTAGCGCCCGGGCCGCCGAGGTACTGGTATAACGGCAATTTGCTGGCAGCGGCGGCCGCGCGCGCCACGGCCAGGGAGACACCCAGGATGGCATTGGCGCCCAGACATGCCTTGTTCGGCGTCCCGTCCAGCGCAATCATGGTCTGGTCGATCACGGCCTGCCGCCGTGCATCCATGCCCTGGAGTTCTGACGCGATGACCTCGTTGATGTTGGTGACCGCCTGCAAGACACCTTTACCGCGAAAGCGTTTGGCATCACCGTCACGCAGTTCTACCGCCTCGCGGCTGCCGGTCGAGGCCCCGGAAGGTACGGCGGCACGGGCGCAGGTGCCATCCTGAAGCTCGCATTCCACCTCCACGGTGGGGTTGCCGCGGGAATCGAGGATTTCACGGCCAACCAGTGACTGAATATCGAAGGAACGATTCATTGTTGTTCACCTTTACGCAACATCCAACCAATAGTGACCAATGCCCAACCATCGAACAGCAGGCTGATGCCGACATACAGCCCCACCAGCCACAGGGACGTGGTTGGCCAGCCGATCAGAAACAGGGTGGCCAGCAGGGCCGAGATGACACCATTGAAGGTCATCCAACCCCAGCCCTTGGCGGGATGGATTGACTGGGCAAGGGTGAAGCTGCCAAAGGCATCCAGTAACAGATAAAGTGCCAGCAACAGACCCACCGCCTCCACGCCGGAAATAGGATAGAACAACAACAGGCCACCGGTTATAAGCAGCAAGGTCGGCTTGAGCCAGTCCATGACGCTCTTCGGACTATATTTATAGGTGTGAATGGCCCAGAAGACACCGCCGATGAGCAGCAGCCAAGTGACGAAGATACTGGTCGCCAGGGACATCAAGACAGGAAATGCAATGCCAACGATACCCAGAATAATCAGCAGAACACCCGTCACCAAGGTATAGGGACCAAATTTTTTGAACACATTTTTATCAACGGGTAGAATATTCATTTTAATCTCTGAGAGTTCAATTCCCCGCAGCTCAGCTAAATGCACCTACTTTTGGTACTTCTGCGGGGGTGTGTATTTATCTCGGTTTCCAGATTCAGAAACAGCTCAATTATGTTCTACCGACATGACGATACCATTTTTCGTCATGATTCTGACGTGCTGCCCAACAGCAAATTGCTGGCCTTTGGCAATAACAACAACCGAGTCGCCGTTATCCAGATCAACCATCAGCTCCTGTGCATTCGCCTTGCCAGCTTCATTGCCGGCATAAGCACCCAGCAATCCGCCAGCCAGTGTTGCCAGCGTATTACCGCGCCCCCGGCCCATAGTCGATCCGAGCACAGCGCCCGTGATGGCGCCCAGAAAACCGCCCGTTCCACTATCCTTGATGATGACAGGCTTGATGTCTGTAATCCTGCCGTCTTCATAGTGCATGAGGTAGGCCGTTGATTCAGGGCTGACCTCACTTATCCCGCTGGTAGCACATGCACCCAGAGTCAGTAGCATCATGATCAGGGTAACGGAAAATAGTCTACTCATAACATCCTCTCACCATAATTAAGTTGTACTCCGCCTGTTGTCGATCACCGATGGTGATCGGGTTCAGAGACCCGATCCCGTCCAAACAAAGTTCAGCTGTTATCCCACAAATACGGATGCTCGTAGTATTTCCACATATGGTCAGGATAGTAGGTCGGATCCCATTGCCCGGGTATACTCTTGTCGAACCATTGATCCCATGGATAATTGGTACCATAACTGGTCACCGTTAGTTGGTTGTCCACCGCCCAAATACCCGCGGTACGAAACGCGACACGACCAGCTTCGCGGCGTTCGGATCCGCTATCGACTTCCCCTTTCAGAGTAGCGATACCGTTGATTGTGCTGACCTTGATACCATTAAGTACGGGCCGGGTGGTCCAGTTCCAACGAAGATTGTTAATAACATCATCAGTCAGTGCCTGGTCACTCTTGATACTCGTTCGCAGGACAGTGATCCGATTGATGACCTGCTTGACGCCAAGAACATCGGCCGCCACATTTCCAGCATGGTACTTTTCGAAGCTGTTGTTTACCTCACCGGTGAGACTAACCACGCCATTCTTGACCTTGCTCTTGAGCTGGAAGCCTTCCAACACATAATCCGTATTGAAATTAAAAGCGACATCATCCTCGATCAGCCAGTCGGAGCGGCTGGTACCACCAACCAATAGGTTATTAACCACCCAGCCCACACCAACCACGTTATTGGCATCCTGTCCGGCGATAAGCGCTTGATAGTAACTGTTGACGGTGCCATCCAGCGTAATAGACCCGAGGCTGGCACGAACAGTGATATCCGTGGCAACGACGTACGGATCCTGATTCAGTTCGGCCCAGACGGCACGCTTCAATGCATCATCCGAAGGCCAGACTTTTTCCTTGCGCGCGCCGCGATTCTCCCAACCTTCGATCCTGAGATCGCTCACAACACCTTTAACATTCGAGATCAAGCGTACCTTCTGCATGGCGCGATCACCTTCGAAGACGCTACCGACCGAGCCCGTCAGGTTAACGATGCCGTCATTGACGGAGACTACGATAGGCAGGCCGCTCAGATAGACATCACGTTGCAGTGCAGCGATAGCATCCTTTTTGATGGCCGGATCACTCCGCTTAACCTGCCAGACAGCGACAAGATCATTCATCACCTGACTTACGCCACGAACCTCACTGGCCAGCAATCCAGCCTGTTGTACTTCCCCCCAGTCAGAGACTTCGCCTGAGAGGGTGACCCGGCCATTTTTGCTAGTAACTCTGATACCCTCCGATGTTATGACCGCGCTATCCAGAATACGGCGCTTTACTGCGTGCCTGATATCAGTATCCGAACGCCAGACAGGCATCACCACAATCTCATTAATGACGCCAAGAACACCGTTGATCTTCTTTGCTTCAAGATTGGCATATTGCTTCGCTGCCAGATTGTCCACACTGCCGGACAGAGTAACAATGCCCTGCTCGCTGGCCACACCAATCTTCGATGCATCCACGCGTGGATCAATGCGAAGGGAATCGCGCACCCAGTAGCTGATATCAACATCAGCCAGCTGTTCAGCGGCGAATAATGAGGTTGTTGTCAAAGAAGCCAACAGAATCACTATCACCATTATACCAATTCCTTTTCTGTGCTTAATCATCATGCGTATTTCCTCTGATTTTCTCAAAAAACCAAACTTTTCATTTAGTTGTGTATTCGAGAGACACTTACTTTGAAAATACAATTTCGGTTAAACCTCTCGCTTGCATGCATGCTAGTCTCGTCAGGGTCGGAGGGATGTAACCCTAGTTACAGTCAGGTAATTTTTTGTAGCATTGGTAACTCTGTCTGTGATTTTTCTGTAGCAAAATCACAGAATCCTGTCAGGCGAAAGGAACCAACTCGGAGGAAGGACATTTTGGATTAAAATTTTCGATCGTTCGCGGCGAATAGCAATCGCTGCTTTAACGGATAATGATCGAAAATAAATCTGACCGACATGGATTATCTTCAGCAGATATCTCAAAAATCCAACAGGCACCTGATCACGACAACTTCTGACCAGGCCGGAGCCGGTATGTGTGTTCACCTGGCTATCCATCAGAGCGCTCCCGCAGGCGCTGTTCCACCTCTAGCACATGACGTGTTGTGGTAAGTACTGTGTCCGGATTGAGGCTCATGGAGTCAATGCCGATTTCCACCAGATACTCAGCCATCTCGGGATAGTCCGATGGCGCCTGCCCACACAGCCCAGAATGGCGGCCGTTGCGCTTGGCTCCTGTCACCGCCAGGCGGATCATCTCTTTTACACCGGGATCACGTTCATCAAAATCAAAGGCGACAATTTCCGAATCACGATCGACACCAAGGGTCAACTGAGTGAGGTCATTGGAACCGATGGAAAAGCCGTCAAACAGCTCGGAAAACTCATCAATGAGGATGACGTTATTGGGAATCTCACACATGACGTAAACCTCAAGACCGTTTTCACCGCGCGCTAGACCGTTGGCGGCCATGGCCTCCAATACCCTTTCTCCCTCTTCTACCCGTCGGCAGAATGGAATCATCAATTTGACGTTAGTCAGACCCATATCATCACGCACCCGCTTCATGGCCATGCACTCCAGGGCAAAGCCCTCGGCATAAGCAGGGTGCGCGTAACGGGATGCACCACGAAAACCGATCATCGGATTATCTTCTTCCGGCTCAAAAAAAGCACCGCCCAGCAAGGTTGCATATTCATTACTCTTAAAGTCACTCATGCGGACCACACAGGGTTTGGGATAAACCGCAGCGGCAATCGTGGCGACACCCTCAGCAAGAGTTTTAATGAAAAAGTCTTCAGGATCATCATGGGCGATACTGATGACCGCGATCTTCTCACGGGTCTCATCATCCACCTTTTCCGGGTGTTTGAGCGCCATCGGGTGAACCTTGATGTATTCATTGATAATAAATTCCATCCGCGCCAGGCCGATGCCATCCACAGGCAGTGAGGCGAGGCTGAATGCCTGATCCGGATTACCCAGATTCATCATTATCTCGGTGTTGGGTTTCCCCAGTTGACTGAGATCCGTCTGCTGAATTTCAAAATCCAGAATACCTTCATAGACATTGCCGGTTTCGCCTTCGGCACAACTGACGGTGATTTCCTGCCCGTTTCTCAATAACTCGGTCGCACGCCCGGATCCAACAATGGCGGGAATTCCCAGTTCACGTGAAACGATAGCGGCGTGGCAGGTACGGCCACCACGATTAGTAACGATCGCGGCTGCCGTTTTCATCACCGGCTCCCAGTCCGGTGTCGTGGTATCGGCCACCAGGATTTCTCCCGGCTGAAAGTCGTTAAGATATTTAACCTCAGTGATGGCACGTACTTTTCCGCTGCCAATTTTGGTACCAACGGCTCGACCCTGGAGAACAACACGGGATCTTTCATTCAGGTGATATATTTCAAGCACGCTGCCTTTTTTTTGCGATGCCACCGTCTCCGGTCTTGCCTGCACCATGTACAGTTGTCCGTCATTGCCATCCTTTGCCCACTCCATATCCATGGGCTTATAAAATCCGGCTTTCTGTGAATAATGTTTTTCCACACGAATGGCATAATCCGCAAGCACCATGATATCCACATCGGTGATACAGAAGTGATTTCTTTCCTCGTTAGTGGTGTCAATATTTCGGGTATACTCCACAGCGATGTTGCCGGTATTGAGGGTATCGGTAAAAATCATCTTCTTTTCTTTTTTTCCCAGGCGGCGTTTCAGAACGGCCCGATAATTCTTTTCAAATGTGGGTTTGTGCACATAGAAACTGTCGGGATCAATCGTTCCCTGCACCACATTTTCACCAAGCCCCAGTGCGGCATTGATAAAAACGACATCCTTGAAGCCGGTTTCTGTGTCCAGCGAAAACATTACGCCGCTGGCCCCCAAATCACTGCGCACCATTTTCATCACAACAACAGAAAGGTAGACTTTGTAGTAGTCAAAACCATTATCGTATTTATAGTGAATGGAGCGGTCAGTAAAATTGGAGGCCAAGCAGCGTTTATAGGCATCAAGCAGTGCATCCACATTGCTGACATTGAGGTAAGTATCATTTTGTCCGGCAAAGGAGGCCTCTGGTGAGTCCTCCGCCGTGGCCGATGAGCGCACTGCCACGGAAAAATTCTCGCCGTATTCCCGCTTTAATCGCTCATAGCCTTGAGAAATTTCCGCTTTCAGATCATCCGGCAATACACAGCCATCGACGATCGTCCTGGCTGTTTCACCGCGAGCCTGCAAGTCCTTAATATTATCCGGGTCCAGGCCATCAAGTGCCTTATGTAATAACGGCCAGGCATTGTTGTGATCAAGTACATAACGATATGCCGTTGCGGTAATGGCAAATCCATTGGGAACTCGCACGCCTTCTGAACGCAGGTTTTGATACATTTCCCCCAACGAGGCATTCTTGCCGCCAACCAGTGGTACATCATCAATACTCATTTCAGAAAACCAGCGAATATATTGATCAGATCCATTACTCATGTTGTCTGTCTCCTGTGATTACTCAAGGTGTTCGACCAGTTTTTCCAGCCGCTTGGCGACAATATCCCAAATCACCATTGGGCCACCTTCCTTTGCCCATTCCTCTGCGGACAGTGCCTTGATCTCATCGAGGTGGCCCGCCAGCTTGTTACGTTCCTGTTTCAGGCCAGATAGTTCAGACTGGTGTTCCACCTTCTGAAAATACGTTTTGCTCGCACGCGCGATGAGTTCATCAATATGTTTCAGACGTGACTCATACTCTCTGACATGAGATTCAACTAATTGTTCTTCATTGGTCATTGTTTTCTCCTCAGTATGATTGAGAGGTTGACGATCACTCATGGGACATCTAACAATTCCAGCATGTGGCAGATCCATATTTAATAAACCTGATCGATTACCAGGGAAAAGGTCAGCTCACTTTGTCATGCAGTTCATTCAACATCTCCATCTGTATCTGCTGAACTTCCATGAAACGTCGCATCTCCTGATGTAGCAGCTGGTCGAGTTTTTCATTGATGAGGCGAACTTCCATTTCGGATTTCAGATTCACCTGATAGTCATTTTCTGCACGAATACGGTCGCGGTCTTCCTGCCGGTTCTGGCTCATCATGATAATCGGGGCCTGGATTGCCGCCAGAAACGAGAGCATGAGATTGAGCAGAATGAAGGGATAAGGATCAAATGGCCCGGTAAATGCGAGCACCGTATTGATGACTATCCATGCAGCGAGAAAGATGCAGAACCAGATAATAAACCGCCAGCTGCCGCCAAATTCAGCCACTTTGTCAGCGAAGCGATCACCAAAGGTCAGGGTCTGTTCGTATTCCTCATTAAGGTTTTCGGAAAGCAGGGCATTGTCCTGCAGACTCGACACAACCTCCTTCTCCAGCTCATCCAGTTCACCCAGATCCTTCTCCATCAACTGCCGCACATAGTCGGTGCGATACCGGTTTAGGCACGCAAAACAGATCTGGCCGCTATCCTTCCAGTCGGGGTGGTCCTCACGGATCAGACTCAACACACCACCCCTGACCATTCTTGCCGGCAGTAGCTGACTCATCGGTTTATCTTGTCGGCAAACCTGGCAGATTCCGATATGTGACTTATCAAGACTCATGGTTCCGCCTGGGCCAGGCCTTCAGGCTCACCCAGTAACAGGGCCAATGTCTCCAGAAAACGCGCCGCATCGGCACCGTAAACCACCCGATGATCACAACTAAGAGTAAATTCGGCAAAGCCATTCTGTGTCGCGGCCACGGCAAGAATGGCCGCTGCCCCAACGGGAACCACGGCATCGAAACGGGAAATCATGCCAAACATACCGAGATTGGACAGATAGAAAGTCGCACCACGGTAGTCTCTTGGAGCCAACCTTAGGCGAGGAGTTTTTCCCATCGCTCGCGCCTTTAAACTGCTCCAATCCTCGGCAAGCTCCTCCACGGGCCGACGGGCGACATCACGCAGAACGGGTGTTACCAAGCCGTTAGGCACATCCACAGCGATACCGACATCAACCTGTCGTCGTTGGGCCAAACCCTGTGATGTGTAGACGGCATTGAAGCGCGGGTGTGCCTCCACCGTTAGTGCACAGGCACGAGCCATTAGCAGGGTCAGAGAATATTTTTCCTGATGCGCAAGCGTGCTCAATGACTGGAGGGAAAGTCGGGCACTAACGTGAAATACGGGAGTCGCCGTGGCCGCAATCATATTATTGGCGACGGCCCGCTGCATCGGCGTCAGGGTCAAGAGCTCATAGTCAGGACCATCATCAAGATTCGGCTCTGGCCTGCCCAATGCAGCAGCCACCACCTGGACAGCGCGAATACTGCCGTCCGGCCCCGGTGTTAGCCCCGCCAGATTGATCCCCAGTTCACGTGCCAAACCACGGGCATAGGGTGAAGAGGGTACGTGGATGAATGATGTCGACGAGGGCGTGTTGCCAGTCTCCGGATCGCTGCTTGATGCGGGGGGCACGGCTAACGGAGTCGGCGCTTTTGCTTCAATGGTCTGAGAGGCTGTTATCTTGGCGCCCTGTGTATCATTCGATCTCTTTTGCGTTGGTTCTGCTTTATCTTCCCCCCTCTCAAGATTATCGACGATATAGCCGATTACCGCACCAACCGGAAGATCCGTATCTGCCGCCGCCAGGGGACCAGCCAGATAACCATCATGGAAGACTTCCACCTCCATGACTGCCTTATCAGTTTCGACTTCGGCAATGGCATCACCTTTTTTCACCACATCGCCCGGCTGTTTCAACCACTGTATGAGATGACCGGTTTCCATGGTGTCGGAAAGGGTCGGCATCAAAATGGGTTCCCGCATGACTGACACTCCTTGGTTAACCGAAGTTAGTTGGAACAGAGGGTTTGCGCGGCATCCATGATGTCAGCGATTTGAGGGATGCTGGCGGCCTCCAGACCGGCGTTATACGCGATGGGCAGTTCCCTTCCCGCTACCCGCCGTGGTGCCGCATCCAGAGTCAGGAAACAGCGTTCGGTCAGTCCGGCGGTAATCTCGGCACCAGCGCCTGCAAAACCCGTATCCTCCTCCACTATCAGCAGACGGTGAGTCTTTTCCAGTGACGCCACGCAAGTATCCCAGTCGATGGGGCGCAGGCTGCGCAGATCGATGACCTCCGCCTCAATACCGCTTGATGCCATCTGCGTCGCCGCTTGCAGGGAGAGGTCACGCATCCGTGAATAGGTGACAATCGTAAGGTCACTCCCCTGCCGACAAACCTGAGCACGATGCATAGCTGGCGCCTGTCGCGACTCATCCAGTGACCCTTTGCTGAAATAGAGCAGTTCGTGTTCAAGTAGCACAATGGGCTCGTTACTACTAAGCGCCTGACGCAATTGCCAATAGGCATCCTGTGGTGTCGCGGGAACGGCGATGCGCAGCCCCGGCACATTCATCAGGGTCTGTTCCAGCCGTTGCGAATGTTGCGCGGCGAGTTGCTTGGCCACCCCGCCGGGCATGCGCACCACCAGTGGCATAGGAAACTGTCCCCCGGACATGAAAGGGATCTTGGCCGCCATGTTGATGATGGCATCCAGCGCGAGTAACGCAAAGTTGATGGTCATGATTTCTACCACCGGGCGCAGGCCGACCATTGCCGCACCCACGCCAAGGCCGGTGAAACTACCCTCGGAAATGGGTGTGTCACGCAGTCGCCATTCACCATATTTGGCATATAAGCCTTCGGTCACACGGTAACTGCCACCATAAAGTCCCACGTCTTCGCCCAACACGATAACTGACTCATCCACGGCCATCTCGGCATCCAGGGCACGATTGAGCGCTTGCCAGTAATAGACAGTGTTATTCACTCCGCATTCCTCCCTCAGGGGTTCTGCTAATTCCATTTTTGGTTAATGCTACTGATTCAGTAACAGGTCGATAGTCAATCTCCACCGTATCGAGCATTTCGACCAGGGTGTCGGGAATTTTTCCGGGCAATAGATGCACTTCACTCACCCGGTTTCTGAGTAGCCAGGCAATCAGTTTCATGGCCTTGCCGTGTTCATCCTCACTGAAGGGATTGCTGTACCACGACTGTGTCCGGCCCTCCGCAGAACCCTCCTCAAGGCGGATGTAGCGCGCCTTGCCAAAGTGGTGGGCGGGAGTCTTGCGGTCGGCTTCAAACAGAGTAGCGATGCGCTTGTATCGCTGATGCACAGGTTCATAGTGCAGAGTGACTTCCTCAATGCGTGGTATCTTCTGTTTGAGTTGCTCGGCAATGTCGTCTACCAGTTGATGTGCCTTGTTGAAACTTTGCACGTCCAACACCAGGGTTGCACGAACAAAGAGTACGCTGCCCGCGCTGCGGATATAGAGGTCTCTGACCTCTTCCAACGCAGGGTGAGAAGACAGATAACGCTGTATTTCCTCACGATCATTACTCGTCGCGGAAGCATCTAACAATGAAAAGAGACTGTCGCGAATCACTTCATAGGCACCATAAAAAATCATCGCAGCGATAACGACAACAGCCACTTCCTGTGCGTAAGGAACACCCAGCAAATGGCCACCAATGCCAGCCATAACCACCAGCCCGGCACCCATATCACCCAACCAATTGACCACATCACTGTTCAGGCCGGGAGAATTCAGGCAGGCAGCAGCACGTTTTTCCCGAAGATAGAACACCGTCTGCACCCATAACACCAGGGCCATGAAACCCAGAGTGGCAAAGGGTACCGAGGCGTTTGTTACACCACTGCCAAAGAAGACGGAGCGCAGAATTTCATAACCCGCGAACAGTACAGCCAACCCGCCCAGCAGCGCTGCCATATCCTCCAGCTTGTACATGCCGAGAGGAAAGCGACGGGAACGGCGTGTGGAAAAACGCACGGCACCATAGACCAGTAGCGCACCCAGCACATCGGTAAAACTATGAATGGCATCCGCCAAGACCACGGTGCTACCGGAGAACAATCCCCAAGCCAGTTTGAACATCGCCAGCACGGCATTCAGCAGTGTGGAGATCAGCAGCCAGCGACGTGTCTGCGCCAATGCGCTGGCAGTCGCCATCAGATCAGGACCTCTCCCCGACGATTGCAATCCAACGCCGCCTGCGCATCAGCCAGCGTGGGCTCGGGGCTTTCACTGGCGAAACGCACGGCCGCCTCCACCTCAGCGGTGATTTCCGCCTGCATGGCATCGAGATGTTCGGGTGGAAAATGTCCACCACTGCGCAGACTGCCCGTCAGGCTGTCGATATTGTCCGAGCCGACGGCCGCAATCTGCTCTGCCGTGGGATAGGCGGTCACGGTCTCGGCGATGGCAATCTTTACCGGGTCCTCGGTATTTTCGAAGGCCTGCAATTCCACCTTGGGACGGTAACTGCCGGGGTCGGCCATGGAATGACCACGAAAACGGTAGGTCTCGCATTCGATGAATTGTGGTCCATTGCCAGCACGGATTTGCGCCAGGGCCTCTTCGGTCGCATGATGCACGGCCAGCACGTCCATGCCGTTAACCCGGCGGGCCGGAATGCGATATCCACAGGCGCGCTTGTAAACCTCGG
>VAPM010367174.1_pt1 | contig 11196 bp, 9 predicted proteins | sample 3395091 | NCBI WGS metagenome assembly VAPM01 (sample SAMN08290445, study PRJNA428436) | hydrothermal vent metagenome | isolation source: Deep-sea hydrothermal vent chimney 3 | place: Pacific Ocean: Juan De Fuca Ridge | reverse complement strand
TCACCATTATGCAAGTGATAAAAAAGCTGGATGCAGGTGATATGTTGCACAAAGAACAATGTGCGATTGAGCCAACTCAGACTAGCAGTGATTTGCATGATAAGTTAGCAGAATTAGGTGCGATTGGTTTAGCAAAGGTGCTAGATCAAATTGAACATGGAGCTGTTGTTGCCGAAAAGCAGGATGAAACATTGATGACTTATGCTGCTAAATTAGAAAAAAGTGAGGCTGTGTTGGATTGGAACTTATCCGCTGTTGAACTTGATCGAAAAATCAGAGGGCTTAATAGCTGGCCGGTAGCCCAAACTCTTTTTGATGGTAAGGTTATGCGTATTTGGCGCGCCGTTATTCATGAAAATACTAACGATTTGTCAGTCGGAAAAGTAACAAAACAAGGTAAGCGAATGTTAGTAGGAACAGGGGATGGGACTCTTGATTTGCTTGAGGTGCAATTGCCAGGGGGAAAGCGTATGGAAATTCATGCTTTTTTAAATTCACATGATGTGGAAGGTATTCAGTTAGGATGGTAAGTTTAAGGAAGCAAGCGGCAACTGTATTGTCAAAAGTTGTTAAAGAGGGGCAGTCTTTAACCGTTGCTTTAGATGCTGTGCTTGAATCAGTACCCGAGGTTAAGGATAGAGCCTTTATTCAGGCCTTATGTTATGGCGTGGTACGCTACTATCACCGGTTAGATTTTATTTTGCAGCAACTACTTAGCAAGCCACTCAGAAATAAAGATACTGATATAAAAATGTTGTTATTGATAGGCATATATCAGTTGCAATATATGCGAGTAAAACCCCATGCTGCCGTGTCAGAAACAGTTTCAGCTGCAAACAAAAAAAGTTGGGCTAAGTCCTTAATTAATGGTGTTCTTCGGCAATATATGCGAGAACAGGAGCAACTGGAAAAGCAGGCGGCTGAAGATGAGCTTGGGACAAGCTCTCACCCAGAATGGTTGATTAATAAAATAAACCAGGATTGGCCTGAGCAAGCACAAAAAATATTATTAGAAAATAATAAGCAGCCACCCATGGCTATACGGGTGAATTTAAGCCAGAGTAATCAGTATGATTACCTTAAACTGCTAAGTGAGCATTCAATTCCTGCTACTGCCGTTTCATTTTGTTCTTCTGCTATTATTTTGCAACAGCCTGTTGCCGTTGAAAAACTCCCTGGTTTTAGTGAAGGTATGGTTTCTGTGCAGGATACAGCGGCTCAATTAGCAGCTGAACTGTTGGATGTAAAGGCTGGGCAATCGGTACTTGATTTATGTGCCGCCCCAGGTGGAAAAACAGCTGCGATTCTTGAAAAACAAACAGAAGCTATTTCCATGTTGGCTGTTGATATTGATGAAGGCAGGTTGAATAGAGTTAAGGAAAATTTACAGCGACTAAAGCTAAGCGCTAACGTGTTGGCAGGGGATGCGGCAAAACCAAGTGAGTGGGTGAAAGGCCAAATGTTTGATCGTATTTTACTTGATGTACCTTGTTCTGCGCTAGGTGTCATTAGACGACACCCCGATATAAAAATTTTACGTCGTGAATCTGATATTGCAGCGTTACAACGTGTTCAACAACAGATATTACAAGCTGCCTGGGAATTATTAGTTCCTGGAGGTATCTTGTTGTACGCCACTTGTTCAATCTTAAAACAAGAAAATGAACGACAAATTGAAACTTTTTTAAACAAGCAAACTAATGCGCAAGAGCAGATTATTGATGCTGATTGGGGTGAGAAAAGACCTTGTGGACGACAAGTCTTAAGCGGTAGCCAAAATATGGATGGATTTTATTATGCTAAGTTGGTTAAGCGGTGAGATTTGTTCTTTATCTGTTTTGTTGTTTTATATCTGAAGCTGTTTGGGCGGCTGATTATTCCACGCAAGTTGAAAATATTAAAATTGAGCAGGTGGCGGATAATTATATTTTAGATGTAGATATTATTTATAACTTAAGTCCATTAGCTAAAGAAGCTTTGCTAAAAGGGATTCCATTAACCTGGCGAGTGTTTATAAAGGTAAAGCAACAAGGTGTTTTCTGGGATCACAGCGTAGCCGATTTTTCCTTAATCTTTCAAATTCAAAACCACCCTCTGTTAGGCTTGTATAGTATTACAAATGTAAGTTCAGGAACAAAAGATATGTTCTCAACTTTTTTTGGTGCTTTAAATTACATGTCAAATATTCGTGCTTTACCGCTTATCAATAAGGCATTGATTAAAGCAAAACAAAAGTATTATGTTGTTGTAAAGGTGAAGTTTGAGCATGAATTGTTACCTGTTCCCATTCGTCCTTTTTCATACTTTGATTCACAGTGGACGCTTTCCAGTTCTTCGGTATTATGTCCATTAAAAAATTAAAAATTCCAATAAGTCTCTCCATTGTTTTTTTCTTTGGATTAATACTCCTTTCATTACAATTAATGAGTACAGCAACTCAGGAGTCATCAAAGTTAAGTGATATATATTCCTGGCTGTTAATTGGCAATAGTATCGGTTCAATTGGTTTATTTGTGTTAATTGGGATTAATGTGTATTCCTTGGCGCGTGAACTAAAAAAGAGAGAAGCAGGCTCTAAGCTAACCACAAGAATGATTTCTTTGTTTGTGCTGTTATCTATTGCTCCCGCCGCTATCGTTTTTTATTTTTCTGTGCAGTTTTTAAATCAAGGCGTAGATAGTTGGTTTAATGTGGAAATAGACCGTGCAATGGAGGATGCCCTGGAATTAAGTTCAGAGTCTTTGGATCAACGTAAACGCTTGCATTTGAAGCAAGTTCAAAAGCTTGTTAAAGATGTTGTTGGCAAGTCTCAGACCTTGATAGCACTTGAAATAGGGGAGTTGCGAGAACGAATAGAAGCAAATGAGGTAACACTATTCTCACGACAGGGGCACGTTATAGCAACAGCAAGTATAGATTCAAGCGATATTTTGCCTTTATTACCAAAAGAGCATGTTTGGTTGCATGTCAGACAAAATCAAGCGTATGTTGCTTTTAACCCAACCGAAGACGAGTTGTTAATTCAGGTTATTGTGCCGGTGTTAGAGGACGATAATGATCCTAGGTATTTGCAAGCTTTGTTTCCTGTTCCTATGAGAATCGCTGATTTGGCTGACTCAATTGACTTTGCTTTTAATCGTTACCAGGAAATGACTTTTTTACGCAACTCATTAAAACATAGTTTTTTATTGCTGTTGTCCTTAGTTTTATTATTGAGTTTATTGGCCGCAATTTGGGTGGCTTTTGTGAGTATCAGACATATTGTTGCACCGGTAAAAGAATTGGTTAAAGGGACGAGGGCTGTTGCAAATGGTAACTATAGGCAGCAACTGTCTGTGGTGAGTCAAGATGATTTAGGATTTTTAGTGGAATCTTTTAATGATATGACGCTTCGTATCGCACGCTCGCAAGATGAGATTACCGCAGCAAGTAAAGAAGTTGAGCATCAGCGCGCTTATTTGGAAACTGTTCTCGCTAACTTGACGGCTGGCGTTATTAGTTTTGGTGAATCGTATAAAATTAGGACGGCTAATCAGGCCGCGTATAGGATCTTGCATATCCCTGTCAGTCATTTTGTTGGGCAAACTTTGCTTGATATTATTGTACGACATCCTGAATTAACGCAATTGTGGGAGTCTATTCAAGCATTGATAGAAGAGGCTGAAGAAATATGGCAACAACGGTTTACCTTTTTAGGTGCTAATGGGCGACAGGAATTGCTTTGCAGGGGGACTCCTTTATTTTCACCATCGGGTGAGCGTGTGGGGTCTATTGTTGTGTTTGATGATGTCACTGATTTGATTCAGGCACAGAAAAATGCAGCGTGGGGCGAGGTGGCAAAACGCTTGGCTCATGAAATTAAAAACCCCTTAACGCCCATTCAACTCTCAGCGGAAAGAATGCAGCATAAATTAGCTTCGGAACTATCGGAGGCTTCTGCTAAAATATTGCAACGTTCAACACAAACCATTGTAAATCAAGTGGAAGCTATGAAATCAATGGTTGATGACTTTTCAGAATATGCAAGGCCTAGTAAAAAACAAATGGAATTAATTAACTTAAACCTGTTAATTAATGAAATCTTGGCTTTGTATATATTACAAACTGAGATAAAAATTGTGACGGCTTTTAGTGTTGAAAATATCGTGATAAAGGCGGATCCAGTCAGTATCAGGCAAGTAGTGCATAATTTGGTGAAAAATGCACAGGAAGCAATGAAAGGTAAAGGTCAAATTGAAATAAAGTTAGATAAAATTGTGCGTAATAATACCGAATATGCAGAACTTTCTATTTATGATGATGGATGCGGACTTAATGAAGCACAAATTGAAACGATATTTGAGCCTTATGTGACAACAAAAGCAAAAGGAACTGGCTTGGGTTTGGCAATAGTAAAGAAAATTATTGAAGAATACGGTGGCGTAATCTGGGTAGATACGGCATATAATAAAGGGGCTGGTTTTATTGTCCAGTTGCCAATAGCACTTAATTTAGGATAAAGCATTGAAAACGGAATCACCTTATATATTAGTTGTTGATGATGAACATGATATCAGGCAGTTAGTGTCAGAAATTCTTGAAGATGAAGGGTATCAGGTTGCAATGGCTGAGGATGCGGCTGTAGCAAGAAGTAAAAAGAAACAACGGCAACCTCAGCTAATTTTATTAGATATCTGGATGCCTGATACAGATGGTATTACCCTACTAAAAGAGTGGGCTGCCGAGGATGAGGCTTTATGTCCTGTTATTATGATGTCAGGGCATGGTTCAGTTGAATCAGCAGTAGAAGCCACACGACTAGGGGCATACGATTTTTTAGAAAAACCATTATCCCTTGCGAAACTATTACTGACAGTTGAGCGAGCATTAGAGGCTAGCCAGTTACAACAAGAAAATGCAGGGCTAAAGCAGCAGTTAATGCTGGATGTGGAGCCTGTTGGTAAAAGTGTCGTTATTGAGCGTACCAAAGAACAATTAAGGCGGTTGGCTCAACATAATACAAAGTTATTATTAGTGGGTGAGGCAGGTGTTGGCAAAGAATTATTTGCACGCTATTTACATAACCATACGGCACGAAATGAAGGCCCGTTTATTGATGTGGCTGTTGGTAGTATTTCCCCTGCAAACTCCGCTGTAGAATTTTTTGGTAAGGAGGAAAATGGAAAAATCTATCAAGGCTTATTAGAACAGGCGCATGGAGGTACTTTGTTTCTGGGGGAAATAGCAGGGATGGATATGGAAACTCAGATTCGATTGTTGAGTGCCTTGGAGTCTAGTTCATTCTTGAGGGTTGGCGGAAGTGAGTCTGTTCGTGTTGATGTACGGGTTGTCGCTTCAACACGCGTGGCTTTGGATGAAGAAGTGAATGCAGGTCGGTTTAGACAAGACTTGTATTTTTTACTTAATGAAGTGGCTCTTGATATTACACCACTTAGAGAGCATGGAGAGGATGTTCCTGCGCTATTAAGTTACTATGTGGATTACTTCGTTAATATTGAAAAACTTCCGTTTAGAAAGTTTTCAATGGCAGCACAGAATTATTTGCGTAATTATAGTTGGCCTGGGAATGTTAGAGAATTAAGAAGTTTGGTTCAGCGCTTAATGATTTTAGGGGCTGGTGACGATATTGAAATGGATGAAGTAAAGACTGCATTAGGCTCTATTGCAGATAAACCTGCGCTAAATTCGGCTATGCCAGAGTTTTTTAATTCACCATTGAAAGAGGCAAGAGAGCATTTTGAAAAATGTTATTTAGAATATCATTTCGAAAAAAATGGGGGGAGTGTTGCTAAATTAGCCTCTGCCATTGGTATGGAAAGAACTCATTTGTATAGAAAACTACATGCTTTAAATATTAAGTTGTAAATAAGCTTGAAAACAAAGGATAGACAAAGTATAATTCTCGCTCTTTATACATGTCTTAACAAATTACTAAAGTAAACGATGAAAACATTTAGTGCAAAGCCAGCAGAAGTTAAGCGCGATTGGTACGTAATTGATGCAGAAGGCCAGACATTGGGTCGCCTTGCTACTGAAATTGCACGACGTCTTCGCGGTAAACACAAACCAGAATATACACCTCATGTTGATACAGGCGATTATATTATCGTTGTTAATGCAGAAAAAATTGGTGTAACAGGAAACAAAGAAAACGACAAAATATACCAACACCATACTGGTTATATAGGTAATTTGAAGTCAGTTAGCTTAGGTAAGCTAAGAAGTACTTTCCCTGACCGTATTATCAATAGTGCGGTTGAAGGTATGTTACCTAAAAACCCATTAGGCCGTGCAATGTTCAAAAAATTGAAAGTTTATGCAGGACCTTCTCACGATCATCAATCGCAACAGCCTAAAGTATTGGAATTATAGGAAAGATTATGGCAGCTCAATATTATGGAACAGGACGTCGTAAAAGTGCAGTAGCACGAGTTTACGCAGTAACTGGTACCGGAAAATTTACTATTAATAGCCAATCAATAGAAGAGTACTTTGGTCGTAAAACTGACCAAATGGTTGCAAAACAACCTTTAGAACTTCTAGAGAAAACAGCGGATTTCGACGTTAACGTTATCGTCAAAGGTGGTGGTCCTTCTGGTCAGGCAGGTGCAATACGTCACGGTGTGACAAGAGCACTAATGGATTTTGACGAAGAATTACGTCCAACTTTAAGAGCGGCAGGTTATGTAACACGTGATGCTCGTGTTGTAGAGCGTAAAAAAGTCGGCTTACATAAAGCGAGAAAACGCCCTCAGTACTCAAAACGTTAATCGTTTTTCAAGAACAGTTCTTTAAAATTGTTTCTGTTAAAAAAGGGTCGTTACCGAAAGGTAGCGACCCTTTTTTTATGCAATTTTTAGAGAAAAGGGAAGGCTTTTAGCTTCCCCGTACGAGTTCTTAACAAACCATGGTTTATGATTGTAGAGCGGACTTTAGTCCGCTCGGGTAGTGGGCCAAACCTTGTTGATAAAGCTATTTTAAAAATTGGGGGCGCAAGCTTTAGCCTGCTCTTGCGCTAAGGAATACAGATTAAAACCTGCGCCCCCCAAAAGGTTGTTATTAATAAAAAATGTATTTGTTAAAGCTTCAGATTTAATCCACTGTCGTCCACTCTACAAAGTTTTAGTCTTTATTTTTAACCAGTCTTAAGGTAAGTTCATAGCCAGAAAAATTAATTTTACTTATCATTTATGGTAAGGGTTAGGCATTTTTAGTGAATATGTACTGTGCGTGATTTATTCTTATCACCCCTCAGTAAAGTATATTGGCCCTGTCCACCTTTCATAGGCGTTCCTTTAGGACTAAGAACTATAAGTGCTGTGTCATCTTTAATATACAATTTTCGGGTGCTTGCATCCTTTCGTGAAACCAAGGTAACAATTTTATTTTTGTCATCCCAATTATATTTGCCTTTTTCAAAATACTCTCTGTTTGAGGCTTGGGCATATTGAGTGACTAATAAATAATTCTTTTTATTCTTTAAGGATAAGGTCATTTTAATTCCCGCACAATGATCGCAGGGGAGATAGCCATAATAAACACCACGAAATTTTTGACTTTCATCAATGGGCTGTAAGTGCTGTGAATGATTAACACCTTGACGATTCAACTCTCTAGCTCTTTGAACGTCCCCCATAATCTGCATATCTGATTTGGCTATAGTAGGGGCAGAAGCAATAGAAAGCCCGGCAAGTAAAACTAAAGATAGTTTTTGTTTAAAAGTTATTGTGTGCATTGTTTTTATATAATCAAAAATAGTAAAGTAAGGTATCAATTTTTTATATCTTACTTTATAAAGACGAGTAGAGGCAAGGTACCGAGGTATGCCTTGTCTCAATGGGCATTCTGGAGAGTAACAATTAAGCAGGGATTTGGGTGATTTTGATTACCCAAAATTAATCTTAGCTTCCAAATCATTACGTGAATCAGCATTCCTGAGAGCCTCTTCCAACGTGATTCGTTTGGATTTATAAAGTTCAAATAAGGCATCATCAAATATTTTCATGCCTTTACCTCCACTGGTTGACATAGCCTCTTTAATCTCATTTAGATCACCTTTTAAAATCAGGCTAGAGATATGAGGGGTATTTATCATAACTTCAATAGCGGCACATCTTTTACCCTCAGGAGTGGGGATTAAGCGCTGAGAAATAACGGCATTCATATTGATGGCTAAATCCATAAATAATTGTTTATGTTCCACTTGAGGAAACATATTGATAACTCGCTCCATAGCTTGGTTGGCATTGTTGGCATGCATAGTTGAAATACATAAATGCCCTGTATTGGCCAGTTCTAAAGCTGCTTTCATGGTTTCTTTATCCCGAATTTCGCCGATTAAAATAACATCAGGAGCTTCGCGTAAACAGGCTTTAAGAGCGCGAGCATAAGAGACCGTGTCTGTTCCTACTTCACGTTGGTTTACAATCGATTTTAAGTTGGGGTGAGAAAATTCTACAGGATCTTCAATGGTTAATATATGACCTGCCGAATTTGCATTTCGGTGATTAATCATTGAGGCTAATGAAGTTGATTTACCTGACCCGGTGCCGCCAACCATTAATAATAAACCACGTTTGGCCAAAATCAGTTCAAGCAAAATATCAGGCAGTCCCAAGTCTTCAGGTTTGGGAATAATGGATGGAATTAAACGAAAGACCAAACCTATGGATTGACGCTGATAAAAAGCATTAACACGAAATCTCGCACTATTGTCAGGTAAGGCAATAGCAAAATCGAGGTCTTTTGTTTTAAGAAATTCCGTTTGTTGCTCTTCTGTCATAATGCTAAGAGCTGCTGACCTTGTGAGTTCAGGCGTAAGCAGGTATTTGTCCATGGGAATGGCTCGGCCTGATATTTTTATTTTAACGGGGGAATCAACGGTTAAAAATATATCCGAACCCTCTTGTTTAACCATTTCCTGTAAATAAGGTAAAACATCAAGCGAGGATTTAGGCTTATCACCAAGCACTTCAATTTCTTCGATAGTTTTCTTTGTGCTTGAAGTTTGCTTATCTGCTGTAATTTGTATTTCTAAGCCGCTAATGTTTTTTTCAGCACTAATGATAAAGTCTGTATCTAAAAGATGATAATTTGTAGATGCAGTTTTAAAACTATTAACAATCTGTTTTTGAGACTCATCAAACAGCTCATCAATAAATTGATTTATAAATTCAGCGCTTACCAGGGTTTTTCCAACTTCTTTTATCTGGTCTGATAATCGTAAAGAGGGAGGGGTGTCGACAGTTAGAATAAGGCTGTCAGCACTTTTATCAAGCATTAATTTTAGATAAGGTGATAAGTCCATAATTTATTGGTTTGCTATATTGATTTTGGAGGGGGTATAAATTGATCGTGTGCTACTTTATTCTTCAGTTTCAGTAAGAGATAAACCACCTATATCTTGACCATCGCCACTGGCTAATTTAATTTGTAGACGAAGCTCGTTTCTTGAATCAGCATTCTTTAAGGCTTCGTCATAACTGATTTTGCCAGATTGGTATAAATCTAATAATGCTTGGTCAAAGGTTTGCATACCCAGTTCGCGTGATTTAGCCATAATAGGCTTCATTCCACTAATATCACCTTTAGCAATTAAATCCGAAATAAGCGGAGTATTAATCATGATTTCAATAGCCGCACACCGCCCACCATCAACAGTTTTAACTAAACGCTGAGAAATAATGGCGCGTAAATTTAAGGAAATATCCTGCATTAATTTTGTTTGGCTTTCAATAGGGAAAAAACCAAGAATACGGTCAACGGCTTGGTTAGCATTATTGGCATGTAAAGTGGCTAATGCCAAGTGACCTGTTTGAGCAAATTCAAGCCCAAACTCCATTATTTCAGAGTTGCGTATTTCGCCTAACACAATCACATCAGGTGCTTGTCGCAAGGTATTATGCAGGGCTATTTCCCAGTCTTGAGTATCAACACCGACTTCTCGTTGCATAACAACACAATTTTTATGGGGATGAACATACTCAATAGGGTCTTCAATAGTGATAATATGCCCATAACTGGTTTCATTGCGATGATCAATCATAGCTGCCATTGAGGTCGATTTACCTGAGCCAGTAGCCCCTACCATAATTACCAGGCCATTTTTATGAGAGATAATATCTTTTAAAACTGAGGGGAGACCTAATTTATCGAATGTGGGTATTTCAGAAGCAATAACACGTAGAACCAGTCCTTGGAAGCCTTGCTGAACATAGGCATTAACTCGAAATCGACAAAGACCCGCTGGAGAGATAGCAAAGTTACACTCTTGAGTTTCTTCAAATTCTTTTAACTGCTTATCATTCATAATGCACTGAGTAAGTGCTTGAGAGTCATTCGCTGATAATTTTTGTTGAGAAATAGGCGTCATAATGCCTTTTATTTTCATTGCAGGGGGGTAGCCTGCTGTTATAAATAGGTCAGAACCATCCTTATGTAATAGAATTTTAAGTAACTTTATCATGAAAGCCATTGCTTCTTCTCTTTCCATTAGGATCCCCTTTAATTATTGCCTATTAAGAATATGGTTTAAGTCTAGCTTAAAATAATAGACAAACAACTTTTATGGGTAACTTGTAATAGATGATTAAAAAATCATCTATTTGTATGCGCTATAAAACTGTAACCCAAGGTATAATCAACTCAATTTTTAAAGAATATTTAGGTGTTATGAGTAAGCAAAGAAAAGCTGTTGCATTAATTTCAGGTGGATTGGATTCATTATTGGCAGCAAGAACCATTATGGATCAAAGGGTGCATGTTGAAGGGATTAACTTTTTTACGGGATTTTGTGTAGAAGGACATACTCATGCAATTAGGAAAAAAGATAAAGACAAGCCTAAAAGAAATAATGCATTATGGTCAGCTGAGCAATTAGGTATTAAATTACATATCGTTGATATTATCGAGGAATATAAAGATGTATTGATTAATCCTAAGCATGGGTATGGGGCAAATATGAACCCTTGTTTAGATTGTAAAATATTTATGGTACATAAAGCCAAAGAATGGATTAAAGAAAATAATTTTGATTTTATTATTACGGGGGAAGTGATTGGTCAACGACCTATGTCACAAAGAAAAGATACTATGCCTGTGATTGCTGAAGAATCAGGTGCTGATGACCTGTTGCTTCGTCCTTTGTGCGCGCAAAATCTACCGATGACTTTACCTGAGCGTGAAGGTTGGGTTGAT
>VAPM010565645.1_pt1 | contig 11203 bp, 7 predicted proteins | sample 3395091 | NCBI WGS metagenome assembly VAPM01 (sample SAMN08290445, study PRJNA428436) | hydrothermal vent metagenome | isolation source: Deep-sea hydrothermal vent chimney 3 | place: Pacific Ocean: Juan De Fuca Ridge | reverse complement strand
TGGACTTTGCCGATGCGTTACATCATGCCAGTTACAAATCCTGTGAACGAATCGCAACATTTGACGATAAAAAATTTGCCCGCCGATTAAACCGGCTTGGAATGACACCGAGCGCGTTCATTCCTGACCCGGAATTTTCATAGCAACTCAGCTGCTAATTCATCCTGTGTTCGACGCGTTTTAAGATGAGGATCAATCGCATCACGCAGTGACTCCCCGATTAAGTTATAGGCAAACACGGTGAAAAAGATAGCGCCCCCCGGGAAAGCAGCCATCCACCAATTAAATGTAGAGGCCTGAACAGCCTGACTCAACATTTGCCCCCACGAAGGATCATCCACTAAACCGAGCCCTAAAAAGCTCAGCGTCGCTTCCGCTAAAATTGCCGAGGCCACACCAAAACTGGCGACCACCAAAATGGGCGCAATGCCATTCGGCAACATATGGCGAAACAAAATTGATTTCAGCGGCAAGTCACAAGCGATCGCTGCCTGTACAAATTCTTGCTGACGCAAACGTAAAAAATCTGCTCGAATATAGCGCGCATAACCTGGCCAGCTCGTCACACCAATAATCACCATCATCATGTAAAGACTTCGATCAAAAAAGGCGACAAAAATGAGCAACAGAAACAGCGTGGGCACCGCTTCAAACACTTCCACCAGCCGCATTCCAATCATATCAACCCAACTGGAAAAATACCCCATCAAGCCGCCGATGATAATCCCGATGAACATTGCGATACCGGTCGCAATAAAACCAATTACGAGCGCAATTCGTGATGCATGGATCATACGGCTTAATACGTCTGCTCCATTCGCTTCCGTCCCCATCCAATGGAGACGTTCATCGCTACTGAGCGGAGCTTCAAGTCCGGTATCACCTTCATCACGCAAATAGTCTTTCGGTGAATAAGGGATAGGCGCATGAATCACCCAGTCGTACTGCTCTGCTTTGTCATTTTCACGATATTGTTCGTAAACTGTCAGCTCGGGAGGGGAAACGGAAGAGATACTCAGTGTGGCCACAACAAACAACAACCCCAACCCTGTCATTATTTTGTGCCTCAAAGTCCACCGCATCAATAAAAGGGTGGCTGTGATCAGCAGCAATGCCAATATGATCACGTCATTAGGTGTCATAAATTGCAGCATTGGGCTTTGCCATTGGCCATTTTGACTCAAAAGCAATGGATGGCTGTTCGCTAACAAGGGCGCAAATACAGCGCAAAAAACCAATACACCGATCCAGAACAGACCCAGTCGAGCGCCCCAACGACTGAATGTGTCGCGCAAAATTTGCGCAGCATAACTGATGTTTTTTTCTGGTGATTTTGAATCAGTCATAACTCACCCGAGGATCTGCCACAGCATAACAGAGGTCAGCAATCAGATAGCTCATCAGGGTCAATACACCACTGATCAGCGTAATTGATAACACCAGTTCACGGTCCCGTCCTTTTACGGCCTCAATCGCCAGTTTTCCCATGCCATCAATACTGAAAATAGCCTCAACAATCACTGCCCCTGCCAGCAAGCTCGGCAACAGGCTCGCAGACACCGTAATCAACGGCAGCAAACTGTTGCGAAATACATGCCGCCACAAAACATCACTTTCTTTCAATCCTTTGGCGCGTGCAGTACGCGCATAATCAGCCAGCAAATTTTCCAGCATTGCCGTTCGCATCAATTTCGCCAAAAAAGCGAAACCCCCATAAGTCAAACAGAGCACTGGCAAAACCAGATGCCAAAGGCGATCAAGCAGAAAGCCACGTACAAATTCATCTTGCATTAATGTACATGCCAACAATATGCCAAGCAAAATACCGAGCAAACCCATCGAACTGGTACGCAGTGCGGTAAAACTTGTATAACCGAGCAAACCGAATAGAACAGCACCGCTCACACTGAGAAGAACAGGCATAGTGTGTGTGCCCGCACTCACATCATTAGCCATCATGAAACCCAGAATTCCGCCCAGGCCTGCCATAATCGCTGATCGAAACATGCGCTTTGCATACTGGCTCAATGCCACCAGCGACAACAATCCAATCACCATAAAAAGCATCAACAGCAAAACATCCAGAGCCGATCCCCAATGCGGCAGAAATGGCATATCCAGTGCGGAGCGATCGCTCAAACCTGCTGTTGGAAACCATTGCCAATACTGATCACTGGCAAAAAAACCGATCATAAGCACACCCGCCAACATGGTTGGAATCGACCATAAACCCAGCATGACCATGCTGGATGAGGTATCAAAGGATTGGCCTCGCTGCGTTGCAGCGCGCACCCCGACAACAATGGAGAGCAGATAGATAATAGGCAAGGAAAGTACGTTCAAAAGCAACGTAATCGGAACACGTTCTTCGATTAAATCCAGCACAGAGCGACCATAACGAAAGCTTGTGCCCAGATCGGAGCCTTTTAAAAACGAAAAGCCATTGATGCTATTGTTTTCATCAAAAGTGAAACCAATGGGGGAGATGTTATTCAACCAGCGCAAGTATTGCATCGGAGCAGGCTGATCTAATCCATACAGGCGATTATAGTACTCTTCCATCGCCTGCTTGGCTTGCGGCTCTAGATTACCTTCAATCAAACTCTGAGCACTAATTCCGCCAGGTGCGGCAGCCATCACCATAAATACAACCAGGGTGATACCTAACAGAGTCGGAATCATCAGTAATAAACGGCGCAGTATATAGCTGTACATTTAGAGTTCAGTTCACAGTTTTTTAGCTCGGACTGAGCCGCAGTTTAGCAGTGATACTCAATAGATGCTCTTACTTTTCTATTAAGGTAATATGGAGGCCATTAAAGCAAATTATTTTCGAAGGTGTCATGGCTGTTCGTGTTTTTAATCTTAACAATGTCCCCGATGATGAGCTCGAAGAAGTTCGAGAGCTGTTCAATCAACATTCCATCGACTTTTATGAAACGCCAGCCGGACGCTGGGGAATTTCATCGCCTGCTTTATGGATTAAGGATGAAAAACAACACCCTCAGGTTAAAACGCTTTTAGCGGAATATGCTGTCAAGCGCGCTTCTCGTAAACGTGAAGAGTATGATCAGCTTAAAAAAGAGGGTCAACAAAAACCGACTTTGGATTTAATCAAAGAAAGACCGTTTTTTGTTGTTATGTATGCCGCCATTCTCGCACTGATTATATACCTTTCAACGCTGCCCTTTGTTCACTTTTTTAAATAGTATCAAACTGCCTAACCACACTTTGAATCGCCACAGTTCAAACAGGTCAAACATCCGTCCATTTTGATCATGGCTTTAGTGCTGCATTTGGAACAAAGCTCTGCACTGGCGGGAAAGTCGCTATCATCACTATTTTTTTCACTTTTACTCTGCACTGCTTCCAATTGCGCACGCTTTTCAGCGATCATTTTTTTCTGGTGTTCATCAAGGTCTTCGTCTTTAATCATTCCGATCATACGCAGGTGGGACTCAATCGCATCACCAATTTCAGCCACCAGTGATGGCATGAACTGTCCGCCTTTCTTGAAGTATCCACCACGCGGATCAAAAACAGCTTTTAATTCATCGACTAAAAATGTAACGTCTCCCCCCTTTCTGAATACCGCAGAAATAATTCGTGTCAGCGCAACAATCCACTGAAAGTGATCCATATTTTTAGAGTTAATAAACACTTCAAAGGGGCGGCGTAGTTCGTGTTCTGTGCCCTGATTCAGGATAATGTCATTAATCGTGACGTACAACGCGTGCTCAGAGAGCGGCGTTTTGATCTTATACGTCGAACCCACCAGCATTTCCGGGCGCTCAACCTTTTCATGCATCTGAATCACATCAGCAGTGCTGCTCTTTTCAGAAGCAGACTCTACTTTCACATCCTCTTCAGACTTCACTTTATAACCAACAATTTTACTTTCAAATTTAACAGCCATCATTAAAGCTTCCCGTAATAACCTTCTTTAAGCGCATCGTAAAGATTTGCAGCGGTATGTATTTCACCGTCGTACTCCACTTCTTCATTGCCTTTCAGATCAACCTGTTCGCCATTCTCCAAAGTGAAGCTGTAAGTGGTTTTTTTCAAATCATCTTCTTTAACTAAAACACCCTGGAATGCTTCCGGATTAAAACGAAAGGTTGTACAACCTTTTAACCCTTGCTCATAAGCGTACAGGTAGATATCTTTGAAATCCTCATAAGCATAATCCGTCGGTACATTCGCCGTTTTGGATATGGATGAGTCAATCCACTTTTGTGAGGCTGCTTGCACATCCACATGCTGTTTGGGTGAGATACTGTCCGCTGTAATAAAGTAGTCAGGCAAACTTTCTTCCGCCTTATCTGAAGATGGCATGGCTTTATGGTTAATCAGCTCACGGTACGCTAATAATTCATAAGAGCAGACATCCACTTTCTCTTTTGTTTTTTTACCTTCGCGAATCACGTTGCGAAAGTAATGATGTGCAAATGAGGGTTCAATACCGTTGCTAGCATTATTCGCCAAGGAGAGCGAAATGGTTCCCGTGGGTGCAATTGAGCTATGGTGTGTAAAACGTGCTCCTACCTTGCTCAGCTCTTCAACAAGTTCTGGAGCCACCTCTGCAATCTGTTGCATATAACGACTGTATTTGGCGTGCAATACTTTCCCTTGAATACTATCTCCTGCTTTCCAGCCATCTTTAGCCATTTCAGGGCGTTTAAACAACATCTCATCCGTCACTGTAAAAGTCTCTTCCAGAACGGGAGCCGGGCCTTTCTCTTTTGCTAATTCCAATGCAGTTTCCCAACCGACCAGCGCAAGATCTTTCGTGACTTTATCTGTAAATTCCAGTGAATCTTCTGCGCCATATTTCATACGCAACATGGTGATTGTTGAGCCTAAACCCAGATACCCCATGCCGTGCCGACGTTTGCTTTCAATTTCATGGCGCTGCTGTGGCAGTGGCAAACCATTAATCTCAACGACGTTATCCAGCATACGTGTAAAAATGCGAATCACTTTACGATAGCTTTCCCAATCAAATTCGGCTTTATCAGTAAAAGGATTCAATACAAATCGAGTCAAATTTATGGATCCCAGCAGGCATGAACCGTAAGGCGGCAATCCCTGTTCACCACAAGGATTTGTGGTACGAATATTTTCGCAAAACCAGTTATTGTTCATCTCATTGTATTGATCAATAAGAATAAACCCTGGCTCTGCAAAGTCATAAGTCGAGGTCATAATGACATTCCATAGACGCTGCGCCCGAATTGTTTTATAAACCCGACATGCCACCTTCCCTGCATCATTGGTAATAAAACCTTCTTTAATAGGCCACTCACGCCAAATCACTTGGGTTGTATCTTCAAAATTGATGTTATCTGTTTTTGACTCTTTTTCAGAGATTGGAAATGCCAGCTTCCAGTCATCATCATTTTTTACCGCTTCCATAAACTCTTTGGTAATCAACAATGACAAATTAAATTGACGCAGACGGCCATCTTCCCGTTTGACGCGAATGTAATCCAGTACATCGGGATGCCCCACATCGAATGTGCTCATTTGTGCACCACGTCGCCCTCCAGCTGAGGATACGGTGAAACACATCTTGTCGTAGATATCCATAAAAGAGAGTGGACCAGAAGTATAAGCACCCGCACCCGAAACATACGCTCCTTTAGGCCGCAATGTTGAAAATTCATAGCCGATGCCGCAGCCTGATTTCAGTGTTAAACCTGCTTCATGCACCTTATTTAAAATATCATCCATGGAGTCATGAACGATGCCGGATACAGTACAGTTAATTGTCGAGGTGGCAGGCTTGTAGGCTAATGCACCTGCATTGGAGATAATACGACCCGCAGGGATCGCACCATGGCGTAGTGCCCATGCAAACTGTTCAAACCATTTGTCACGCTGATCTTCCGTCTCTTCCACATCAGCCAAAGCACGGGCGACCCGCTTGTAAGTATCGTCAATCGTACGGTCAACAATGTCACCATCTTTAGATTTCAAACGGTATTTTTTATCCCAAATATCCAGTGATGCGGACTGCATCGGGATTTCAGTCTCGGAAGTGGCATTAAACTTAAGAACAGCGCCTTTCATTTGGGTAGGTATCCTCTCACTAACAGCTAATATTTATGTTTCCATACATACTTTATAGACCTGTTTCACTATATAAAATATACGTGTCAACACGCATACATATAGTGCCACTCTAAACACAAAAGCACATCATATTGTGGAAAGAGGCAAATTATACCCAAAAAAAAATTTAATAATAGTCTTTTTTTCTATCGAAGTAAGTGGTATGGGAGGGGAGCAAAAACTATAATGCTGTTTTTAAATTAACGACATTGCCAGACGGCTTATCACCTGCAACCCGATGCATTTCAGGCACCAGCTTTCCAAGTGAATCCATCATACTTTTTTCTTCATAAATGCGGGCAGCATTGTACATGACATCAATTTCATTATTGAGCCAATCCCAATCAACTTTTTTTGCCTGCGCCAACAGAATTTTATCATGACTTGTCGGACTCAGATTTTCCTGTTCGTAAAATAATTCTTCATACAATTTTTCGCCAGGGCGCAATCCCGTATAAATTATCTTCACATCTTTACCTGGCTTTTTACCTGAAAGAATGATGAGCTGTTCAGCCAGATAACTGATTTTTACGGGCTCACCCATATCCAGTACAAAAATCTCCCCACCCTTACCCATCACACTAGCTTCCATAATCAGCCTGCATGCTTCAGGAATTGTCATGAAATAACGCGTAATTTCAGGATGAGTCACTGTCACGGGCTCGCCCGCAGCAATCTGTTTTTTAAACAACGGCACGACACTTCCGGCAGACCCTAATACATTACCAAAGCGTACCGTAATAAAATTGGTTTTTGAGCGTCGATTCAGTGCCTGACAATAAATTTCAGCCGCACGCTTGCTTGCGCCCATCACATTGGCAGGATTGACCGCTTTATCCGTAGAGATCATGACAAATGTTTCGCAGCCCCACTCGGATGCCGCGCGCGCCATAGTGCGTGTACCACAAACATTATTAATAATTGCTTGCCGTGCCTGACCCTCTAAAATAGGCACATGTTTGTATGCAGCCGCATGAAACATCACATCAGGCTTGCAACGCTTCATCACATGATCAACCGTCGCCTGATCACACACGTCTCCAAGGTATGCGTGCAATACAAGGTCAGGATATTCTCGGCGCAGCTCCATTTCAACGCTATATAAATTATATTCAGAGCGCTCATAAAGTATTAATGCTGCTGGCCCTAGCTGACCCACTTGGCGACAAAGCTCGGAGCCGATTGATCCACCCGCCCCCGTAATCAGTACGGTTTTACCGGCTAATCCACTACTAATGCGCTGCCAATCCAAAGTAATTGCATCTCTGCCCAACAGATCCTCTAACTTCACTTCACGCAACGCTTCCAATACTGTGCGATCCGAAGAAAGATCTTGTAGACGAGGCAATGTTTTAAACGGAACATCAAGCTGTTCACACAGATCAACAACATGTTGCATTTCACTATTTGTTGCTGTTGGCATCGCAATCATCACCAAATCAATAGAGGATGTTTTCACAATGTCGGACAACTGATCAATGCGTCCTACCACTTGGGTTCCATGCACGCTTGCACCTTTAAGGCGAGCATTATCATCCAAAAATACAACCGGCAAATAGCCATCATCACGCCGCATTTCGCGCACTAGCATTTCACCCGCACGACCTGCGCCCAGAATCAACACTCGCTTACGTTGAGAGATATTGCGCCACTGTAATTTTTGATCGCGGTAAATACGATAAAGCAGACGAGGAACCCCAAGAAAAAGGATCAAATAGATTGCATAAAGTGCTAACACTGAACGAGGGACACCTTCCAGGCGAGTAAATAGAAACAGCGCCAGACTAATCACTAAAGTGCCAATAACAACGCTGTTAATAATATGCCATACATCAGGCACACTGCTAAAGCGCCATACTCCGCGATATAAACCCACTTTCCACAACACAACACCTTGCACAGCCAATACAGCTGGCAACAGTTGCAACATATACTGAATTTCTGCGCTGCTCAGGGAGTACTGATAACGGGTCAGATAAGCAGCACCCCATGCCAATGACACCATCAATAAATCATGGATCACCACAGAGATACGTTTGTAATCAATTTTCATTTTAATTCTCTGAGCAACATAGTCATCACTTTATAGTAACACGTTCATTTGCAAGCACTCAGTGGCTTTATGCTCAAAACCAGCCATCAGAAATTTGCTCAGGAAAGCTCCAGTTTTTTCAAGCGGTAACGCAATGCACCAAAGCTGATACCCAACAACCTGGCCGCCGCAGTTTTATTATAACGTGCCTGTTCCAACGCTTTCAGGATAGTCTCTTTTTCTACAGAATCCACCATTGAATCCAGATTTCCAGGCACTGTTTTTTGCTTCATTTTATACGAGCCACGATCTGAAACCACCACTTCAGAATCAGGAAGTTGCAAATCTTTAAGCTCAATTTCCGTTCCTTCTGAAAGCGTCATAGCACGCTCGAGAATATTTTCCAGCTCGCGAACATTACCCGGAAAAGGGTAATTTTGTAGTGCAATTAACGCCTCTTCTGACAAGGCTGGCGACGATGAGTTCATCGTTTCAAACAAACGTGCCAGAAAAAAATTGACCAACAACGGAATATCTTCAGGGCGCTCTCGCAGACTGGGAACATGCAGCTCAATCACATTAATACGATAAAAAAGATCTTGTCTAAAATGATCACTCTCCACCAACATTGATAAATTTTTATGTGTTGCACACAAAATACGCACATCGACCACTTGCTCTTTTTGTTCACCCACAGGGCGAACCGCCTTCTCCTGAATTGCTCTGAGCAGTTTCACCTGCATCTGCAGTGGCAAATCAGCCACTTCATCCAAAAACAGTGTGCCACCATTGGCAGCCTGAAACAGACCCTTTTTATCTGAAACGGCTCCCGTAAAACTGCCTTTTTTATGTCCAAAAAACTCGCTTTCCATCAACTCTTGTGGAATGGCACCACAATTCACCGGAATAAAAGAAAAATCGCGCCGTGCACTTTTTCGATGAATCAAACATGCGGCCAGCTCTTTACCTGAACCCGATTCACCACTAATGTAAACTGGTGCCTGACTACGTGCCAGCTTATCAATCATCACTCGAGTTTCCTGAATCACCTGTGATTCGCCCAACAATTCAGAGTTTGGCGGTGTTTCGTTGCTCATTGATTGCTGAGACAACTCTGGAGAAAGTTTGAGTGCTGTTTGCACCAGATGACGCAAAACCTGCAGATCAACAGGTTTTGAAACAAAATCAAATGCACCTGCTTTAAGTGCATCAATCGCAGAAGTCATGCTGCCGTGTGCAGTAATGACGGCCACAGGAAGCGCAACAAAATGCTTTTGTATATGCTTGACCAGATCAATACCATTACCATCAGGCAAACGCATATCAGTCAAACATAAATTAAACGTGTGTTTTTTAAGCAAGCGTTTTGCCCCGGCAAGATTCTCTGCCGAATAACATAAAATATCCATGCGCTCCAGAGTCAATGCCAATAGCTCCAGAATATCCGGTTCATCATCAACAATTAGTACAACGGGTTGATTCATGGATCACCTCCCTGTGTCCTTTGAAGCGTTCGTCTAATATCTGCAAAAGTAATGCGAAAGCAACTTCCACCACCGGGGGCAGGCAAATAATTCAGTTGCGCCTGATTAGCTTCGCAGAGTCCACGAGCAATGTACAACCCCAGACCTGTTCCTTCAACTTCTTTGGTGAAAAAAGGCTCAAACACCCGCTCGACTTCTTCCGGGCTAATTCCCGATCCAAAGTCAATAATGTCCAGATAAGGTGTGTAGGACTCCTCGGTAAAACCCACTCGTAATTCCAGTTTTGCGGCACCCTCACCGGGCTGACTATAACGCAAACCGTTATGGCAAATATTCCATACCACCTGATACAACTGTGTTATATCAAAGTAAACCGTAACAGGGTATTCATAAACAGTCACAATACCTTGCAAGGGATCAAGATCCTGAGCCAGACAAAACTCTTCAACAAACTGCTCCAGCCAAACATGCACATCTACCTGAACAGGCCGGGATTGGCCACTGCGGCTCAATTGCAGAATATTTTCAACAATGGTGTTCACTCGTAATGCGTGGCTCTGAATAATTTCGGTCAATCGCAAATCACTTTTTGACAAATCAGGCGCCTCCGCCAATAATTGCCCTGCATGACTGATGGCACCGATCGGGTTGCGAATTTCATGAGCAATACTTGCTACCAATTGCCCAAGCGAGGCCAATTTAAGTTGCTGTGCCTGCTGAGCCACTGCTACCATATCTTCAAGAAAAATCAGCGTGCCTGACATTTGTTGATCTGCGCCTAAACGCGCAAAGTGTGGCAATATATCAACGGACATTTCATTCGCACGAAATGTACTGTTCACCTCCAATTGCTCCAGTTTCCATGCATTGAGCCTCGACGAAAGCTCCACACACACCACCGCCAGTTCCACCCCTTCCACATCATCTTTCAAACCTAATTGATGGCGCGCAGACTCATTGACCAAGTGCACCTGATCCTGACGATTCAATACCACAATTCCCGTTTGCATCTGTTGAATCACATACCGGGTCAATTGCACCATATTAGTAAGATCGCTGCCTCGCTCTGCTGCTAGTGCTTCGCTTTCACGCAATTTATTGGCAAGAAGATGAATCGACAGTGAAACCACTAAAATAACGAGACCAAGCATTCCGGATTGCACCCAGCTTGTGCTTGGTGAAGGAATCAGGAGTTGGCTATAAAATTGCTCGCCTAAAACAACTAAACCTGCAAACAATGCAAAAAATATCACGTCCCGCGTATTCAGGATCAGAGCACTGCCCGCCATTGCCACTACAAGCAACACCCCCCAACCGCTACCTGCACCGCCTGCGGCATGCATAATAAATGTAATAAAAAAGATATCCGCCACTGTTAGCGTATAGACTTGACTCATAAAATCAGGCCAGCGTTTCAATACACTCGATACAGCAATTATTCCAACCAGTAGATAAAACAAACTCACGGTAAACAGGATTGAGCTTCCCGCGTCACCATGCAATTTCAATTCATTGCCATAAAGTGACATCAATACAAAAATACAACCCAGCACAATCCGGTAACAATTAAAAT
>VAPM010003122.1_pt1 | contig 11205 bp, 10 predicted proteins | sample 3395091 | NCBI WGS metagenome assembly VAPM01 (sample SAMN08290445, study PRJNA428436) | hydrothermal vent metagenome | isolation source: Deep-sea hydrothermal vent chimney 3 | place: Pacific Ocean: Juan De Fuca Ridge | reverse complement strand
GGTTAAGCTTGCGTATTTTTAACCTTTGGGGGAGAGTATGCGTAAACCACTGGTCGCTGGAAACTGGAAAATGAACGGTTCCCCTGCGCTATATCCCGTTTTCGGCGGCACGATACGGCCATCGGCTCAAGTCCGGCCGGAAGCGACGCCATGTCCTTGCGGGTTTGCCTCGGAGCGGTTGCCTAAGTGACCATGTTCAGGGCAAACTACGGCCCACGATAGCACTATGCGCCGCGAACGGAACACTATGAAAAACAATATTTACGCGGCGATTGATCTGGGCACCAACAATTGCCGGTTGCTGGTCGCCAGGGAATGTCAGGGTTCATTTCGGGTGATCGATTCATTTTCGCGAATCGTCAGGCTTGGCGAGGGCATCGGCGAGGTGAAAGACGGCCCGTGCCTGTTATCGGAAGGCGCCATGAAAAGGACCATCGAGGCGCTGGCGGTATGCGCCGACAAGATGCGCCGCAACGGCGTCACCCGGAGCCGTTCCGTCGCCACCGAGGCCTGCCGCCGGGCCGCCAACCGGCAGCCGTTTTATGATCGGGTGGAAAGCGAAACGGCGATCCGGCTGGAAACCCTGTCGACCGGCCAGGAGGCGCAGCTGACCCTGGACGGCTGCCGGCAACTGCTGGTTCCGGGAACCTCGCGCGCCCTGGTATTCGATATTGGCGGCGGCAGCACGGAATTGATCTGGGTCGACTGCGGCAGCCCCGGCCAGGCCCGGGTGATCGGCATGAAATCCTTGCCGCTAGGCGTCGTCACCCTGTCCGAAATTTATGGTGACGAGGCCGACCCCGGCGCCGGTTACGAGGCCATCATATCCGGCCTTGATGACAGCCTTTCCCAATTCGACGACGAATTCGGCATATCGGAATATATGCTGGACCACGATATCCAGATGCTGGGGACTTCGGGGACGGTGACCACGCTGGGCGGAATTTATCTGAATTTACATCGTTATGACCGGTCTCGGGTCGATGGCCTGGACATGCGGGTCGATACCGTCAGCGCCATCAGCGACCGCCTGTGTAAAATGAAATTCAAGGAACGCGCCAGCCACGGCTGCATCGGCCGCGACCGCGCCGGCCTGATCATTATGGGTTGCGCCGTCATGGCGGCAATTTACCGGCGCTGGCCGGTGGCCACGGTGCGGGCCGCCGACCGCGGCATCCGCGAAGGCCTGCTGCTGGACCTGATGGCCGGGCGACATGGCGAAGCGTAAAACCGGATCGGGGCCGGGTGGACGTAGCCTGTTCACCAAGGTGAAGACGGCGAAGGGCAGGAAACTGTCTTCCACCCTCTGGCTGCAACGCCAATTGAACGATCCCTATGTCGCCGAGGCCCGCAAGCGCGGCTACGCCTCGCGCGCCGCCTTCAAGTTGATCGAACTGGACGATCGTTTTCATTTCCTGAAAAAAGGCCGGCGCGTACTGGACCTGGGGGCCGCACCCGGTGGCTGGACCAGGGTCGCCGTCGAACGGATCAAGCCCGACGAAAAATCCGGTTCCGGCCAGGTGGTGGCGCTCGATATCAACGAAATGGCCCCGGTCAACGGGGCGACCGTCCTGCACCATGATTTTCTTGCCGAAGACGCGCCCGATTTATTGAAGGGCATCCTTGGCGGCCCGGTCGATGTGGTGATGAGCGACATGGCCGCCCCGGCGACCGGACACACCGCCACCGATCACCTGAGGATCATGGCGCTGTGCGAAGTGGCGCTGGAATTCGCGTACGAAGTCCTGGCCCCGGACGGGGTATTCCTGGCCAAGGTGCTGCAGGGTGGCGCCGAACACCGGCTGCTGGCGGCCATGAAAAAGCACTTCCGGACCGTGCGCCATGCCAAACCACCGGCCAGCCGGTCGGATTCGGCGGAAATGTATGTTATCGCCATGGGTTTCAGGGGTGCCCCCAAGGACCAATGATCGGGCTTGGAATCGGGCGCTTCTTGTGTATGATGCCGCGTCATCTCATCAATTCGTAAATGAGGAGACGCCATGACCATTCGCGAAGCCCTGACCTTCGACGATGTCCTTCTGGTTCCCGCCAAATCAGACGTTCTGCCGGCCAATACCGATACCAGGACCCGCCTGACCCGCTCTATCGAGTTAGGGATACCGCTGATTTCGGCAGCCATGGACACGGTTACCGAAAGTTCGCTGGCCATCGCCATGGCGCAGCAGGGCGGCATCGGGGTAATTCACAAGAACCTGGATATCGGCCAGCAGTCAGGCGAGGTCCGCCGGGTCAAGAAATTCGAATCCGGGATGGTCGTCGATCCGTTTATCATCGATCCCCGGGCGACCCTGGCCGACGCCATCCGAATCAAGGAAATGCACAATATTTCCGGCATTCCCGTAGTCGACAAGGACAGCGGCGTACTGGTCGGCATACTGACCAACCGGGACGTCCGCTTCGCCGATAATCTGGAGCAGCCGGTTGGCGAATTGATGACCCCGCACAGCGGCGAAAGCCCGCTGATTACGGTCGATGAAAATATTGACCGGGATTCCGCCAAGCGGCTGCTGCACCAGCACCGTATCGAAAAATTGCTGGTCGTCGACAATGCCTTCCATTGTATCGGCCTGATGACCGTGAAAGACATCGAAAAGGCGCAACAGCACCCCAACGCCTGCAAGGACGAACTGGGCCGCCTGCGCGTCGCCGCCGCCACCGGCGTCGGCAAGGATGGCCTGGCCCGCGCCGAAGCCCTGATCGACGCCGGCTGCGATGTCATCGTGGTCGATACCGCACACGGCCATTCCAGCGGCGTCATGACGGCGGTTACGGCGATCAAGAAACTGTCCAATTCGGCCCAGGTGATTGCCGGCAATATAGCCACGCCGGACGCCGCCAGGGCGCTGGTCGACGCCGGTGCCGACACCGTTAAGGTTGGCATCGGACCCGGCACCATCTGCACCACCCGCATGGTCGCCGGAGTCGGCATGCCGCAACTGTCGGCGATCATGGAAACCGCCGAGGCCTGCGCCAAACTGAACGTTCCGGTTATCGCCGACGGCGGCATCAAGTTTTCCGGCGATATCGCCAAGGCCATCGCCGCCGGCGCCGAATGCGTAATGATAGGGTCGCTGTTCGCCGGCACCGATGAAAGCCCCGGCGAGGTATTCCTGCACCAGGGCCGTTCATACAAGGCGTATCGCGGCATGGGGTCGCTCGGCGCCATGGCCCGGGGCTCGGCCGACCGCTATTTTCAGGAAGACGTATCGGATAACCTGAAACTGGTGCCCGAAGGCATCGAAGGCCAGGTCCCTTACAAGGGCCCGGTCGGCAACGTCATCCACCAGTTGATCGGCGGGTTGCGTTCGGCCATGGGCTATACCGGCTGCGCCGACATCGCCGGGATGCGTTCGAACACCCAATTCCGGCGCATCACCAACGCCGGATTACGCGAAAGCCATGTCCACGATGTCACCATCACCCGCGAAGCGCCCAATTACCGTCGCGGTAATTAATTGACCCCCGGCGCACGGCTAACCGCCGCCATTGAAATTCTGGACCTGATCGAGCGGTCCGATGCCGCCGCCGAGGCTATCGTGCGGTCATATTTCAGGGCGCGGCGGTACGCCGGCTCGAAAGACCGGCGTAATGTCAGCGAGAAAGTCTATGCGGTCATCCGCCATCGCGCCCGGCTCGACTGGTGGATCGCCGGGGCGGCCGGCGACATGGCGCCGGCTTGCCGCACCCGTGTCCTGGCGGCATCGCTGTTGCTTGACCGGGAAACTCCGGAAACTCTCGCCAACCTGTTCGACGGCACCGGTCACGGACCGGCTCCCCTGGAACGCGGCGAGCGCGATCTAGCCGCCAGCCTGACCGGCAGGCCGCTGCATCACGATGCCATGCCGGCGGTCGTCACGGGTGAAGTGCCGGACTGGCTGACGGACCCGCTGCGACGTCGCTTCGGAAAAAACTTCAGCGTTGAACTGGCCGCCATGAACACCCTGGCCAGCGTCGATGTGCGGGTCAACCTGGGTCGCGTCAGCCGCCAGCAGGCGCGCAAGTCGCTAATCCGGGACGGCGTCAAATGCGACTATACGCCGCTGTCGGTGGCCGGCCTGCGGATGACCGAACACGTCCGGCTGGAAGATACCCGCGCCTTCCGGAAAGGCCTGATCGAGGTTCAGGATGAAGGCTCGCAACTTATCGCCCTGATGTGCCAGGCCAAACCGGGAATGACGGTCATCGATTATTGCGCCGGGGCCGGCGGCAAAACCCTGGCGTTGGCCGATATCATGGGGTTGCAGGGCGACGCCGCGGCGGGACGGCTGATCGCCTGCGACATCTCGGCGAAACGACTGGCGCGCATGGACGAACGTTTGAAACGGGCCGGGGCCGGGGCGGTCGAACGCATCGCGCTGGAAGCCGGCGATCTGCCGCCGGAAATCCTGAACAACGCCGACAGAGTCCTGGTCGATGCCCCCTGTTCGGGCTCCGGCGCCTGGCGGCGGCATCCGGAGGCCCGCTGGCGCCTGCGCCCCGAACGCCTGGACGAACACTTATCCGACCAGCGCACCGTACTCGAAGGGGCGGCCAAACTGGTCAAACCGGGCGGTCGTCTGATCTATGCCACATGCTCGCTGCTGGGCCCGGAAAATGAGGATCAGATAACCCGGTTCCTGACTGAACATGGGGAATTCGAAGCGCTGGCCATGGGCCAGATATGGGCCCGGGCAATCGGCATCGCCGCCCCACCGGGCGCGATATGTGCCGATGGGTTGTACCTGAGTCCGGCCAGCACCGGCACCGATGGTTTCTATTGCACGGTTTTGGGGAAAAAACTGTGAATAACAGGCTTGTTTTACCGTAAAAAACAGCGCAATACAGCGAGGCGATACAATTAATGAGTCGGTTGGGCCGGAAAATCGGTATAAAGTGGGCTCTACTAAATCAAGAATCTACGTCGGACATTTTGCTTGGGGGTTTCGTGCAAGATACAACCTACGATGAAAAACTGTTGGCCGTCATCACACAAAGCGCCGAGGAAATTTCGACCGGCAAGGCATGGCCTGACGGCGTTCGGCGTCTGCTTGAAAATCTCGGTCGAGTAACCGGTTCCACCCTGACCTGGCTTTCCCAGACCATCGAACACGACAGCTATCACACGGTACGGGATTTACAGTTTGAATGGGCCGCCGAGAGCCGGTTTTCACAGCTCGGCAAGCGCCGGTTTCACATGTACAAGACATCCCTGCTGGATGATTACTATGGCCCGGTCATCGCCGAACAGGCGCAGGGGAAATGGCATAAACTGATAATTGCGGACGTGCCGGAATGCGCCATCAAGGACGACTGGACCGATCAGGGTATCCTGTCGATGCTGACTATCCCGATCATGATCGATGGCAGGTGGTGGGGGACGCTTGGTTTTGACGACCATTTCCGGGAACATGACTGGACCGTGGGGGAAGTCAATATCATGCGCATGGCCAGTTGCATGATCGCCAGCGCCGTGCTTCGCGAGCAAATGGCTTCGAACCAGAAGCGTTTCAACATTATTGAAAAAGTCACCGGCAGCGGGGCCTGGGAAATCGATTTTGAAAAGCGGCGGTCGTGGCTGTCCGATACGCTGCTTGAGAGCCTGGGCGTTCACCATTATGCGGCCTCTCGCGGCCTGCTTTCGGTGATCCGCCTGATCCACCCCGAAGACCGGGGACGCCTGTTCAAGCTGGCGCGGGATTGCGTCACCAGCAATCAGGAAAATTTCCGCATGGATTTGCGCCTGAGGGGAGAGAGCGGCGTTTACTACTGGTTCGACGTGCTTAGCCATGTTGCGCTGGACGGTGACGGTTATTTACTCGGCCTGTCGGGTATAGCGGTCGATATCAGGTCGAAGAAAAAGGTCGAAATATCCCTGCGCGAAATTGCCCGGACAGATTCCCTGACCGGTCTTTCCAACCGCCGCCACCTGGACGAGACCCTATCCAAGGAATTTGACCGCGCCCATCGTTACACTCAGCCACTGGGCTTGCTGCTGCTTGATATCGACCACTTCAAACATCTCAACGACACCTATGGCCATGGCCGCGGCGACCAGGTCCTGCGTGCGCTGGGCCGCTTGCTTAAGGAACATTTCAGGGATGTCGATCATCCATGCCGTTTCGGCGGCGAGGAATTCGCCGTGGTGCTGCCCGGCACCGGCCTGGCCGCCGCCATGGAAACGGCGGAACGCCTTCGTCGGCGAATCGAATCGAGCAATTTTAGCGGGCTGCCGATTACCATGTGCATCGGCGTCGCCGCCCTGCCGGAAATAAAGGTTACCGGCGCCGACAAACTGATGGTCGCCACCGACCGGGCTCTGTACGAGGCCAAAAGGACCGGCCGCAACCGGGTTTGTCTGGCCCATGAAGGCGACCTGCTGGCATTTGGCGCGCTTTAGCGGATATGAAGCCGCCGCCGCCTTACCGTAAGACCGCCACCCGTGTGCCGCCCCCTGCCCGACCGGCCCCTGCGGCTATTGACGTCGATAAGATCGACCGCGGCATTAATGAATCACTGCGCCGCCAGGTTTCCGACGCGATCATGAAAAATCCGGAACTGGTGCTATCCGTTTTGCGGGGCTGGAAAGACCGCGAACGGTAACGCACATTCAACTTGCAACTTGCCAACCGTGTCAGGCCCGCTTATGGATAGGGTCGAAACACCTTCACTGGGGGGAGCCGGACAGCCGGCTGAGAGGTCTCGAAAATTGCGAGACGACCCCTTGAACCTGATCCGGCTGATCCCGGCGTAGGAACGAGTGAGCGATGAACTGTCCAGCCAATCAACCGCCCCGCGTTCCACCCGGTATAACCGTTCGCCAGGCGCGCTTCGCCTGGGCCGATGATATCCTGTTCGACGGTCTCGACCTGGACCTGAAAGCCGGTCGGTGGACCTGTCTGCTGGGTCCCAGCGGGGTCGGCAAGTCGATGTTGCTGCGATTGATTTTGGGACTGGAAGACGGCGGCGGCGATACCGTAACCGGCACGGACGGCCTGCCGCTGGCCCATCGAACCGCCTTCATGGCGCAACAGGATTGCCTGTTTCCGTGGCTCAGCGTCCTTGAAAATGTCTGCCTGGGCGACCGTATTCGCGGCCGTCCGGCAGATAAGGACCGGGCCATGGCGCTGCTTGATGCGGTCGGCCTGGCCGGTCAGGCGAACGCCGCGCCGGACACGCTTTCGGGCGGCATGCGGCAACGCACGGCGCTGGCCCGGACCCTGATGGAGGACCGCCCGGTGGTATTGATGGACGAGCCGTTTTCGGCGCTCGACGCCATCACCCGCATCCGCCTGCAGGATCTGGCCGCCGGGCTGCTGGCCGGACGGACGGTGCTGCTGGTTACCCACGACCCGCTGGAAGCGCTAAGGCTGGGCCACCGGGTTCATGTCATGAAGGGCCGCCCGGCGACACTCGGTCAGGCGCTGAGCCCCGGCGGACAAACGCCACGCCCGGTCGCCGACCCGGCCATCCTTGAAATGCAGGGAGAATTACTGAACCAGTTGACGGAGGCGCTCGGGTGAAAATAATGCGTCCGCTGCTGATCGTCGCCGGCCTGCTGGCCGCCTGGCAGGCCCTGGTCATCCTGAGCGGTGCGCCGCCCTATATCCTGCCCGGTCCGGGCGCGGTAATTGTGGCTTGGGCCGACCGCCCCGGCCTGTTCCTGAGACACGGGCTGATAACGGCGGTGGAAATTGTCCTGGGGCTGTGTTTTGGATTTATCTTCGGCGTCATGAGCGCCCTGGTCCTGGCCTATTTTCGACCGGCCAGGGCCTGGCTGCTGCCGCTGCTGGTGGTCAGCCAGGCATTGCCGGTGTTCGCCCTGGCCCCGGTACTGGTGCTGTGGTTCGGTTACGGCATGGCGTCGAAAGTGGTGATGGCGACGCTGATTATCTATTTCCCCGTAACGGCGGCCTTTTACGATGGCCTGAGGCGCACCGAAACGGGCTGGCTCGACCTGGCCCGGACCATGAACGGCGACCGCTGGGCAATCCTGACCAGGGTCCGGGTGCCGGCCGCCTTGCCCGCCCTGGGCTCGGGGCTGCGGGTGGCCGCCGCGGTCGCCCCGATCGGCGCCATCGTCGGCGAGTGGGTCGGGTCGAGCGGCGGCCTGGGCTACCTGATGCTGCACGCCAATGCGCGAATGCAGATCGACGTCATGTTCGCCGCCCTGTTGACGCTGGCCGTATTCGCGGTCGGCCTTTACGCCGTCATCGACCTGACGGTCCGCCGCCTGGTGCCGTGGCAGGTGGAAAGCAACCCCAGTGAGTAAAATTTTGGAGACTGCAATGAAATTGAAATTCGCCATCGCGGCGCCGCTGATCGCGGCGGTAATCATGATCGGCCAACCGGCCCGGGCGGTAGAAAAAATGACCGTGCTGCTGGACTGGTTCGTCAATCCCGACCATGCGCCGTTGATTATCGCCCGCGAGAAAGGGTTTTTTCGCGACGCCGGCCTGGATGTCGAACTGATCGCCCCTTCGGACCCCAATGACCCGCCAAAGCTGGTCGCCGCCGGCAAGGCCGACGTCGCCGTTTCATATCAGCCGCAACTGCATATCCAGGCCGCCGCCGGTCTGCCGCTGGTCCGCATCGCCACCCTGATCGCGACTCCGCTGAATTCCCTGGTGGTTCTGAAAAATGGCCCGATCAAAACCCTGGATGACCTGAAAGGCAAGAAGATCGGTTATTCAATTGGTGGTTTCGAAGACGCCATACTGGGCAAAATGCTGGAACAGGCCGGGCTGTCGCTGGCCGATGTGACTCTGGTCAACGTCAATTTTTCATTGTCGCCGTCCATCATATCGGGACAGGTGGACGCGGTTATCGGCGCCTTCCGTAATTTTGAACTAAACCAGATGGACCTGCTTGGCCGGCCGGGTCGGGCCTTTTATCCGGAAGAATACGGCGTGCCGCCCTATGACGAGTTGATTTTGGTCGCCAACAGGGATTCCCTGAACGATGATCGCCTGCGCCGTCTGGTCGATGCGCTGGCAAAGGCCACCCGATACATAGTCAATCACCCGAAAGAAAGCTGGCGGCTGTTCGCCGCCGCCCGCAACGATCTGGACGATGAACTGAACAAACTGGCCTGGCGCGACACCGTGGCCCGTTTCGCCCTGCGCCCGGCGGCGCTGGACCGGGCCCGCTACGAGCGCTTCGCAAAATTCTTGCAGGCGCGTGGGTTGATCGATTCCGTTCCGGCGCTGGAAAGCTATGCCGTTGAACTTCCGTAGGGCGATCCGCGGTTCCGGGGCAGGCTATCGCGCCGGCAAACAAGGGTCTGTTAGCGCCGCGTGATGTTCGCTATGTTCTGGCATCCGAAGCATCGAAAGAGTCCCAGAGCATGTCCGAACGTATCCTGATTATTGATTTTGGGTCTCAGGTGACCCAATTGATCGCCAGGCGGGTCCGTGAAAGCGGCGTTTATTCCGAAGTTCATCCGTTCAACGCGGTAAACATTGAGAGCATCAGAAAGTTTAACCCCAAGGGTGTTATTCTGTCCGGCGGCCCGGCCTCGGTCACCGGCATCGACACCCCGCGCCCGCCCGACGGCCTGTTCCATATGGGGCTGCCGGTGCTTGGCATCTGTTACGGCCAGATGGCCATGGCCGAGGCGCTGGGCGGCAGGGTTGTATCGTCCGACCACCGCGAATTCGGTCGCGCCTTTGTCGATATCGGCGAAGACTGCGAACTGTTCCACGGGGTTTGGGGCCTGGGCTCGAAGGAACAGGTATGGATGAGCCACGGCGACCGCATTGACAGCCCGCCGCCGGGCTTCCGCACCGTCGCTTCTTCGGAGGGGGCGCCATTTGCCGCCATCGCCGATGATGAACGGAAATTCTACGGCCTGATGTTTCATCCGGAAGTGGCGCACACCCCACACGGCGCCAGATTACTGGAAAATTTCACGCACCGGATCTGCGGCTGCGCCGGTGACTGGACCATGGCCGGTTTCCGCGAGCAGGAAATAGCCAAGGTCCGTGAACGGGTCGGGACAGGCAAGGTTATCTGCGGCTTGTCCGGCGGAGTCGATTCATCGGTGGTCGCGGTATTGCTGCACGAGGCGATCGGCGAACAGTTGCAATGCGTGTTCGTCGATACCGGCTTCATGCGCAAGGGCGAGGCCGGGGAAGTCATCGCCATGTTCGGCGAACATTACAATATACCGCTGGTCCACCGCGATGCTTCCGAATTGTTTATCGGCAAACTGGAAGGCGTCGTCGACCCGGAAAAGAAGCGCAAGATCATCGGCGCCACCTTCATCGACGTATTCGAGGAAGAAGCCACGAACATCGGCGGCGCCGACTTCCTGGCGCAGGGGACGCTTTACCCCGACGTTATCGAATCGGTGTCGTTCACCGGCGGCCCCAGCGTCACCATAAAATCGCACCACAATGTCGGCGGCCTGCCGGAACGGATGAACATGAAGCTGGTCGAACCGTTGCGCGAATTGTTCAAGGATGAAGTGCGGGCGCTGGGCCGCGAACTGGGTTTGCCCGAAACATTCGTCGGCCGGCACCCGTTTCCGGGGCCGGGCCTGGCCATTCGCCTGCCCGGCGGGGTAACCCGCGAGAAGCTGGAAATTTTACGCAATGCCGACGCCGTCTACCGCGAGGAGATCGCGACCGCCGGGCTGTATGACGCCATCTGGCAGGCCTTCGCCGTGTTGCTGCCGGTGCAGAGCGTCGGCGTGATGGGCGACGCCCGGACTTACGACTATGTCTGCGCCCTGCGCGCCGTTACTTCGACCGACGGCATGACGGCCGATTACTACCACTTCGACCACGACTTCCTGAGCCGCGTTTCGAACCGCATAATCAACGAAGTCAAGGGCATCAACCGGGTGGTTTACGACATCACCAGCAAACCGCCGGGAACCATCGAGTGGGAATGACTTCAAGGCTCCACGGAATACCCGCCGGCGGCAAATTGCGGACCGTAGACCCGAACGGCCCGCCGGGGTTAACGGCGGACCGGCGATAGGATCATCCGGCTTGCAGGGCGGCCTTCTTCTTCCTTCTGCGCCCAATCACCCCCAGCCCGGCCAGCCCCGACAGGAACAGCGGCAGCGAGGCGGGAAGAGGAATAGCGCTCACTGCGGCGAACGGGAATGACCTGTAGCGGGTCATTGATTACATCTGAAATCTTGTCTTTTTCGGACATCGAGCATTCCTCGAAAATAATACGGCCAGCGGTTTCACGGTC
>VAPM010246413.1_pt1 | contig 11213 bp, 17 predicted proteins | sample 3395091 | NCBI WGS metagenome assembly VAPM01 (sample SAMN08290445, study PRJNA428436) | hydrothermal vent metagenome | isolation source: Deep-sea hydrothermal vent chimney 3 | place: Pacific Ocean: Juan De Fuca Ridge | reverse complement strand
GGAAAACTCAAATCGCGCCAGCTTCGCACCCGTGGCCGCCTCGGGGAATTCCACGCCGAAGCGCAATCCGCCACGACGCTTCATGCCGCCGTGGGTCTGCATGGTGAGGTTGCGCGCTTCCAACGCACCATCGTAATAGCGCTTTAGATCCTGACGTGCGATGAGGCTCGCCGACAAAATTCCCGACGCAAAACTGTAAGTCTGAACCGGTGTGCGTTGCCCCATGTTCAGCGCCTCGCTTCGATCAAGGTGAAGTCTTCAAAACCAACAGTGGTCTGCTGTTGGCTGTCGATGAGGCGGGCATGACGCAATTCCACCTCGGCAAGCGAAAGCAATTCCATGGTGCGCGAATTGCTTTGGGTCAACGGCGCACAAAATTCCGCTGCCAAACGAATCACCAGCACGGCATCGAAAAACGGCGGGATCGCCAAGCCCTCAACGGGCCGGAAGATATATGTCAAGACCGCTGGTGCGGCGTTGGTGTGAATACATTTTTCACGAATCCGGTATTGCGCACCGCGACCCACATTTTTCGCTCCCCCTAAGGAAATGGCGCGCAGAAAATCGTCGGGCAATTGATAGGCGTAGGCAAAATCAGCCACCGGACCCACCGCCAGTCGGGGCAATTTCGTCTGCGCGGTGGCAAACGACCACGGGTAAAGAGACAGCAGAGCATCGCGCACGTACGCATACGCTCCCGCCGCGATCTCCGCTTCCGTGGTGCCATCGGAAAAGCTTTGAATGGGTTCCATTCCCAGCTTCAACAACGCTTTCGAGCAAGCTTGAATTTCAGATAACGCCATGACAATCAGCCCCCCGCACCCTTGAGAAGCGCCCTTGCCGCAGCAACATCCTTGCGCGCCTGTTCCTTGCGCGCCTGCTCCCTTAAAGATCGGTCGGTCTTTGCGGCAAAGGCGTTGCAGGCTTCCAGCGGGGCCTGCGGGGCCTGCGGGGCCTGCGAGGCCTGCGAGGCCTGCGGGGCCTGCGGGGCTTTCTTACGTGACTTGATCATGTTCGTTCTCCTGTTGCGTATTCGGTGGGGCCGTGACGATTTCACGGCCCCGGTCCCTTCCCCTAACCGTTGGTCTTCAGGGCCACCACACGGACCTTCTTACGATCCATAACGCGGTTCCAATTGAGAGGATTTTCGATTTCCGCAACCGTCGGGCTTTTGCCCACAATGGCGGCATTGGTCCACTTGACGCCACGCAGATGCATCACCAGATGACGGCGTGAGAACAAGGTTTCCTGACCTTCGCCGTTGCCCGCATCCGGATCACGCCTGACCTCGTGGGGAACGCGCGGGTTCCCTTCGGCAAAGGCCGCCGCCCCTTCGCCCAACAAATACGTGGTGTAGGTAATGCGGTTGGTTCCGGCGACGGCGGGCATGCCATCGTCCACCAACACCTTCTTGCCCATATATTCGTCGAACATCACCTTGCCGTCGGAATTGTGCACGGTGGTGATCAGGTTCTGTTTTTGCAGCCGGGCATGAACCACCGAATGCATGGCGATCAAGGTAAATTTGTCCTTGGCGTCGCCCATGGTCTGCGCGGCATCGATAACCGCATCGCCACTGATCAGTTCCGTAGTCAGGATCGGCGGAACGGCGTCGTTGGAGATATCCACCACCATGTCCCCGCCATCGTTGGCGATGTTTTCCGCAATCACGCCGTTCAAGGTGTAAATGAGGCGTTTTTGCGCGGCGCGTTCCCAGTATCCGGCCACCAGATCGCCGATGGCCTTCATCGGATCGTTACCCGCCACCACCGCGGAAATGTCCATGGACGACCACGATTTGTTGAGATAATGCATGATCGCCACATCCCGACCAGACCCCAGCTTTTCCGGAGCCGATTTGACGACGGGATCGTCGGAACCGATGTTGGGATCGGTGTCGGCCAGGTCGTTCCAGAACGGAACGTTGATCTGGCTGCCACCGGCCTGGGCCAGACGCGTGATTTCCGGGTGCGCGGCGATCACGCCGGAATTGAACAGCAAGGAGCGCGCGGTGGAGCGTTCCTGCACATAAGCATTGAAAACGGACGGTTCGATAATGTCCGCAAGTTGTGTCGTCGCCATGGTCGTCTTCTCCTTTTATCGCCTAACTCTCAAATATATTTATCGTGATGCCTGTTTATCGTGATGCCTGGGCCTTGAGGGATGCCGCCAGGTCCGGGTTTTCCCGCACGATGCGGCCTTGCTCCGTCAGGTTGAAATGCGTGCTGCTCCACGGATTGGGCTGGCCGCCTGCGTCGTGCGCCCGCGGTGCGGCACTGATTTTGGTGCGATTCATTAATGCCTGAAGCATCGCCACCCCGTTTGCCGTGGTGGCCGAAAAGCGGATTTCATCGGCGATGGCAGGGTTGGCCTTGATATCGCCGGACAACACGTTCACCGCCCAGTTTCCGACGTCCTGCGCAGCCTTCATCGCCCCTTCGCCACCCAGCGTGCCGTCGGGATCCATCAGTTTGATCAAAGCTTCTTTTTCGCTGGCATGGGCCTGCGTGTCAGCTTGTGCCGCCGCTGCCGCGTTGGCGTATTCCAGCGCCACCAATTCATCGACGACGTCTTGTTTCCACCCGTTGGCCTTGGCAATTTCAAACAGCCCTTCGACGCGCGGATCGCCTAAATCGGCCTGGATACGATCCGCATATGCCTCGGGCACGTTCAACCGGTAGTCTTCTGGCGGCGGGCTCTGCGTGACGTCACCCTCTGCGGCGGGGGCGATTTCGATCAGAGGGTCTCCGTCTACCGACGTCTCACCACTTGGCGTGACCTCGGCAGGACTTTCGGAATTCGGCGCTTCAACAGTGGGAATGTCAGGGGTCATGGTTTCATCCTTCCGCTTGCGATCAGGGTTTCAATGTGCTTCACCAAACGGCGCGCGCCTTCCAGATCACGCAGTTGGGCGTCCGTTGCCTCCGCACCCAATGTGCGTTCCACGGTCATGGCGCGCAGGTGCGCCAACACCGTTTGGGCGTCTTCGTTTTGCAGGGCGAACACCCGCGCCGCCGCCTTTGCGACCGCACCGGGTTCAAAATGTATGTTCCCGCTCATGGTGCATCCCCGTTGACGATGACGTCCGCGGGTACGCCTTCACGTTTGAGGAATTTGCGCGCATAGGCCTGCATATCGAGAACCTGCGCGGTCGCGTCGCCCAAAAGGTTCAGCATCGCCGCCACCGCGGCATCCGCACGCGCATCGGCACGTTTGCGTTTCATGGTTTCTTCGGGACTTTCCAGAACGTTCATCAGAAAATCCAACGTCTCGGCGCCCGACAGGGTTGCAAACGGCGCGATGTAATAGGCCGATGCCGCCATGGAGGGATGGGTCAGGATATAAAGAACACGCCGTGCCAATTGGGTGAACAACTCGGGAATCAAACGACGCAGATGCGGGCCTTCCACGGTTTCAAACATTTTCACCCGTTCGCCGATTTCAAAGGCCGTACGGGCACCTCCCTGGTTCGCCGGTGGCAAATCCTGACCGAAAATACGCCGCCGGATGCTTTGGCGCAGATCGTTCAAGACCAGTTGCGAAACGTCGAAACGTCCCGGAGATTCCAACGGTTGCAAACCCTTTGACCCGACCGCCTTGGGAATGATCGCGCCGGGTTTGAGCTTGATGTTGGCAACGTTCAAAACCCCGTCGTCGTCGGCCAGCCAGATTCCCGTCACCGCGATGGACGCATTTTTCAAAATCAACTCGACCACTTTGTTGGCACACTTGATTTCGGGCATGGCGTCCAGAACGGGGCCGCGCCCCATGATCTCGCCGGGAAATTTATCGACGCGAAACAAGATTGAACGTCCCGCCTCGTCGTCGCGGCGAAAAATTTCCGTACCGTCCTTTTCGATGATTACCCGATATTGCGTGCGCTGTGTTTTCGGGTCAAAAAGCATGGCCTCGACCACGCTCAGGGTGGTCTCGGGATTGCTTTCGGCTTTATCAAGCCATTCCCGGGGCACGACCGCACCCGGCCATTTGGCATCAAGGTCTTTGATGCGGGGCGCCAAAGTGCGAAAGTTCGTGCGGATTAAGCCGTCAAAGGATTCTTCGGGCGTAATCTGGGCGATGGGCGAGGCCTCGAAATTCAAGGGCCGATCGACATCGCCAAAGTCGCAGTTGAGCGCGCCGATGGAAATGTACGCGTCGCGCATCGCAGGCACGATCTCGGCCATGAAATTAGAATTGTCGATGGCATTCTGGGCCGTGGAAAACGCCATGTCGGCATAGGCGCCCAATGCGCTGTCGCCGATCTCAGAACACGCAGACAGCCATTTTTCACGTTCCGGAAACAGCGCCCCAACGGTGTAGGCAGCCCGATCCTTGAGCGCTTCAATGCCCACACCATCGTAAACATCAAGTCCCTTTTTTTGCGCGCTTGCGCCTTTGACGTGCGCAGCATTGGGCAAGCAGAAACGATAGGCCTCACCCAGGAGCGCATCCCACTGTTTGCGTTTGGCGCACGCCTTGCGATAACGTTTGAGGATCGCCGTGTCGGCTACCATTTCTCAGCCCCCCAACGTGGATTTAAGGCCGCTGCCAGCGTCGCCAACGCCACGCGTATCGGCAAACAGCAACGATGCACGGCCCGAACGCCGGGCCCGCAGGTTGCGCCGTTTAGCATCGTTCTCACGTTGCAACTTGGCGCGCTGCGCATCGGCCTGCTTGCGCTGTTGATCGAGATAGCTTGTGTCGGGAGCCGCCTGAGGCTTGGCCCCACCGCCTAAAATACCGCCCATAAAACCCTCACACTCTTGTTTCGTGATAGGTTTATTGTGAGCGCAAAATCCGCCCGCGCACGTTACGCGTCACGAATTATTATGGGGTGTAAATGGAATAAGCTAAAATACGGCGCCTTCGTGCCTCAACAACCATAGCTTGCGATCTTTACCTCCGGCATACCCTCGCAAGGTTCCGTTTTTGCCAATAACGCGATGGCAAGGAACCATAATCCCAATGGCGTTTTTACCATTGGCCGTTCCGACGGCACGAACGGCTTTGGCGTTGTTCGCCATGCTGGCAACAGCTTGGTAGGAAACGGTCTGCCCAAAGGGAATTTGTGTCAGGCAGGCCCAAATGGATTTCTGGAACAACGTGCCGTGCTGGTCCAGCGGCACATCAAACGTTTTTCGTTTTCCAGCGAAATATTCGTTGAGTTGACGTTTGCAGCGGTCCGTTATGTCACCGACCCGAATGGCGGAAACGTGCCGCGCGGAAAAAACAACTTTTGTAATGCCTTGTGCGGAAGCCTGAATTTCAAGCTCTCCTATGGGCGTGTCCATGTAATCCAGATATCTCATAATTACCGCCAAGGTTATCGGAATACGCCCATTGCGCCAAAGCATATCAGGTAAATGAACCTAAAGCGTCTTCATCAGCGCCTCAATGGCGGCGGCGATGGCGGCGGGATCGCCGGCGTCTTCGCGTTTGAGGCGCTGCGTGATCAGCAGGCTTTCAACGCTGTCCTGGTCCACCTCGATGCGCACCACCTGGACACCGCTGCGTTGGCGTCGGCGATAGCGTTTCATGCGTATCGCCGCCGTATTCGCTACCGTATTCATCGCCGTATTCATCGTGCGCACCGGCTTATGTGCCGGTACAACTGCCAGGGCGTCCACACGAACGGGGCCTCAACCCCCAACGTGTGCTTGATCGCCGACACACAGCTCAACGGTCCGCGAAACCGCCAGTACGTTCCCGGCTGCACGGGGGCCACGACGATGTGCGCCAGGCCCGCGGCCTCCGTGGCCAGCAGGAAATCGTGGTAATCGGCAAACGCTCGCCCCCCCACATGCACCGGCGTGCCATCGGCCACTTCACACACCTGAACGCCGCCGGACAGCACGTTGAGAAGCAGCCAGCCGGAAAAGTTCTCCGCCCGTTTCATCGCCCACACATGGCGGAACCCGGGCTTGAGCAAGCCGAGCAAGCGATACAAAACCCGGTCGCGCCGCTTGATGCGCGGCCAATCTTCGGGCGCAATTGGGTCCGGATCGCTAAACACTACCCACCAGGCCTCGCCTATGCCTGAGCCCCTCACACCACCCCCCTCACACCACACCAAAGTCTGTGTCGGCGATGGTCTGGCCCTGGGGGGCCGCCTTGCGCGTCATGCGGGGAAACAGCTCTGTAAACAGCCACACCAGCGCGTCCACCCGATCGGGTGAACCGGAGCCCTCGAAGCCGGCGGATGTCATCTTGCACATCTGGCTTTCCAGTTCGCCAAACGTACCAACGTGGGAAATCCGCCCCAGGGAATACAGCGCCGCGATGGGTTCGGCGCGCACATGCTTGCCGCGCGTGGCGCGCACTTCGATGATGCGAATGCCGGGGCGCACACTTTGCAAGGTATGACGCACCATATCGCCGCCCTGGTTGACTTCGATGACGATGGCGTCGGCGTCATAACGATCATACGTCGCCACCGCGCGTTCGGCCCATGCCTGCGGCCCGCCGTGGGTAGAGGTATCGTCCAGCACGTAGCCGCGCCGGTCCGCACCCACGCCGCCGACCACAATACCGTGTTCGTCGGAGCCTGCGGTGTTGGTCACGGCGGGGTCCACCGCCACCAGAATGCGCGCCAGTTCCGGGGCCTGGGGGCGCCGTCCCTGAACGATGGTTTGATGGTTCCAAATCGCCCCTTGTGCCGCCGGTTCGTACTCGCCCAGCCAAATGTGGGCATAGCGATCGGGTCTGTGTTTCAGATCGAACGCGCGCTCGGTTTCAAGCTCGGCAGGAAAGAACGGATTGTCGTCGTAGTTGGCCTTGAGCACCACCGCGCCAGGTGGCGTCTGGGGACTGCGCAACAAAACATCAACGGGATCGTCCGCATGTCGCGGGTTCCACGAAAACCATAGCTCAGAGCCTTCGGCGCGCACGGTGGGGCGCAGGAATTCCAAGGACATCTCGGATAATGTCTGTGCTTCTTCAACCCATGCGACATGAAAGCCTTCCAGCGATTTGATGCTTTCCGCGGTGTGATCGCGCAGGCCCTGAAACAGCATCACACCCTTGCCCGGGGTGACGATATGGTCGTGGTAAAAGCCGAAGTGCGCGCCCACGTCCAGGGTGCGTATTTTGTCCTCGATCAAGCGCTTGACGGAGTCCTTGAGCGACTTTTGCACTTCGCGCACGCACACGATGCGCTGGCCCGGATTCATCACCGTACGTTCCACCGCCAGTTCGGCAAAGAAATGTGATTTTCCCGAACCGCGCCCGCCATACACACCCTTGTAGCGCGCTGCTCCCAGCAAGGGAGCGAAGACGCGCGGGGTCTTAATTTTCAGGGTCGATGATTTCACGTTCAATCCTCTTTATCGAAGCGGTCTGCGGATCGGCTTTGGTTTTCTCGCGATATATTTTGGGTTTCAGGGCTTTCAGGCGAAACATCAGCAAGGTGTCGGAATAATCGCGCACCGAGTCCACCCGCTGGCCCTGGTAGTACACACCCTTCTCAACCCCTTCGACGCCGCGCCGGTCGGCCTCGATTTCCAGGGCATCGGCATATGCCGCCAGCGCATCTTCGAAGGCATGCGCAAAATCCGTATCCGCACCGCGCCACGCGTAAAGCGTGGAACGCCCGATCCCCACGCTTTGCGCGGCGCGCGAAACGCTTCCTGTTTCGCGCAGAACCCGCAGAGCATCGCGCATCTTCAGCGGCGATCGTTTCGTTCTATTTCCCATGATCCATCCCTTGCGTCCCTCATGATCCCAAGATATTCACTCCTGGACACCCCCATGACAGACCCCCGCTAAATCTCTACCCATGAGAGTATTTCCGAAATGATGCAAGGCTTGACATTCGGAGCAGATGTTTCTGAAAACACAACGTATCCTTTGCTTGACCAATGTCATCTTCATCCCTACCTTCAAGTCATGATTGAATTTATCATTCTTATTTGCACGGCCATCGGGGCCTTGCTTGCGGTCCACGGCATCAGGTTGTTACGCACCGGAATCGACTATGGCGAAAACAGGCGCGGCGTGTTCTGGGGGGCAGCATGGGTCAGCTTCGGCGCCGCCCTGTTCGGCGTTGCTTACTGGATTCTCGTGACATACGCGCAAATATAAGGCTCCAGAACGTGATGTCAGGGCGTGACGTCATGGCATGCATGGCGCGGCGTCATGCACCTCTTCGTCAAGGCTCCCCGGATCCTGGATTTCAAAATCGCAAATATCCACATCAACCATTTCGAGAGGAACCATTTCGAGAGGAACCGTTTCGAGGGGAGCCGTTTCGAGGGGAGCCGTGGCACCGCGGAATACATTGTCACCATCGTCACTGACACCGAAGCCCTGCCCTCGGTCCATCACGGGCCCTGAATCTTGAACGAGGCCTTTATCCTTGTCGAAACCCATATTCATAATGAAGCTCCTGATGCGATTTCGTTGAGCTGTGTTCCCATTCCTCAATTATGTCTAGTTTTGACATTACATGCAACTCATAAATGTCTGTTTATGACATTCTCGAAGGGCCATCTATGGGCGAGAATGAAATTATGAACAAGATCAAGGCACTGCGCGAAGCCAAGGGCTGGTCCATGGAAACGCTGGCCCAGGCCTGCGATCCGCCGGTCACCGCTTCGCAAATCAACAAAGTCGAAAAAGGGGAAACCCGTCTGCACGAAGGATGGCTCAGGCGTCTGTCGCGAGCCTTGGACTGCACCATGGCCGACATCCTGGGCGAAGCCTCACCCCCCGCTCGCGGTGTGGGCGCGATGGCGCCGGGCGGCGAAATCAGCGAACTATCCCTGCTCGCCGGCAAAGCGTTCGCCCAGGTTTACGAGGCTCTGGAAACGCATGGGCTGACGCTGTCACCGGACGACATGCAAGACGCCGTAGCGGACCAGTTCAGGATTCTCTATCGCATCAAGTACACCAACGGTCTGAAAGACGAGGCCCTGGATGCCGCCGCGCAAGCCGCCGGCGAGAACGTCATCGCCGCCAAGTTTGGCTGACACCCTGCGGGGCGTCCCGACGGGTGTCACACACTTTTGATTTGCGCACCCTTCAGAGTTGTATCTCCAGTCCGTCTCCAACATAAAATCCATGCCCTGAATGCCATCGACTTCAAACGCGACGCCGCGCACGAAGGCCCAAAAACCCCTCCAACTGCCGATATTCCTTTTCGTTATTGTTTTCTTGTGTACGAATCAGGCATTGTTTTTTTAATATTTTGCACATTAATTCGCACATGCGATTGACAATCCCTCGGTGATTTACTAATTTTTTACCACCTAGCGTTGCGTCGGAAAATGCAGCGGAGGACTCAGGAGGGTTGCAGCCCCCCTTTATCACGGGCATCCCCGCTAAAGTCTGCCCACCCAGTAAAACCGGCTCCGCCGCACCTCAGCCGAGGCGGGACCAGAATATGCAGGGGGGGTGCGTTATGTCGAGAAGCGACAAGACGTTAACATCGATTGTCCGTGATCGCGCGGCGGCGCAAACACCTCAAGAAGGCATGGCGCAAGAACGACGCTTGCCCCTATGGTTACCCTTGATGCTCGGGGCACTGACAACGCTGGTCGTCATTGAATTCATCCTGGAATTGCTATTGTTGAATTTGGCTTTGAAATGATTCCCACTCCCTGGTGAATGGGCGCGGCGCCTTGAATGCTTTTTTTTTGCACCAATCCACGCTGCGTTTCCACGCGTCTCACGTACCTGCTTCTTCTTTTTGGGCGTGACGGTTTTCAAGTGAACGCGGACAGGAACCGCTCTCGGTGGGTCCGGCATCCTACAGAAAGGCATGTCAGGTATTGACATGCGAGCATTGACACATGTCATATTATGACATAACATGCTTTGTATTCAGGGTATCGGGAGCGGTCATGAAGATACGCCTTGGAAACGCCGTTTCTCAAAATGCCCACGGTGCCGACCCCTGCGCAGAGGCGGCGCGCGTTCAACATCTGTATTTCGCTGCGCTCGCACATCTGCGCACCTTGGTCGAAGACGACGCACGACCAGTGGAAGACGCCTTAAGCACAGTTCTTGCCCGTCACGTCCTGGGGTTGGTCCAGCGTGGCGACCTTGAAAAAGAAGCGCGACGGCGTCACACCGAGAGCAGCAAACAAACCGCAGCTTTGCGCTATCGTCGCGCGACGTGCGCGGCGGCGCACCTCAAATCACATACCATCGCCCCCCCTGAACGCCTGCGTTTTGCGGACGTCAACGCCAATGCCGCCGTTGCGTTGCACGAGGGGCACGGGGATTATTTCAAGGTCCTGCACGCCATCGCACGCGCGACGGGACAAACTTGACAGCACCGCGTAGAGACCACTTGGCCTTCGCCTGCACACGCATTAAGATCCAAACTATAGCGTGTCATTTGAATGAGTCTGGACCCTGAGATCAACAATACCCTTTAATCAATCCCCAAACGGAACCCGTCATGACCACCCGCACCTCGCACCCCGGCATTCGCTTTGCCAACGCAATACTCAACACCTTTAGGTGGAACTTGACGGTGCGCACGGCGCTCATCCTTGCCGCGCTTGTGCTGACGAGCGCCTCTTTCGCTATTGCCGCGCCCGCCGCTACGCAAAACGCCGCCGGCGACGTCGTGGTCGTCGCCGTGAACATCCGCCCTCAAGGACACGACCGCTACAGCTTCGACGTTACCTTGCGCCATGACGATACCGGCTGGGATCATTACGCCAATTTGTGGGAAGTCCTCGCCCCGGACGGCACGGTCCTGGGAAAGCGTGTGCTGCTTCATCCCCATGTGGGCGAACAACCGTTCACACGCTCTTTGTCGGGCGTTCTCATCCCCCCTTCCATAACCGAAGTCTTCATCCGCGCAAGCGACAACGAACACGGCGCCAGCGCACAGACCTTGCGCGTCAAAGTCCCGCGCCCATAGCCCCATCCCCACACGGACAAACCGCAACGTAACTGTCACCAAATCTTCTTTTGGCTTTTTCACCACAGCTCCTTAACCTGTGAATGACTTTTTGTGCATCGTTAACGTCATGAAGCAAGATGGAAGCATGTCGACAGCCTCGAACACCATCAAGAAACGATGGGACATTGTAGGTCTTGTTACAGCGGCATTGATCGTCGCTACGATGGCCGGGGGCCTTTTTATCGGTGCGAACGCCATTCGTTTATACAACGACATGCGCACAACGTGGCGGCACTACGACACGGTTTCTGCGGAAAAGGTTCAGTACCTTACGCAGATCCACGTTTACCTGGGCTTT
>VAPM010864882.1_pt1 | contig 11218 bp, 17 predicted proteins | sample 3395091 | NCBI WGS metagenome assembly VAPM01 (sample SAMN08290445, study PRJNA428436) | hydrothermal vent metagenome | isolation source: Deep-sea hydrothermal vent chimney 3 | place: Pacific Ocean: Juan De Fuca Ridge | reverse complement strand
TCACCCGATGCCAACAACATGGCTGAGCTGTCCGCGCTGGCCAATTCGATTGACGCGACCTTCGGTCCCATACTCAGCATCGTTTCTGGCGGTAACTCTGCCAATCTCGAGTGGGTGCTAAGCGGTGCAGACACAGGACGGATAAACAATCTTCGATTGGGTGAATCGATACTGTTAGTGTGTGAACCAATGCACCGTCAAGCCATCGATGGCCTGTATACCGATGCCATCACTCTCATCGCCGAAGTCATCGAATCGAAGCTTAAGCCATCACAGCCATGGGGTGAGGTTGGCCAGAGCGCGTTTGGTGTTACGCCATCGGTCACAAATCGGGGCAATATCTTCCAGACGATCCTGGCCATCGGGCACTAGGACATCGATCCGAATGGCCTCCAATCGCCTGCTGGAATTGAGATCCTTGGGGCGAGCAGTGACCATCTTATTGTTGAATCCGGTCGTTGTTTGCCCACAGGTACCGAGATCAGCTTCCAGTTAAATTACAGTGCACTGATGCGCGCGATGACCTCACCCTTTGTCATTAAGGCCAAGAAGAGTCGGGGGCATCACATGGTGGGGCGGGAAAAAATGAATTCCAAATAATAGTGAAAAAAAGGGTGTTTGTAAGTTTTGATTTTGATAACGATAGGCAGTTGAAGGAATTCATTATTGGTCAGTCTAAGCTTCCCGATTCGCCATTCGAGGTCATAGATCACTCATTGAAGGAGGCTGCTCCAGAAAGAAACTGGGAGGCAAAAGCTAATGCCGCGATAAAGCGTTCAGATATCGTGCTTGTAATGGTGGGTCCTAAAACACATCGCGCGCATGGGGTGCTGAAAGAGGTTGAGATGGCACGAAACGCCAACAAGCATATCGTGCAGATTATTGGCTATAAAGATCGAGATTATACGTCGGTACCTGGGGCGGGGCGCATTTATCGTTGGAATTGGGACAATCTGAAGAGTCTTTTAAATTAGGAAGCAAAACGAAGATATGACTGCCACTGCTGCTGAGAAAGCAAGATTTGTCCGGGATTTGACGAAAGAGCTAAGGGAAGGGTTGTACCGAAGGGTTACAGTTTTTATTTATGGAACAAAGAGGACGACATAGGAACATGGGAAGTTGGATTGAAAAGGCTGCCATGGATGCTGGTCGATAAGTTTCCACTCTACGGTTTTACGAGCTGAACCTGACAGCTATGGCGGGCACCGCCTACCAAACGTGTCTTGTTCAACCCGTGAAAGTAGGCAATGCCCACCCTACAAATTCGATTTTTTATTGGGGGAGTATTTATTTCGAATCAACACACTGCCTAAATTGAATAACAATTTTCTCAGGAGAAAAACTGTTTAAGTGTTTTGGAATAGGTTTTTTCGAATATGCAAGTTGTATGTATTCGTAGACCTGAGGTTCCAGGATGGGCCCATTATAAAAATAAGTGGCATTTTTTTGTTTCATAAAAATTATTGAATATGCTTTCCTGTAAACACCTGCTCCTTCTACCAAGTCCATCAAAGATTTTGTGTTCAGCTTGTGAAATGAATATTTGTCGTCAACAGCGGCAGCAAATTCATTTAAATAATATGACCAATCAGCATACTGTTCACTTTCCTGATTTTCTGTACTGTTAATAATAAGTACAATAACTTTTCCGTTGCGAAGATCTCTGTTGATATCAGACTTTTGATTCGAATAGGCTGGAGCAGAAAAGAAAAATATGAAAACAATTCCCAGGGTGACAAGTAGTGCCTGATGAGTATGGGTATAATTAATGTTCATGATTTGTTATCACGCTGTTAGTGGGATTTTTTGATTTTCTGAAATCGTTCTTTGATTGAAAAAATACTTAAATTTGTAATCGATGGCAGAAATAATCTGTTTGTCAAAATGAGGGGTGTCACTATTGGTGAAATCTCCCCCCCACCTGAGTCCTTCTTTTTTCATAGCCGCAATAAACTTCTTTGCATTTTCTGTTTCTTTGCCATTTGCGAATGTCTGGCTATTATTCCAGCTATCGCCATCAACAATATTACAATCAATAGCATGACCAATGAGATGTTGGGATTTTTTTGCCGGAGGCACAACAGTGCCAGTAACTTTTTGACCATTCACTCTCATCGCTTGATTAATAACAATATTCAGAGACAAGGCTTTGGCTTCTGAGTTAGCGTATTTCAAATACTTGATTATTTCGCTAGAAATGACAATTTCGCCATCATTGATATGCAAATGTTTAATTTTTTTGGAAGCGCTGCCAACCTCAATGTTACTAAATTGTGATTCATTGATTCGAGTTAGATCGCCAGTCGCCTTGAATGATTTTTCAAGCCACCGAGAGATTTCTTTTTTGGTTGCCTGGTTGACAATGCCAGTGACGCCCTCGGTATAGACCGGGGGATCATTTACAATGTTGCTATTTTTTATCCGTCTTTTGATTTTTTTTGCATTCCACTGAAACATTTCTACCGCTTGTTTTGTTTTTGCGCCAAAATCACCATCAATTTTTGAAAAAAATATGCCCAGTATTTTCAAGTCATTTTGTAGCTCCTTTACATATCCCTTCGATATTGCTTTTTTATTTAACCTGTTTTCTGGCAAATCCTTGTCGCCTTGCTTCAGGTCGGAATCTCCATATAATTTTTCAGTCATTTATCTCTCACTTGTATTGTACTAAGTTTGTAGAAAACCCATATTTTGCAGTGTAATACTCGGCATACTCCTATGTTTAATTCCGACAGCCACTATTTTGAAAAATAAATCTTCAACCGCATGACACTAAAAGATACTGCCATAAAAATCAATTGGTTACGGGATAGGGAAAGTTTCGGGGAATAATTAAGCGTGAGCCCACCCGAAACTAGTACATCGTCAAGGCCATTTTGACGGGTTCAGTTGGTCTGTCAAAATGGCCTTGACGATGTACTAGGTTAAAAATGTATAAGGGTAACTCTTTGATTGTTAAGTAATTGACATATTTGTGGCGAAAGGATTAGGCATATTTGGGTGGAGAGATTTGCAACCAAAAGTAGCTAATTGGGGGCTTTGCCAGTCAAAATTGCATAAATGGGGAGTGCTTAGGTCGTAACCAAGTATGAGGGGGCAATTATGACGGAAATAGAAGGAAGTATCAGATTCAACTTCTCCTGAGTCGCGGTAGTGGACTTAGGAAATAACTTTATTTCCCCCTAAAAGAAGGGATAGATTGATATATGACCTGTAAGGCTCAAAGCCCATCTTGTATATCCAAAAAACACTGAAATTATGGTTGTTTGAAGGGTGGCTCCCAACTCATAAACTCTTGCTCTTGAAAGACGGGATGTTGTTTAAATCCTTCTAACTCGCGCATCCACCCGTACCGTTCGCATATTACCGAAATTTGATCAATTTTACGGTCGCTAGCTTCATCGCTCTGATCTGTCGCAGACTCCACGGGATTCATTCGCCAAAGGTCAAGTTGATAACCGACTGTCTTGGCAGTTTCGGCTAATCTGGCCGCAACCCGAAAACCACCAAGATCAATGTCACCCCAATGCATAACGGTTGAAGGCTTCATCGACTCCAAGAGACGACGATACGTAGCGAGCAGGGACGGCGTCGGGGTGCCAGCAACGTATATGAGAAGCATGTCATTGGGATTGGAAGCATCTTCGGCGGCCTCGTTGAAGCTGGCGAGATTCTCGATGGTCAAGACGCGCCTGATGGTCTCATTGCCAACCAGCAAACCATCTATTGTGTCTGGGCGAAGGCCCAAATACGGTCGTATTAGTGGCACAATCCCCGCGCTCACTTTCACACTACATGACGGCGGGCCACTCAGAAGCATTGGCTGGGCATATTTCACCAAGCCCAGCAACGCAAAGACATCCTCATATGAATCAACCGCTACACCAAGAACATACTTTGGGCTGCATCAATAACTCGCATGCTATCGACGAATTTACTAGCCTTGTCGGCTGCTACACCACCCGGTGCCACTTTTGGTTGGGCTCACGGTTGACCAATATGCCAATGCTAAAGCACGACAGCATTATATACTATTTAACATAATATACATTATGCGAAGTCCGATTCAGCCCCAGCCTGCTTTTCTAACTGCATCACTTGCTCTTCGAGGGTCTGGGCTTTAATAGCGGACTCTTTATTGGCTTGCTGGGTTGCTTCGTAACGGCCCACTAGATCCGCGAGACTCCGTTGCACTTGCCGGATTTCTTCGCTTTGTTGATGGTTCCTCCAGTTTGGCAAGGTCGTTTTCTACACGCCTCAGGTTGTGCCGGAGGGCTTGGTTTTCCTGTTGTGTCTGTTTCAGGGCTTGTTCAACATCCAGGAGCTGGCGTTCAAAGTCTGCACGCTCCTGTTCACGTTGTTTTTGTGCGGTATCGCGGTAATGATCGAGATTTTGCTGGGCCTGCTTCATCTGCGCGTCCAATATCCTCTAGGCGCTGTTGCAAGGCTTCATACGGCAATTCATTTTTACGATACCCTTACACCATACATTTAATCTCTCTGGGTAGAATTCCTCGCAGCTTGCTGTGTAGGTTTTTTGTTTAAAGATCGCTGAAAAGTAACCCAAACATAATGACATCTTCTGTGTTGTCATATAAATTGAAATAGCGTTTGGTGCTAAGAGTCACTCCAAATGACTTTGTGATGTTAACTGCGACGCCTGCTTCAGGATAGAAGGCACTAATAATACCATTTTTATCCCAATTGTATCCGAGCAAAAATCCCCCACCGACAAAAAAGGTAGCACCCGCATTAAATGCATAAGCTGCACCGGCATCCATCGCCAAACCATCACCTTCATTAATGGATTTAATATATGACAAATCGACATGGCCAATCTTTCCATCGCTAAACCCGAATCCGCCTATAGAGGTAATACGTAGGTCAGCGTCAGATTGTGTGCTTTTTTCAATCCGTAAAAAATTTTCCCCTGCATTCGCCCCAAACGTGAAACTAGGAACAAAAACAAGTAATAAGAAAAAGCAAAATCCTATCTTCATAGTCGTCGGCATATCGTATATCCAAGGTCTAGTTAGGTTGTTATTCATCGACATTTGACATCACCGCAGCCTCTTGCGAGGACAGTTTTATGGTAATGCGTGCTGCCTATGCATGGAACATCATCCTTCACCCCTACAAGCATATAGGGGAAACCACTATCGGCCGCCTCGGTATCTAGTGCGACAAGGGTATCCGATGAACTGGAGAATCTTACCGCTGGGCAGGTTGCTAATGCTCAATAAATCCGACTTCAAAATTGTGCATCTGTCGTCATGTCTGGCGGCTCACTGTCACACCGCATCGTCGGCACTCGACCTTTTCGATACCGCCGCCAGAAAACCCAAACGTCTTGTCAATTACGCGAAAGTCATGGTATCCCAACCTACACAGGAGGCGATAGAATAATGCTAATAACGTAGACATATCACGAACTCTCCCTGATGGAATGTAAAAATTAATTTACTTGTTTTTAGCAGCCTTATTAACATCCCAATTTAATGATTTTACGAAGCGAGTGCTGACTTCCGACAATGGAATACTTTTTAGCCGCTCCAGATTTTCCGCATCGAAAAATGCCCGTCCCTCTTCAACCAGGAGTTCTGCACAGGTAAACTGCTCTTCCAAATTATCCGCCCATTTACAATGAGAGGTTAATGATGTATTCACGTCGTAATTGTCGACAAGTTCTTCGATTGTTTTTAGTGGTTTTAATATTTTACCAATGAGTTCCTCGCGGATATCCGCCGCAAATATACCCAACCCCTGCAACTGTTTAACATGCTCCAGTTTTGATATGTCTGCTTCATTTTCAGTAAGGGTCGCAATGATGGCATTATCATCCTTATTCATTGCTAATTCTTTTAAAGCAACAAGCAAATCCACCGGGTAGGTTCTGCGAAAGTTCGTTAAGATCCGGTAAAGCCAATTGGCTCCTTTGGGTTCCTGTTTAAGTTTTTTTATTCTTGTCTTAATGTCATCGACTTGTTCAAGCACCGTATTGATCTGAATCTTTTGCTCCCTTATGCGCGCCTGATCTTGGAGTATCTTTTCCTGATCCTCAAAACTCACATCGAATAACTTACGTCCACATGTTTCACAAAGGTTAGCTTCCTTATCATCAGAGGTCACAACCAGAAACCCCCGCCTGTGTGATTTGAGACAATCACTCATACCACAACATGCACGCTGATCCTTGAAGGAATAAACGACGGCAATACGTACAAAACGATTTTGCTGAGGTTCTACTGGAGATTCGAAACAAGGACGTTGGACAACGTCATCCCATGAGTTAAATGTTATTTTTTCATCAATATTAAAAACAGACACGGATTCTCTTTACCTCTTACGTTAACTAAGAATAAGTTGTTCCGCATGTGCATTCCCCATACACATACAATTAAAACCAGGCATTATTCTACGAATACTTCATCATCTTTCAGCAATTCGTGAGTCGACAAAAGGATATACAGCTTATCTTTCTTTTGGCATGTAGTCTGAATAAATGGATTTCCCTGTGCGCTCATCGGTGTAGGCTCCATTTCTGATGCTTTGTTGGTAATAATTTCAGCAACGCTGTCTACGAGCATTCCCAGTTTCTGGCCAGCAAGCTCCATTAATATGATACGTGTTTGATCAGTAACCCCCACCTCCGGCAAGCCCAGCATCACCCGTATATTGTTCACGGTAATAACCTCACCCCGAAGATTAATGATTCCCAAAACAGTGGTTGGCGCACCAGGCACTGGCGAGATTTCGGGACACCGGAAAACTTCCTGCACATGCAACACCTCGACGCCGTAGGTTTCTTTGCCGAGTGTAAACGTCAGCCACTGCGTTTGTGGGTCGTCAGCATCCATACAGTCGTGCCGATTTGTCATGAACCACCTCCCGCAGCAGTCGGTTTATCGCCTCTTCCTCATAATCGATGTTCTCGACGATTTTTCTCGCTCGCGCAGAGAGGCGCCGATAACCCCAAAGTGATCGCCGTTTGGTCTCGGCCCACCCCTCGCGCTGGTAGTAGAGCGGCAGGTTGACATCGAAATAAGAAATACTGTCTGCATCCTTGAGCAGATCGGCATCGGGATCGCCGCCCACCTCGTGGGCCGTCACCAGGCGGCAAGCCTCATCCGCAATATCCTGTGCCACACCGCATGCGGTCAGAATCGGGCTCAATAGTTCCGCACCATGTCGGGCGTGGGCTGCCTTGAAGGCGTCGTAATCGTCGAAATTTGCGCGTCGCACCTTGATCTCCTCGATTGCCCGGTCGATATCATGGGCCAGCGCCGCCAACTGCAGAGCCACTCCGGCATCCGGTTCCAGACGCAAAAGCCACTCCAGCGTGTTGTCGGCGTGACGGGGATCTTCAGGCACGCGCGAGCTGGCGATCACGGCACGGATTTTCTCCTTTGCGTAATCAATAATGAAAGCATTTTTCTCTGGAAAAACCTCCTTGTTTTCTTTGATGTCGTTCTGCACAAGGTCGACAATCCTTTCCCGATTAGATCGCTTGTCCATCGGCCTTACGCGCCAGCGAAAGCGACCCCGATAGTGTTCCTGATCCATTGTTCAAATTTCTCCCAACTTCCATCCAGGTAGTTATCCATGTTTTTCAAGATAGTCGATACCTCATAAATTGCTGGGATAGCCGTGACCTTTATTGAATGAGTTGTTTACCGCAATCCACACAGTGTTTGTTTCTTGTACGCCTTTTTTTGCATGTCTTTCCAGGTCACACACTTCGGCAGAAATATTCTTATTCACTACCTCACCGCACATAGAACAAAAGCGCACCGGCGCGTTTGGACGTCCGTGATTGTAATTGAGGCAGTGATCTTTCTGCATTGCCATGACTCTCCACTATTTCATCGTAATTTCGTTGCGGGGAGTTTCACCAACACGTGATGTGCCGATCAATACACCATGGGGATGCGGTCTTGGAGAGCCGGGATCTCTCCATCCCGCACCAACCAGTTCAACTTGCTGCTGCGGAGCATTCAGGAATGCGGCAATTCATCAAGGGTGGGCATCTATCGCCTTCCTTCAGCACTCTAAGGAAAGCAGGCAAATCGAGTGCGCAGGGGGGGGGGGGGGCAACAAGACATGTTAATAGATACAAGCCACATCTTCAAGCTATTACCCAAAGAGGTGTGAATCATCAAAATACCACCGTAAATATGCCCCAGAATACCCGTGTAGCATGATATGCACATTACCCAGCAATTCCAGTTTTGTATTGCCTTTGTTTTGAAGCATAGACTCGTCGCGCTCGCTCATGATCCTTATTTTTAGCCTGTTTGGGTGTTGTGGCATTTTTGATGGCGTTAAGTGCATAGTGGAATTTACGGTATAAGTCTTCAGTAATCGTTTCATACGCATCTACGTATTGTTCACCATCAAGCCTGTCGATATCATCCCGTATCTCTTTGAGGTAGGCAGACAGGTCATCAGACCGGGAACGGAAACGGTTTTTCTTGGATGGCTGCCGGAGTTGATCCAGTACAAAATTTTTCTGATGCGTGGCGAGCATTTGTATGCGTGATACCAGTTGCTGGTGACTCTTGCGAAGTTGATCTATCTCAGGTTTATTTGCAGAATTCATATTTAATCCGTATTTCTCCTATCATTTTCACTGTTGAAATCTGCCGACGATCTGCACTCACGGTTGTTTTATCGAAGGCCATGATTATTTACCTGTAGTATCGCCAGTCGAGAGATACCCGAAAAAAGCCATTCTTTGTTATTAAGTATCCATTCTGTTGTGGGCAACCTATATCGGACACTTTGTTAAGACCTTTTTCATAATCCATTGGGGTCTTGTAACCCAATGTCGAATGTAAGCGCATGGCATTGTAGTACACCGCCACGTATTCCCGCACATCGGCTATTGCTGCCTGTCGTGTTTTGTATAACTGATTTCCCGTCCACTCGCGTTTCAGACTGCCGAATTTGACTTTAATAGGTAGTTTTCGACATTAATAACTTATTTTCGACTTTAATTGGCTAGAACATTTTCTGTCGAGTCAATCATAAAAGCGCACCAAATGGGTACTTATAGGAAAATCACCCACCTCTCCTGTGTTGGGTGGCCTGCGGCCACGAAAGGCGCAACGCGCCGTAACCTGTCACGTCTTGATGCTCCACTGATTCCTGATCGCGACTACTGGCTTGCCCATCCCGCTTATCCTTTTCCGCGCCTGCCAAACCGTGCCTGCTTTGAACACCTCTCGTGCTGCCACGGCGTAAGCCGTCCACCACCTGTTGATCCTGACCGTATATGCTATAGTGAGTTGCATAAGGTGCAACTTTTTACGGAGGCGACGATGAAAACAACCACCATGGGAGTCAAGCTGGACGAGGACGTACGCGAACGCCTCAAGGTATTAGGCAACATCAAGGAACGAACGCCCCACTGGCTGATGAAGAAGGCCATTGAGGAATACCTGGTAAAAGAAGAGGTCAACGAACGCGAAAAACAGGAAGATATGGTGCGCTGGCAACGATACCAGGACACCGGTGAGCATTTGAGCCACGATGAGGTCAGAACACGCCTCACACGCCTCGCTGACCAAGCGCGCACGAAAGCCGCTGGATGAGAGTACGCTGGCTGCCGGAAGCATGGCAGGATATTCAGCGGCTGTATGATTTTCTGCTCAACCAGGATCCCGGTGCAGCGGGTCGTGCCATGGAGGTTTTGCTGGACGGTGCCGACAGACTAGTGGAAATGCCCAACATTGGCAAACCAATGGGCGACGACACCGGGCGACGGGAATTTTATTTGCCGTTCGGCACCAGTGCCTACGTGCTCCGTTATATGATTGATAGCGAGGACGTGGCGATCATCCGTGTATGGCACTGCCGAAAGCATCGATGACGCCTCCTGTATGCCGGACTATACTGTCCGGGTAAGAAAAAAGGATTTACGCATAAGGACGAGAAGAAAATGATCATAAACCCCCTGTTTTTCCTGATTCCATTTGCTGTCGTCGTAACCATGTTTCAAGATAGGCCATGTTACTTCCCAAAACCTCAACAGTTTTTTTATGAAGCTGGTGGCTCTCTGAAATAATCGGGCGTGGCAGCTTATAGGATGCCTTCGTTACCGTCATCCTTCAGGCCGCGAAGAACCAGCTCACCCCCATGAGGCACCAATGTGCCTCCGGTTTTTTGCGCATATTCCTGGAATTTTTTTGGGTCTTTTACTTTTGCAGTCGCAACAAAAAATGCAGTCATGATTTTCTCCTTTAAATAGCTTGTGATGAGTTGGTCTCAGGAAGTGTTATCTTGTATGGCCGTTAATATTTGCCCCACTTCGGCACGCTTTCTGTAGTTATTCGGAATGAACGCCCACGCAATCTCACCCGTTGACTTGATCACATAAGTTGCCGGATCGGGAAAGGTAAACGACGCATCGCCATTGAGCGCTTCAATATCAACATGAAGCTGTTCCAACAGTTGGCGGTGGCTTTCGGGAAGCTTGAAGACAACACCGTAAGATTCTGCGACGCGGTTGCCAGGGTCATGTAGCACATCAAATTCAACTTGCTTGACCGCCATATCGATAACCTCTTGCGGCGCTCCGCTACTCGCCAGGATGTCCAAAAAATATCCTGGCAACAAGTATTCCAGAGTGACATTAAGTTACTTTAATAGCAGGAATGCTCTCCAATGTTCAAGGAGCGACGATAAAAATCAAACCTGAATTTATCGACCCCACTTTCAAACTGGACAGCAGTGGGACCATACGACTTATTCCTTTGCAATTGATCTATCTCACTATTGCACTACTGCTATCACCGTCGATTTGGCGGGGAGTGAAGCAAATGCGTACAGCGGCGTCATAAATAAATGGCTACATTGCGTGCCAACAAAATATTCAGTGACGCTATATTTACACTCGTTGTAATAGAGTCTATCGAGTTTCAATCAGGAAAAATGACTACTGGCTGCCATTTGTATGTGAGTATAAAGCCGGTTGCGGTTGTCGTGTGTACTCCAGATCGAACATACGCGCTGGATATGGAAGCAAAGCTGACAACCCTCGATGAACTGAGACGAAGTGTCCCTGAGTTAGATACCTTCATTTCGTCACCCTTTTGATATTTGCTGTTGTCAAATTTACTAGTTGACCATATAAGCCACGGTTTCTGTAACAAAAGGAGCATTTCCTCCTTCCAACCAGACTTCTGCTTTACCAATAAACTTTCCCTTTGTAAGCTTC
>VAPM010170566.1_pt1 | contig 11222 bp, 6 predicted proteins | sample 3395091 | NCBI WGS metagenome assembly VAPM01 (sample SAMN08290445, study PRJNA428436) | hydrothermal vent metagenome | isolation source: Deep-sea hydrothermal vent chimney 3 | place: Pacific Ocean: Juan De Fuca Ridge | reverse complement strand
GCTGGTGCAGCTGGTGCAGCTGCTGGCTTTGCTTCTCGACGTGGACGATCATCACGGCCTCGACTATCACGCTCTTCAGTTTGCGCCATAGGTGAAGGTTCAGTAATCGCAGCTTTACGACGAATAACTAAATTACGAAGAACAGCATCATTAAAACGGAAACCATTTTCGAGTTCATCCAATGTGGCTTGATCACATTCAATATTCATCATTACATAATGAGCTTTGTGGATTTTTTGGATTTGGTAAGCCAATTGACGGCGTCCCCAATCTTCTAAACGATGGATAGTCCCTTTAGCATCTTCGATCAATTTACGGTAACGATCGATCATTGCTGGAACTTGTTCACTTTGGTCAGGGTGGACCAAAAACACGATTTCGTAGTGTCTCATAGCGCTCCTCGTGGCTATTGAGCCCCCCGAACAATTCGGTGAGGCAAGGAGTAACAAATTTTAGCTGTCCCAATATTTACAAGGGACAGCAAGGGCGCGATTTTACTGAAAAACCAGCTAATCTACAAGAGTAAATAGGGGAAATATAGATGGTTTGTTCCCTCCCTTTCAAGGGGAGGGCTAGGGAGGGGGAATAAAATCAAATTCTTTAGAAAGTGAAATTTACATTTTATTCCGCTGTCGTACAGCTTCATATAAACAAACCCCGGCACTCACCGAGACATTTAAGCTCTGAACGGTGCCTAACATGGGTAATTTAACCAAAGAATCACAGTTTTCGGCAGTTAAACGGCGTAATCCCTTGCCTTCTGCGCCTAATACCAGTGCCAATGGGCCGATTAAATCAGCCTGATAGATGTCCTGCTCCGCATCGAGTGAAGTCCCGATCATCCAGACACCTGACTGCTGTAAATCGCGCATGGTTCGAGCCAGGTTGGTCACTTGTATAAAAGGTACGGTTTCAGCGGCACCACAGGCCACTTTGCGAACAACAGAGGTTAAGCCAGAGGCTTTGTCTTTTGGCGCAATGACTGCATGGACACCAGCTGCATCAGCGGTGCGCAAACAAGCACCTAAATTATGCGGATCCTGAACCCCGTCCAAGATCAGCAAAAATGCGGGAGGCGTTAAATCTTCAATGAGTTTTTTTAAAGTTTGTTCATTGCCTGCAGGGGTATCCTTACTCAATGCAACAACACCCTGGTGATTCGCATTTTCGCCCACTAATTTATTCAGGACTTCGCGTTTAACCCGTTCAGGCTTAACATTAGCATCATGAGCTAATTGCAGTATTTTTTTTGCTTTATCATCACGGCGTGAATTTTCCAGCCATACCTTAGAAACCATTTCTGGTTCACGTTCAAGTACCGCTTTAACGGCATGTAAACCATAAATGTAATGTGAATTGTTTTCGGCCATAGAATATAAACGTTTCTAACGTTGTAGGTGCGAATTCATTCGCACGCTGAGGTAAAAATCAACCGCAGAGGTGAATATTAACTCTGCGTTCGAATGAATTCGAACCTACAAAAAAACAACTCCCCAGTGGTTCAGAATGACGAATTGATGCTAATTATTTTTTCTTCTTTTTGTCTTTTTCTTTTTTCTCTGCAAGTCTTTTTTTCGCTTTCTTATTCAATTTCTTTTTCTTATGTCTTATTTTCTTGCCATCAGCATCACGTTTTTTATTTGCAACTTTTTTCTTAGCAGTTTTCTTTTTTGAATATTTTTCTGTTGTTTCTTCTGCTGAAGTTTCTATTTTCTTACTGACAGTTTTTTTAGCTATCTTTTTCTTACTGATTTTCTTTTTAGCTTTTTTTTCAATTGAGCCTTCAGTATCTGTCTCTTTAGCTGAGGCTTCTTTTTTCTTTCGTGATTCGGCTTTTCTTGGTGTACGTTGTGCTGAAACCAAATCAAAATCTATTTTCTTATCTTCAAGATTCACTTTAGCAACACTCACAACAATGTGATCACCTAAACGGAAAACTTGTCCTGTGCGTTCACCCAATAAACGGTGATGTGCAGCATCAAAATGATAATAGTCATGGTCAAGTGAAGTGACGTGAATTAAACCTTCAACATAAATTTTATCCAGTTCAACAAAAAGACCAAAACCTGTTACGCTAGTAATTGTACCTTCAAAGACTTCACCCACTTTATCCATCATAAATTCACACTTGAGCCAATCAACTGCATCACGTGTTGCTTCATCAGCGCGACGTTCAGTTTGAGAACAATGTTCTCCTAAAGAACGCATGGTGTTTTCAGTGTAGTAAAAACTTTCTGCATCTCCACCACGAACAATATGACGGATTCCACGATGGACTAATAAATCTGGATAACGTCTTATTGGTGAAGTGAAGTGAGCATACGCTTCGTGCGCCAAACCAAAGTGACCGTTGTTATCCGGGGTATAAACCGCCTGTTGCAAACTGCGTAATAAAACAGTCTGAATAAGATGCATATCAGGACGCTCCTGAATGGAAGCAAGTAACTCAGCATAATCACCTGGTTCAGGTTTTTCACCACCACCCAGCGTCAAACCTACTTCAGCTAAAAACTCTTTTAAACCTTCTATTTTAGTTTCTTTTGGGCTTCCGTGAACACGATATAATGCTGGTATATTATTTTTCAATAAGAATTTTGCTGCGCTAACATTAGCTAAAATCATAAACTCTTCAATCAGTTTATGCGCATCATTTCTAACTAAAGGAATAATTTTATCGATTTTACGATCTACGCCAAAGACGATACGTGTTTCAGTTGTATCAAAATCAATCGCACCACGTTTTTTACGGCGTTTTAGTAATACATTAAATAATGAATGCATTTCTAATAATTGCGGCACAAAATCTTTATATTCTTTACGTAAGTTACTTTCATTATTTTCAATAATTTCAGCCACTTTGGTATAAGTGAAACGACAATGCGAACGCATTACGCCTTCAAAGAAATTATAAGATTCAACTTTTCCTTTTTTATCCAATTGCATCTCACAAACCATGCATAAACGATCAACTTCAGGATTCAGTGAACATAAACCATTGGATAAAACTTCAGGTAACATTGGAATAACACGTTCAGGAAAATAGACAGACGTGCCACGTTCATGTGCTTCTTTATCTAACGCTGTATCTAATTCAACGTAATGAGAAACATCTGCGATAGCAACAAGTAAACGCCAGCCTTTATCATTTGATTCAACGAACACAGCATCATCAAAGTCACGCGCATCTTCACCATCAATGGTTACTAAGGGTAAATCACGAATATCAATGCGGCCTTTTTCATTTTTAGCTTTTTCAGGTACTTCAGGTGTTAAGTCTTTAATTTCAGATTCAACGGTATCTGACCAGTCTGTTGCAATACCGTGTGAACGCATCGCAATATCAATCTCCATACCCGCAGCCATATGATCACCGAGTACTTCAACTACTTTACCAACAGCCTGGCGATGACGTGTAGGTTGTTCAATAATTTCAACGGAGACTATCTGACCGTGATGTGCATTACCCACATTTTCTTGTGGTACTAAAACATCATTGCTAATACGTTTGTTATCAGCAACAACATAACCAACTCCACTTTCAATAAATAAACGACCAACTATAAAAGGATTTGCACGTTCAAGCACTTCAACCAAAGCACCTTCACGGCGACCTTTCCTATCAACACCTGCAATACGAACAATCGCTTTGTCACCATGAAATAAACGGCGCATTTGGAATGCCGTTAAAAATAAATCATCACTTCCATCTTCTGGACAAAGAAAACCAAAGCCATCCGCATGGCCAATAACACGCCCGGTGAGTAAATCCATTTTGCTGATCAGCGCATATTCTTTCTTACGCGTGAACATCAACTGTCCATCACGTTCCATTGCGCGCAAACGACGGCGCAATGCTTCGATGCCATTCTCATCTTCTGATAGACCTAATAAGTCAGTAATAGTCTTGCGATCAAGCGGTTGCCCCGCGGCTTCTAATTGCTCAAGAATAAACTCACGACTGGGGATCGGATTATCATATTTGCTCGATTCACGTTTAGCGTGAGGGTCTACTACTTTTTTGTTGTCTGTGTTGTCAGTCATGTGAATTAGGTATCTTGCCTGTTTAGGAGTGCGAAAGTGGGAAAACGTTGATTTTACTATAAAAATTGATCAGATGCTTAAATATAAACCACCCTAAGTATAAAACACCGCGATTGACAGTATCAGTGAGTCTCGGTAAAGTTCTCAGCCTCAGAAATGAGGCTCACCTTTGCCGAGGTGGCGAAATTGGTAGACGCGCTAGCTTCAGGTGCTAGTGGCCGTAAGGTCGTGCGAGTTCAAGTCTCGCTCTCGGCACCATTATTTAATGAAAACTCAAAGTTTGTACAAAATATTCAAAGTTTTGCCATCTTCTGAAAAGAATGTTTTTTCACTAAAACTGTTAATAATATTTAAGCCACGGCCATGAAGCATTTCATCTGTGTTTTTAAAATCTTCTTTTTTATAACCCCCACCACTATCAGTAACTTGTATTTCGAGATAATGGTTGCTCTCTTCAACAATAAAGTTGAAATTAAAAATAATTGAATCATCTTCTAATTTTAGAAGAGCCGCATCACGTTTTTTATAATATTCAATAAAATGCTCATTATCCGTTTTATCTATACTTTTAATATTTAAAATACTGTGTTCTAGTGAATTAGAGTAAATCTCAGATAATAAAACATGTAACACACCAGTATGTCTGGACAGGTATGGCATTGAACTTAATATATTGGATAATTTTCTAACAGTATCAGAAGAACGCATGTCTTTAGCTGTTAGCGTGACAGAAGTACTCCAGGGTAAAGCATTATCTTTTATAATTTTTTCCTCTGTGTTTTCCAGTGCTGCTACAATACAACAATTTAATTCAACAAAAGTAATATCATCATTTTGATGTTCATCACCGGAAAAATCATTTAACGACTGCAGAACCTGAGCAAACCGATCATCACCATTCCTAACCAGGACATCCTTTAAACGCTCATCACCAAATAATTCCCCTGCCGAATTTTTTGCTTCAATAACGCCATCGCTATAAAGATAGAGCTTATCTTCAGGTTCAATGTTAAAAGATTGTGTTAAAAAATTAAATTTATCATCATCCAAAATACCTAATGGCATATGTTGCGAATGAACCAAACCTTTTAACTCTCCATTTTTGCTAAACCAGTAATTCTCAGGCATGCCACCCATCCATACAGACATAATAGTAGCCTGTCTGTTAATTTCGAGAATGGTGGCAGTGAAAAACATACCCAATGGCATTAATTTATGGAGCTGACTATTTATTTCAAAAGCAATGTCGCCAACAGAACGACTTTCAGCCACCATTTTAAAAAAAGTCATCGCAACAGGTAAGGTTCCCATTGCAGCAGTTAAACCATGTCCGGAAAAATCTCCCATCACAAGGTAGAAACCACCATTTGGAGCTCGTTCAACGAGTAATAAATCACCATTAAATGCAGACATTGATGACATGTGATATTTAATTACTTTTTCATCCAGAAAGCTCTGTTTCAAAGCATTTTCAAAAAAATGTTGTATTAGTTTTTTTTCATGTGTTAAATTTTGATTCACCCCAATCAGCATTTCATTTTTAATATTTATCTGTTGAGTGAGCTCCCGAATGCGAAGATGAGCAAGCATTTTTGAAGCAAGAACTTCAACATTAAAGGGTTTACTAATAAAATCATCTCCACCAGACTCAAGTGCTGTTGCTAAAGATTCATCTGAACTTAATGCCGTTATAAAAATAACAGGTACATAATCATCGCCCATTTTATCTTTTATTAAAGATGTCGCTTGCCGACCATCTAATGATGGCATCATAATATCCATTAGAATAAGATCAGGCTTTTCTTTTTCATACTGGGCAACAGCATCATTACCATCAACAGCTTCGATTACTTCATAATCACCTAGTGCATTTAAAGTCTGTCTTAGAAGAGCCCGGTTTGTTAAAATATCATCTGCAATAAGTATTTTTATCATTATTATTCAATATTAAATTTATTTGAGAAATTAGTTATAGTTAAAATTTTTCCAATCACGTCATTGCTGTTAACTATCGTTATCTCATTATCTTTTTTATTTAAATCCTTTTGCAGATTCAGCAGCATACCTAATGCAGAACTGTCAATCGTTGATGTTTCACGAAAATCTATGATTATTCTCACTGAAGACAAGTCCTTATTTTCATATGAACTTCTAAATTCATGTAGTGCTGAAAAATTAAAATCTCCTTTAATAAAAATCGTACAAATAGTATTACCCTCAGAAAAATTTGTATTTATTTTCATAATGTTACCTCAATAGTTATTATATTATTAATAGTTTGCTTGCAATAAATACTTTTTTACTGGTATTAGCAGTGTTATTCAGTAAATTTATTATGGTTAAACCAATGCCTATATCTTCAACATTTGATTTAACATTTCAGTCAACATCTTAATATTTATTTATTTTCTAGTTTACTTTCAATAATTTCCAGGAGTTCTTTAACGTTAACAGGTTTTGTAATGTAACCATCAAAGCCTGCTTTTTTACCAGCCTCAAGATCTTTAGACATTGCATTAGCACTAATTGCAACAACCGGTATATTTTTAGATGACGCTTCACTTCTTAATTGTTTAAGAACTTCATAACCATCCATCCCCGGTAAATTAATATCTAACAATATTAAATCTGGTAAATGTTCCATGGCTAATTCCAGACCCAATAAAGGTTCTGGGGCGCTCCACATATGAACACAGGGCAGACTATCCAATACTTGTTCTACCAGTCTTAAATTTGCAGGGTTATCTTCTATATATAGAACAGACTTTTTTTTCTTTGTATTGCCCACTCCATTCTCCTTTAAAATCGTTTTTACAGAGGTTTCATTTTCATTAAACAAATTGTCGTTTTCACAACTCACCGGAATTTCAATCCAAAAAGTGCTTCCAACACCTACTTCACTGTTTACTCCTATACTACCGCCCATAAGTTCAACAAGTTTTTTAGTTATAACCAGCCCTATGCCTGCCCCCTCAATATCTGTTTGTTCAAAGCCTAATCGGTTAAATGCTTTAAATAATTGTTTCTGTTGCTTACCATCCAGCCCCTTCCCTGTATCTGTTACACTAATACGAAATGAATTATTTTTGTTTTTACTATAATAAAGTGTAACCTTTCCATTTTCATTATTATATTTAACTGCATTACTCATTAAATTTAAAATAATTTGTTTAAAACGTGTTTCATCTAACAATGCAAAATATTCTTCTTCTATTAATGTACCAATATCTACTTGAATGTCATCCTTTATTATAATTACTTCAATACCCCGCTTCTGTGCTAATGGCATTATCAGCTGTAAAGATTCAGCAATAACATTACTCACCTTGATTTTACTAAAAGATAAATCAATATGATCAGTTTCAATTTTAGAAAGATCTAACACTTCATTAATCAAGTTCATCAAGTGTTTTCCTGCAATTGATATTTCATTTACATTACTTAGTTGAACCTCTGTTAAAGGTTGTGTCTTGTTTATTTTAAGTAATTGACTAAAACCTATAATGGCATTCATTGGTGTGCGCAACTCATGACTCATGCTGGAAAGAAACTCTGATTTTGCGAGATTGGATTTTTCAGCCTCTTGACGGGCTGCAATCAGGTTTTGCTCAACCTGTTTAAGTTCAGTTATATCACGAACTACGCCTAACATATGTTGTGCATTGCCTTGCCCGTCGCGGACTACATCACCACTTTCATGTACCCAGTGTTCACTACCATCTGGCCAAACAGTCCGATGTTCAATATCGTAGTCTTCACCTTTTTGTACACAGTTTGTAATTGCATCAATAACCATTTGTTGATCATCCGGATGAATGGCTGCTACAAAATTATCATAGGTAGTTTTTATAAGTTCCTTATTGTAACCAAAGAGTGGCCAAATAAGATCAGACCAAAATAAATCACCTGTCACTATATTCCAATCCCATGAACCAATATTTGCAAACTCCTGACTCCGCTTTAAACGCTGTTCACTCACTCTTAACTCAGTTACATCTGTACGAACAGATACATACTTGTACGGTTTACCGTTATCACCTATAAAAGGAACTATGGTGGAATCAACCCAATACTCCCTCCCTTCTTTTGTGTAATTACAAATAACACCATGCCACACATTGCCACTGGAAATTCTGCTCCACAACTCTTTATAAAATCGTTCATCATGCTGTTCTGATTTGAGTAAACGATGATTCTGGCCAAGTAATTCTTCAGAACTATATCCACTTATTTCACAGAACTTTTTATTTACATGGGTTATTCGACCTGCAACATCAGCTGTACTGACAATCGCATGCTGATCCAGCGTTACAAGTTGATATTTGTTTTCTCGTATTATATTTTTTAAATCTCGATTAAGCCTGATATTTTTACGTGCTCGCTGTGCAGAAGCATTAACCGTTGCAATAAGTTTGTTTGCATTAAGTGGTTTTACTAAAAAATCATCAGCGCCGAGTGACATTGCTTCCAGCTGATTATTAATATATTGTTCATCTGATAAAAATAAAACAGGAATCAATGCCCACTGATCATCCTGCCTAATCATATTCACCAGTTCTGTACCCGAACACCCTGACATATACAGATCTATAATAATGACATCAGGTTGAAAAACTTTTATCAAATTAAAAGCTTTAAGTGGCTCGGATACCGCTTCTACGATTAAACCAGCTTCAGATAAAATGGTTGCATAACACTCCAGTAAATATACATCATTGTCGACAATCATCACCCGACCAGATAAATCATCCAGATGTGGATTCAACCCTTTTATTGTCTGAATAATTTTATTCATTGCAACAGGTTTACAAAAATATCGATCTGCACCTGCTCGTGCTGCTTCTAACCTTGACTCAGCTTCAGTAGAATTTGAAATATAGATAATAGGTACACATGATTTAAACTTGTTTTTTAAATACGAAACCGCATCAACACCAGCAATATCACCATCAATGAAATCCATATCAACAATAATAACTGCAGGTATTTCTTCTTCATATACTTCTTCTAAAATACTTAATCTATGGAAGAGTTGTACGTTGTAAGAAAATTCCCCCAAATTCGAAACCAACTCTGTTGCAAGTAATTCTTCGCCCAGCAATGTATATACAAGATCGTTTTCATTATTCTGTATAACTTTAACTGTCTTTATTGATGGTGCTTTAGAAAAGCCCCATTCTTCCGATGCTATTTTTAGCTGTTTAAACCATTTATTCAGTTTTTCTTTTGACTCGTCAAGAAAAGGAGTTATATTGTTTTCATCTAATAACGGTTTAAATTCCAAATCTAATTTTCGAGCTAAAAAGCTTACTTCATCTGCACCATAAATACCGCCAGTATCAGCTAAGCGTAAGAGTGTATACTGCAATTGTTTTAAAATATGTTTATTATTATTTTTAACCAGGGAAGTCCACAGATCTTCAATTAATGAAATTCTGTTAGAAAGTTGCTCTTCAAATTCAGCTTGTAAAATACAAAATTTATTTTCTGAATATGATTTTTCAGTTAATGTCATTTTTAGTCTCTAAATTTTACAGGATTATCATTAAGTCTAAGCAACATATAATTCTATCTTTTTACGTAGCAGGTACTCTAATTCGACGAACGGTATCGGTTTTCTTATAACTAATACATCTTGAGGCAAGCCACCTTTTATTTTTATCTCACCATCTGTTAAAGCACTTACCGCAATAATGAGGCAATGTTTTAAATCCAGATTCTCTTTTATCGCTCTTATCATTTCAAAGCCATTCATATTTGGCATTATCAAATCAGTAATAATAATATCCGGTGATGTTTTTCCGATATTAATCAAGCCTGCATAGCCATCTTTAGAGATATAAAAATTTGCATTCATTTGCCAAATTTCAAACTGCTCTTCATACAATATCCGCTCTTGTTCATTGTCTTCCACTACTACGATTGATAATGCTTGTTTGCCTGATTTTTTAGTCGAGATATTTTTTTGTTGGCTTAACATTTCTAATACAGAAGTTTTGTCTATTCGACGATGGCCACCAACAGTAGTCCATGCACGCAACATTCCATTGTCACTCCACAACTGTATTGTACTGACAGCAACGTTTAAAAGTTCAGCTGCCTGGCTAGTAGAAAGGTAGTCTTTTTGTTTACCATTCATATTTAACCTCTCTAAATATAGGTTTAATATTGCTGTGTGAAACAATCATTTTCATCATAATAATCAGTATCGGCACTTTTTAGCGCTACTTTAGTAGATTAATCATGTATTAAGGGTATTACTGTGAGGATATGGAATGTAGGGGGGATTAATAATAAATATTTATATTTAACTATTCTCAATTACCATTTTTCAATTTTTCTTTAACGGTTGATAACAGTTCTTTTATGTTAATTGGCTTAGTGATGTAGTCATCAAATCCAGCTTCGAAGCCTTTTTCTATATCTTTTGGCATGGCATTGGCGCTAATCGCAATTACAGGGGTATTCCGTGTCCCGTCTCGATCTTTTAATAATTTAAGCACTTCAAACCCATCCATACCGGGTAGATTAATATCCAGTAATATTAAATCTGGTTTATTTGCTGCGGCTAATTCAAGTCCTAACATAGGTTCATGTGCGCTCCACATATGCAGGTTAGGCAAACGTCCTAATAACTGTGTCACTAAGCGTAGATTTGCAGGGTTATCTTCAATATAAAGTACAGTACATTGTTTAGTTTCGAGGACTATTTCATCTCCGGGTAAAGAGGCATCTGTCACTATATCGGGGGAGCTACTTAAGCCACTTGGCAATTCAAACCAGAAAGTACTGCCAACTCCAACTTCACTTTCAACACCAAGCTGCCCACCCATGAGTTCTACAATATTTTTTGTAATAACTAAACCAATCCCGGTACCTTCAATTTCAGTGTTTTCTGCACCCAAACGATTAAAGGCGGTAAAAAGTTGTTCTTGTTTATTCTGAGTTAATCCTTGTCCTGTATCAGTTATGCTAATACGAATATTATCTCCATACTCATCACAATTAATTGTAATTAACCCGTTCTCAGAATTGTATTTAACAGCATTACTCAGGAAATTAATAATAACCTGTTTTAAGCGCGTAAAATCTGCTCGAACAATATTTCGATTCTCGGCAAATTCAGTAATCGTAAATTCAGCTTCATTACGAAATAGTTTAATAGAAATACCGCGCTTCTC
>VAPM010062684.1_pt1 | contig 11225 bp, 9 predicted proteins | sample 3395091 | NCBI WGS metagenome assembly VAPM01 (sample SAMN08290445, study PRJNA428436) | hydrothermal vent metagenome | isolation source: Deep-sea hydrothermal vent chimney 3 | place: Pacific Ocean: Juan De Fuca Ridge | reverse complement strand
CTTAGCAGGAATCCATCTGACCTACACAGTAGATTCCCGATAAGAACACTCGGGAATGACGAAAATAAATTGTTAAGTTAATTATGCCTGTCTACTTATGACTATATTCGGGACAGAGTAAGTGGCGAATTAAAACTGCCATCTCTCGCGCAACTGATCCATGAAAAATCTCAAGGCATTTTTGTTACTCCCTAGAACTTATAGCGGATACATGGTAACAATAACCTGATTCGTGTAATCAAGGGGGCAGCCAGCTTGATTGTAGCTAAACAACTCAACTTTAATTTTCAAGCTGGCTGCCCCCTTGAAACACTTCGCGTAGTCGTGACTGCGCGAAGTGTATAGTGTCATATAACTGTAATGTACTCCTTGTAAACTAAAATGCAGTTTAAGGCTATAGTAGATAAATATCTATTCAGCCATTGTATTTATTTTTTTATTAAGGGGTTATTGCTGGATGGATGAGATTCATAAGCAGTTGAAAAATATAATTGAAAATCAATTACTAACTTCGTTATTTCAGCCGATCATTTCTCTTGGGAAAAATGAAATCCATGCTTATGAAGCATTAATACGCGGTCCCTCTGATAGTTCTCTTCATAACCCCCTTAATTTATTTGCTTCTGCTGAACGATTTAATTTAACTGCAATTCTTGAGCAAATCTGTCGTAAAGTTAGTATTGAGCAATTTTCAGCTCAGCAATTACCATGTAAATTATTTTTAAATGTTAGTCCATCGATATTATTAGACCCAGAATTTAGAAAAGGGGAAACGTTAGCTATTTTAGAAAAGATAGGACTGCCACCTTCACGCATAGTGATTGAAATTACTGAACACCAGTCAACTGATAATTATGTGTTAATGCGAGATGCTGTTGAATATTATCGTAATATGGGGTTTGAAATTGCTCTGGATGATTTAGGAGCTGGGTATTCAGGGTTACGCTTGTGGACTGAGTTATTACCTGATTATGTTAAAATTGACCGACATTTTATTGAAGATATTGACAATGATAAGGTGAAACTTAATTTTGTTCGTTCACTTCAAAGTATGGCGTCCGCAACTAATTGCCATGTTATTGCAGAAGGTGTAGAGACAGAAGAAGAGTACTTGGCAATAGAAGCTTTGGGAATTGGTTTTGCTCAAGGGTATTACTTTGCTCGCCCAAGTGCTGTCGCAGTAACAAAAATACCTTTGCCTTTATTTGTTAAAAATAAAGTTGAAAAAAAGCCTGTAGTATTCAAAACTACAATTTATATTAATGAGGTGATGCAACAAGCCAATGCAATTTCTTCACAAACTAGTAATAATGATGTACTCAGCTTATTTCAAAAGAACAGTTATTTAAAAGTTGTTCCTCTTGTTGATGAGGGTGTTGCAAAAGGTTTATTGTATAAAGACCAGTTTTTAACTAAATTATTTGCTAGCCGTTTTGGGGTTGATTTATTTGGTAAAAAAGCTGTCGAAATGTTTATAGATGCCGAACCCTTTAGTTTTGATTGTCAGGCTACCATTGAGGGTGTAAGTCAAAAACTTACTGAGACTAACCATAATGAGCTAGCCTTTATCATTACCGAGAATGGCAGATACAGTGGGATAGGGATGGTTATGGATCTCTTGCAACTTATCACCACTCAGCAGTTACAAAATGCACAACATGCAAACCCATTAACCTTATTGCCGGGTAGTACGCCTATTAATAAGATTATTGATAGCATGTTATTAGAACAAAATCGTTTTTCCATTGGCTATTTTGACTTGGATAATTTTAAACCTTTTAATGACATTTATGGGTATGACAAAGGTGATATAGCGATAAAATTGGTGGCGAGTCTTTTATTTGATTATATTGCGGAAGGAGGAGGGTATTTAGGGCATATAGGAGGAGATGATTTTATTGTAATTTTTACCAGTCAGAATTGGGAAAATGGCTGTAAAAAAATTCTTTCACTATTTGAGCAAAAGGTTATTCTGTTATACAACAAGGAGCATCAATTAGCTGGTGGGATGAATGCTTGTGACCGCAAAGGACAACCTTGTTTTTACCCTTTATTAAGCTTATCAATTGGTATTGTGGCTGCTGAAGCTATTATGCAATGTCATTCTCATATTGAGATAGCAGACCTTGCTGCATCGGCCAAGCATTATGCAAAAAAGATACCGGGAAATAGTTATTTTATAAACCGGAGAGTGGCAAAATGAAAATTATCTAGATTTCTCGGTTAACAGTTTTTAGTACATTAATTACTTAGGAAAGGGGTTGGCAACTTTATTTTGCAAGGTGTACAGCATTACGACTTCCGGTTTTTACTTTGTATAAAGCCATATCAGCCATTTTAATCAGTTCATTCCATCCAGGTTTATTGCCAGTAGACCCCGCTACACCAATGCTAATAGTGATAGGCTGTTTTAATTTAATTTTTTTAGGTTGATGTGATTGTATAGCTTTGCGAATACGTTCTGCCAGTAGTACTGCCGTTTTCCCATCAGTGTTAGGGGCAATAACCAGAAATTCCTCTCCTCCAAAGCGGCAGGCGATATCAGTTGCTCTAATCACTGCTTTCATAAGTTTGGCGACATGGATCAATACTAAGTCACCAACATCATGGCCCAAACTGTCGTTAATTGATTTAAAATGATCTAAATCAAGCATCAGTAGACTTATTGAACGATGGTATCTCAGGTTAGCTTCCCACTCTTGAGTAAGGCGAGATAGGGCATAACGACGATTGGGTAAGTTTGTTAGTATATCTGTGTTGGCGATAATATTCATACGGCGATTGGCGACAGCTAATTCAGCATTAGCACGCTGCATTTCCTGTTTTTCTTTCTCTAGGGCCCGTTGTAAATCGGCAATACGTTGTCCTGCTCTGATTCTGGCCAGTAATATTTTATGATTAACGGGTTTGGTTAAATAGTCATCAATACCCGCATCAAAAGCTTCTATAATTTCACTTTCGGTTTCAGTCGCAGTTATAAGGATCAAATAGATATTTTTACCAATATCTAAATTACGTAATATTTTGCAAAGTTCCAGTCCATCCATTGCTTGCATACGTCGATCGGTGATAATTAATTGAGGGGGATGCTCAAGTATATATTCCAGTGCTGACTGACCATCTTGACGGGTATTAACATGATGACCCACTACGGTTAACTGCTTATTTAAACTACTTAAGATATTAGGGTCATCATCTACCAGCAATATATCCAGTCCTGGTGCTCGCTTCTTGTTTGAATTATTTTTTTGCTGTAACGGTGCTACGCGAATATCTGTTTTTATATCAATGAGCTTGCCCCAATCAGCCCATTGTTGGAGTGTATCATTAATAAACTGGGTAAAAGCCTCGCCTTCAAGATTATGCGAAAGAGCCTGTTGTTCTAAATTAATAAATAACTCTGTACGATATTTATCATTGGCAATACAGTACTGACTTATTTGACGTGAAAAGTTTAATTGACTGGCAAAACGCGTTGTTCTTGTGACCTCTGCCATGGGTGTACCAAAACTAAGCTTTAGAGCTTCGATAAACATATCTGGAAACCCCCAGTCTTTTAATAAATGTAAGGTCAGTTCTCTATGGTCTACAGCAAAAATCTCATGTTCTTGTTTAACACGTTCAAGGTCTTGAGTATTCTCTAAACAATCAGAATATTCTTCTGGCCAGGCCGTGGCCAGGGCAAGTTCACCAATATAAGATAACAAGCCTATAGTAAAGCCTTCTTCAGCAGCAACAGTGCGTTGTTGATTAGAAATTACCGCAATAGCAACGGCTGTTGCTAATGACTTGGTCCAATAAAGGTCATAATCAAAGGCTTGGCATTGACCTTTAGAATTGTTACTAATAAGTGATAAGCTCAATGCGATATTGCTAACTGACTTCATTCCCAGCCGTTGTACAGCTTCCATAATATCGATGACAGGCCGACGAGAACTTAATGCTGCTGAGTTGACAATGCTAAGAATTTTAGAGCTTAAGGCTGGATCAGATTGCACCATTTTGGCAAGTTGTTCTAAGGTGCTATCTTGTTTTTTTACCAGCTCAATAATGCTTAAAACAGTTCCGCTAGGTGACGGCAGAGGTTTACCTGATTTGAATTCGTGAAAATTAAATGTGGCTGGCATAACTTAGTTCCTAGTTTATCTGGTTTTTTGTCTATCAATACTTGAAGAGCTTAATATTTAACTTACCTTTAAAGTTTTATTCTTTTTGTCATTATCACGCTGCCAACTTACTTTAATATTAAAACGTTGTTGGTTATCGTCCTGTGCTGCACTGACTTTTAATTTCATTAAGCCTTCGGGATGGAAAATAATTTCATCTTCTTCATCACTAAATTTTAGTTTGCCTTTAGCTAGACCTGTAGTAATTGCACTCAGGATTTTTTCTATACTTTTACTATCTTGCAATGATTCGTGTTGAAAACTTTGTTTACTTTGTTTCATAACTGTCTAGTTGCGTAGGCTGAAAAGATTTGATGTAAGGGAAGTCTGTACTAATGGCTAGTACATGACCTTGTGGTTGAAAAATAGTGACTGCAGCACCGTAACCTTGTTGGGTTCCTATACTTTCTTTTTTACGAGTATCTCTATCTACAGAAGCATCACACTCAAAATTTACCATGCCTTTGCGCAGCATAATACGCTGACCATAACGTAAATTTTTATGGCCGTGAACAATAGCATGAATCCCTGTTTTTCTTAGCATATCGTTACCTTGCCTGGTCATCGGCATATCTATATCGCGGTATTTTGTACGAATTGTATTGGCTAAAGGACCATAATAAAAATTGAACATTTCATCAGATAAGTGTTTTTTAAATTGCTTGTTTAGATGATGAATACCTTTATGACAGATGACATCGGCAATACGGTCATCAATACCCGCATGGACATATAAAAAAGAACCTTTATGGAGTACTAAACGCATTTTTTTAAAGTACCAGAAAAATTCACCTTCTTTATCTAAAAATAAAGACTGCCACTTAATAGCTGCTGCGTAAGCAATGCGTAAATTCATGCCTGATTTAAGTAAATCTTTTTCAAAATCATTGGTTTTTTCTCGTAAGCGTTTTAATTCTTTGTTAATTATTTTTTCTGATAATAAGCCTTTAGCTTGCTCGGGAAAAATAGTGAACCACTGTTCTGAAGGGTATAAACGTTTTCGGCATTCCTGTTCATCGGGTATATCTTTGAGTGCATGTTTTCCTTGCAGGTATTGTTGTTCAATTTCTTTAAGAAAAGGTATGGCTTTAGCACCCATACGAATAAAAAAATGTTCGCTTTTAACTGATTTGTTTTGATTGATTGAGCCAATACCCAGTTTGACACGAATATCATGGTTACCGGCCAGAATATGCACTCTGGCACCACTATCTATTAACAGGCGAATACAACGCAATAGTCTTAGGTTGCTTGGGCCTTTATCAAAACAATCTCCGCCAATAACAAAGCGTGCCTTGCGACCTGCATGAGTGAGTTTAAAATGATGGTCTTTGGGCCCTGTTTTTTTAATCCCACCCGAGGCAATTAATGATGCAATAAAGGCATCAGCATCGGCATGTAGATCAGAAAAGAAAAAAACAGGGGATTTTGGCCATATCCAAGGGTGCTGCTGGTAAGATGTTTTAAGCTGTTCTAACAAGTCTTTTGGGCTGCTTGGGTCTTTTGCAGAAGAATGTATTTTACCTAAAGACCAGTTTTGTGATTTTGTAGGTAGTTTAGGTGTAATCCATTTTTTGCCTTGATATTTAGGTAATTTGAGGGTATTAAATAGCATAATTAATCCGTAAATTTACAGTGTTCATTTCTTATTTTCCAATCACCAGCGATATGAAGCCATTTACCTTCCCTGGTGTATTCTACGAATATAGGTTTACAATGATACATACTTAACTGAGCAATTTGTTCAAACTCTAATAATCCTAAATGATGGGCCGCATGACGAATAGCTGCACCGTGAGCAACAAAAATCTTTAATTGATTGTCTTGATTAGTTTGTTGCAGTGTCTGCATTTGTACCGTTAAAAACTTGGCAACTCGATTTCCAGCCTGCATAAGTGACTCGGCACCTTGAAAAGGTAGGCAAAAGTGGCTATTAGACTTCCAGTAACGGGGTAATTCTTTAAACCGAGGGTCTTGTTTAACAAGCTCAGTAATTTGCTGGGTTGAAAGGTTGGCCACACTTCCTACACTACGCTCTGCTAAAGCACTATATTGCTCGACTTTAATTGATGCGTTATCTAAGCCTGTAACCATTTCCACAGCTGTTTGCCACGCTCGTAATAACCTTGAGGATGCGACAATGGGGTTTACTTTGCAATTAAGTTTTTTACATTGCTGTTTTATCAAGGGGGCAAGTTCTGCTGCTTGAGTAAAGCCTTTAGAGGTTAACTGAAAAGGTTGGTGGGCACTTGGGGTATTGGCTAACTGCTGATAATCACCATGCCTAATCAAAGCTGCAAAGACTCTATTATCAGCCATTAAGTTGTCCTATTAGTCACAACAGTGTCTAGTTTAAGCAATATTGTCTGAAGTGCTTGTTGTTTAATTAATGAGCTGGCTTTTTTTAAAGGTAGCCACTCTCTGTTACGATGATTTTCTTCCCATTCAGAGTCACTTACCACATCCGTAACAGTCATTGGAAAAACTTGTACAGTGCAGGTTCCTCCCCATTTTTGATATTGATAATAGTCTAGCATTTGTTCACTAATAATACCTTTTATTCCCGCTTCCTCCCAGGCTTCAATTGCTGCTGAAGCTGAGGCAGTATACCCCGGCTCTATAATACCTTTAGGGACTCCCCAATGGTTGTTGCCACTGGAAGATATGACTAGAATTTCTAACTGCTTGTTAACAATTCGATAAGGTATTGCTGCCGATTGAGAGTAATAATAAGCCGGTCTTTTACGTAATTCTAACCCTGTTAAACCATTAAAAGGAAAGTTTTTATCAAGGCTGGAAGGTCGAGTGATGGAAATAACTTTAGCACAATGATTAGATAAATTATGCCAGTTATTTGGTATATCAATAACAGCTAAGGTAGCTGTCGGGAGTAATTTACCATCATCAGGTCGAGTAAGCCTGCCTTTGTGTAACTGTTGCAATAACTCTTCAAGTCCAGGGTTATGCCCAATCAATAAAACTTTTTTGGCATCTTTTGGGCAATTGGATAATACTGCTTTTAAATCCTTGCTTGAGCTGGCATACAAACGATTGTCAAAATGTATTTGTCGGGTAGTTAGCCCCATTGCTTTACATAATTTTTCAGCTGTAGTACGTGCTCTTTCAGCAGGTGAACTGATAACATAGTCAGGAATTAATAGTTGCTGGCGCATCCATGCGCCCATACGTTGAGCAGCACGTTTGCCCCTGTTTTTTAATGGGCGATCAAAGTCTGAGTTATCAATACTCCAATCAGATTTAGCATGACGCAATAGTAATAACTGTCTACTCATTATTTTTCCTGATCAAGAATATTTTGATAAAAATAATCTTTCAGTAATTCAAAATCAACCTTCCCACTCACTTCATACACTTTAATTTGAGTCAAAAGAGTCAAATATTTTTTTGGATCAAAAACGTTTAAATCACTTAAGAATTGACCTTTTCTATCTTGGTAAAACGGCCCGGAAGATTTCATTATAGCCGGTAATAAATCCTGTCGATTTTGTAAATTAACGGTCTCAATATTAAACTCTTTGTCGCTATGGTGTTGCCAATTTAATACTATAAAAGCTTTTAATGGCTTACTTTTGGCAATACGCCCTGGACCATAAATAGATTCTATATCAACATCATATTTTTCTTCTAAATCCCATAACTGTTGCTTGGGTAAGTTAAGGAGTTGCTCTCTTTTTTGTGCAGGGATTAATGCATGTAAGCGAGGATTGTTTACAATTGTACCTGGATTAATTCTAGGTAATTTTGCAATACCTTCAGCATAAATAGTTTTTTTATTGCAAATAAATAAACGATCATTACTTAAGAAATTAATCTTATCGTCATCCATTAAACTTAACATAAAGGTGGATTTTCCGCCACCAGAAAACCCAGCAACAGCATAGGCATATTTTTTATCTACAATGGCCGCAGCATGACAAATAAGCCAGTCACGTTGTTGTAGCCAATTCATATGTTGACTGTTAATAAAATTAATAATTTGGTTTGAGTTAGCCAGGCAGGGGCCAGCCGCTATTTTGTAGTTTTCACTTTGTAAAAACAGCATACCTGTACGCATTTTATAAATTAGACGGCCACCTTCGATATTACAGTAGCTATCTTTACGCCCTTTTTTACCAGGTTCCCTTGGCCAATCTTGGAATGAGATGGGGGGCTTTAATATTTCAGATTGAATAGCTATAACAGTAAGTGTAGGAAAGGTTTCTGCAATAAGCAAGTGTCTAAAATATTGTTTTAATTCGGTAAGCAATATTTTTGAATCACTTTGTACACGAATAATACAGTCGCCACATTGTAAGAATAAGGGTTCTTTTTGTAAGGTGTGGTTTTGTATTAATAGCTCTTTTACCGTTTCTACTGAGTTAATCTGCATTGTAAAGACCTAAATCTTGTAAAACATAATCCACATATTGCTCTGCAATATTTTGATTTAAGCCTTCTTTTGCACCTCGAAAACCCCCAAAAGCTGAAACCTCAAAAATAACGGCACCCTGCTCAGTTTCAGCGACATCAACTGTGGTGTAAGACATATCGAACAAAGCTTGCGCTTTACTTGCCATTTCTATAATTTCAGCTGAAGGATCTGCTGCTGCATAACTGCCGCCACTATGAATTGTGGTATTCCATGCTTCTCCTTTAGTGACCCTGGCATAAGCTCCAATGTATTGACCATTGAGGAACATTAAGCCCATATCTTTTCCTCCTAATGCAATTTTCTGTTGAATATACATCATTGGGTTTTCGGCTTTAAATTCGGCTATTGCCTCAGCTATTTTTGATTTGCCGTCTTTTTTACTAATTACACACATGCCACGAGCTTTCGTTGAATATAAGGGTTTAAAAATAGCTTCACCAAATTTCTCAACACTAGCAATAGCATCCGCTATATTTTCAGTAACAAGGGTGGCAGGCATGGGTATACCGGCATTTCTCAAGGTTACTGTGCAACTGAGACGATCAATCAGGCGTAAAATATGGCTGGGCCGACTGTAAACTTTTATCCCTGAATTTTCGGCTACTCGGAGCAACTCAAGTCTATCTAAGGTATTGGGTGAATATTGACTGCCTATTTTTTTTACAATAATGGCGTCTAAATCTGAAAAGCAGTGACCATTATAATGTAACTCACTTGTTTCCAAGTTTAATGATACATCATTCATATCAATAATCTGGCGAAATCCTGTTTTTTCAGCAATAGCATCTGCCAATGTTTCAGTGGACCATTTTCCTGGTAAACCAACAACAGCTATTTTTTTATTAGTCAACAAAAATCTCCTTAATGGGTGCTCGGTAGTTAGCTTGTTGTTTGCCAGTTAAACCGAGGACTTGTTCTATTAATAATCGGGAACGATAAAACATAGCTTTAGCTAAAGTTTTATCAAGTGTAAAGCGCGGTGAAGTTGCTAATGACCGTGCTAGTCCAAAAGCTAAGCGTAGGTCGAATGTAGGGTCGTTATGTTGTTGAGCAAATTTTGCTGCAAACTGATACATTGCCATATTGACATGTAATACACGTTGACGGTGTATTTTATCCAATGCCTTTAAACGATAATTGGAGACCATAAATACGGATATATCTTGTACGTAGTCCATAAAACAGGAACGATGTAAATCAATAAAATTAATTTTATTTTGTTGCGAATCGTAAATAATATTATCAGTGTTAAAGTCACCGTGTATGTAAACAGAAAAAGGTGAACTTAGTGATTTTTCAAATTTATCTGCCTGGTTTAATAATTCGGAAAATGTAGGTAGAGTAATGCCTGCGATATTAGATTTTTGCTGCTCAAAGCCTGGGTGAATAGCATAAACATCAGGCAGGCGTTTTTTTAATTGTTGAATATAATAGGCTTTGGTTTGTTGTTTTTGTTGGGTTTTTTGCCAAATATCAGACATTGTGCCGGTAAGCTGTTTTAAGGCCATTTTTTGTAATTTATCTGAACCTTGCAGTAAAATTTTCTCAAAGGTTTGGCCCTCTAAATGCTCAATAAGTAGTGCAGCTGATTTCCCTTTTTTTTGATAAGATAAAATTTTAGGTGCAATATTCGGGTATATCTCATGCCAGCGTTCAACACTTTGCAGCTCTTCTTTCAGTTTCTGTTTTTTGCCATCTTTAAAAATAGCAATAATATCTTCTTCATTGGCTTCGCTGATTCCTGAAATTGCACTGCCAGAGCGAGTTTCGGCGATTGTATCCAGCTCCAAATTTTTACTGGCTCCATTTTTATGCAGGTGTTCAACACAACGAGATAAAGAATAATAGCGGTCAGTGGTGATTGTTTGTCCTAAATTGCGAGATAAAGTTGCATCACAAACTTTTAATAATGCATCTCCCATAGAGTTAATACTTTTAACCACAAAAAGAGATGAAATAAGGTTGGCTGTATTTTTTCCTGATTCCAGTTCTTTACTGTACTTTTCAATAAGCAGGTCACATTTTTTTCTTAATCTCTGTTGAACATCAACTATTTTTAAGGCTTGTTGAGAGTCATTGTCTTGATTGGCTCGTTCAATAAGGCTAATGCCAAGAGCGACACGGTCTAATAATTGTTCGCATTGGTTATTTAAAAAATCGTCCTTATCATTTAATTCAGCTGCATGATAAGTACAGTCTAAACAAAGCTCTGCGATACGTTCAAGGTGGTTAGCTATGTTGTCAATAGAGCGGAGCGCAATAATTTCAGTTTCATTATTTTCTGCTCCAAGCATCTGTTGAAAGCTATCATTGTGAATACGGGTTTTTAAATTGTGAATATATCCGCTACGATCAAGGCTGCATGGACTTAAATTTTTTTCTTGATCTGAAAAAAAACCTTGCAGGTTGGATATTTGTGTTCCTACTTCAACAACCAAAAATCTAAGGTTATTGAGTTGGTTTTTTGGCAGGAGGATAGTCAATTTATTGATTCTAAAGGTAAGTAGGGAGCTATAAGTAGCTAACACCTGAATCCGTGACTTCACTACGGCACAGAACACAAGCTATTGATTCCACAGCGGTTAAAAAAATACCCACTTAACCTATGGGTGAAGCTAAGATTTTTT
>VAPM010445456.1_pt1 | contig 11240 bp, 9 predicted proteins | sample 3395091 | NCBI WGS metagenome assembly VAPM01 (sample SAMN08290445, study PRJNA428436) | hydrothermal vent metagenome | isolation source: Deep-sea hydrothermal vent chimney 3 | place: Pacific Ocean: Juan De Fuca Ridge | reverse complement strand
GGAAAGATTTTTGAAAAGGTGGCAAAAGATGTGAAGAAATATGCAGATGAAAACAGACTTGAGGTTGACGCTATTGTGCCAATCTTTCGTGGTGCAGGGTTTCTTGCTACATACTTAGCGTATTACTTATCAATTTTACGCATATTGCCTGTGCAATATAAATATTTCTTTCCAAAGAAAGGTGTTGCAGAGTTACATGAACTATTATTTACACCAAACAAAGAAACATTGGGTGACTCCCCTGTTCTTGTGGTGGTAGAAGGAGATTATTGTTATGGAAATACGTCGCTACAAGCGTGCAAAGATTTAAAAGAAATGTTTCCTAAGTGCAAAATAATTTTTGCTACAGATCTTGCTGACTATATATACAAAGATGTTTTAAAAAATTATGTTGAAACAATGATTGTTGGGCGTTTCACAAACCACTGCGAAGAATTGGGTGAAGGAAAGTGTAAAGAGTTTGGCATAGACTTTGAATCATCTCGCGCAGTATGGGAGAAAGCAGACGAGGAAGGAGCGATACCTTTGTGCGAACAATATCAATACACAGATTTAAAGAAGGTTGTAAAAAATTCGAAGAAAAAATTCGAAATGGATTTTTAATGAAATATGGATTTTAGAAAATTTAAGGCCGGTTCTTCGATATGTTAATTTGTGCCTAATCTAAACTAGCTTATTTATTTCTCGATAGTTTAATTTAAATTTATAGGTTTTGTGGAACAAGTTATCGAATTCTTTTTTGTTCTTTATTTTCTGTAAGGATTTTAAAAATTTCAATAGTTTCTCTTTTCCAAATTTTTTGATTAGTATTTCGATAAAAAATCCAGATTCTCTGTACATGTTCTTTTTACCGTCGTTACTTTGATGAGAGTTATAAAAACTTAAAAATTCTGAAAATTTTTTTATTTTTCTATAATCTAAATATTGATCTGATGTATAAATAGGAAGCCCTTCCCATAACCAAATTGGGCGGTATCCTTTCTTGGTTAATTTAGTAGAAAATATATGACTTAGCTCGTGTTTTATAAGTTTAGAGTATGTGACTCTAGATGGTTTTTTATGAGAACTTTCTGATTCATACTTATCTGCACTTAATAGGTAAACAGAACTAGTTCTTAAGCTTGCCCAGCCGACTACCCAACCATCTGTTTTTTCTGCCCGGAAATCATCAATATCTTTTCTACTATTCATGATGAAGACTTTAGGTTTATTCCTAACCCAGTTTATTCCGTAGAAATTACTTAATTCTTTCATAGACTTCTCGTACGTTTTTTCTAGGTATTTGTTTTTCTTTTGTTTTATTTCAAAAATCATTACTGTAAAAATACATTATATTAGCATTTAATCAAAGTCCATTCACTTAGCGGTTCAGCCTTGGACAGGGTAGGTACTTTAAAGATTTGGTGGTCGGATCGCCAAATGGGTAAATGTTCAGTGTATGAAAACAGTTAAACTCCAAAACCCCAAAACACCAAACTAACACTATATAAACCCATAACTTGGAGGTCGAACCTCCAACCTCCAAGTTAGATATTTCGGCGGTTCAACCGCCGAAATATTCCATAAAATTAAACAGCCAGAGTACTCTGGCTGTTTAGTAAGTATATTTTAAGATATTTTTTGTGATTAATTAAATGACCTGGGGCGGTATTGGAGAGCTTCTAGTATGTGCCCTTCTTCTACTTCTTCAATATCTTCTATGTCAGCGATTGTTCTGGCGAGTTTAATAACACGATGATATGCTCGTGGAGATAAATTAAGTTTCGATGCTGCGTTGTTTAAAATATCTTTTACTTCCTGTGTTAGTATTACATGTTGTGCTAAATCTCGTACGGTCATTTCACTGTTCGCTTTGTTTTTAACTCCAAAGCGTTTCGATTGTTTCTTGCGAGCTTTTATAACCTGTTTTCGTAATATTTCTGATTCACGTGGAGACTCTCCTTCTTCCGAAAGTGTTTTGTGATCAATATTTCCAACTTCAATCCACATATCAACTCTATCAATAATTGGTCCCGATATTTTCTTTTCAAATCTTGATTGTGCCATACCGTCTCTCTCTGGAGGATTCATAGCGGCGACTAAGATGAAATTCGCAGGAAACAGTGCTGAGCCTTTTGCGCGCACTACATTAATGTTTCTTTCTTCAAGTGGTTGGCGTAGTGCTTCGATAGTTCTGCGTTCAAACTCTGGGAACTCATCAAGGAAAAGCACCCCACGGTGTGCAAGCGTTATTTCCCCTGGTTTCGGCATTGCGCCACCACCCACAAGTGATACATATGACGCTGTGTGGTGAGGGGAACGAAACGGTGGAAGAGTTATAAGTGAATCAGACAATATACCAGCGACTGAGTGTATAGAGGTTACTTCTAAACATTCTTCAAACGAAAGGTTTGGTAATATGTTACTAAATGCACGAGCCAACATTGTCTTGCCGGTACCTGGTGGGCCATAGAGCATTATGTTGTGTTTACCTGATGCTGCTATGAGTAGGCCTCTTTTAGCGCTTTCTTGAGAGCGTATATCTCCAAAATCAACAACGTTATCTCTCGTGCTGTACTCTATTTCTGTTTTGGGTTGTTTTTCTAAAATAGAGTGTTCTTTATGTTCTGTGTCCAAGTGTTTTATCACTTCAAATAGGGTTGAAGCACTATAAATATCAATATCGTCAATAAGTCCTGCTTCTTTTCCGTTTTCTTTTGGTATAAATACTTCCTTAAACCCAATTTGCTTCGCTTTTTTAATAAGAGGCAGTATGCCATGTATTGGGCGAAGTTCTCCGTCGAGAGACAGTTCCCCTAAAAACAAAAGACCAGTGGGGTTAAACGAAATATCTTTTGTTGCAAGTAAGTATGCTAGAGCTATACCAAGGTCAAATGCAGGCCCTTCTTTCTTAATATCTGCAGGAGCTAGGGAGATGACGACTTTTTGGTTTTTATTTTTTGGTGATTTGAACCCAGAGTTTTTGATTGCAGCTGACACGCGGTCGCGAGATTCTTCAACTGCTTTGCCGAGAAGTCCAACAGTTGAAAACGAATGTAGACCTTTAGAAAGGTCTACTTCAATGTCTATTATATGGGCTTCAAGAAAAGATGTTTGTGCACTGTATACTTTAGCAAAACTCATCCCGTTAGAGATAGGACACCGGTGTAAAAAACCTTTGTCCTAAAATTAAATGTATTAATAATAATTGATTTTGTTTCATCCCGTTAGAGACAGGTCGCAGTCTCTCTGCAACTTGCTTAAGTATGTTTTTATAAATCTGAGTTTTACTTTTATACATGACTGGTTCTCTATTTTACATGACAACGGTCTCTAACGGGATTCATAAATTTGATTCAGTGTCCGACTGTCGTCTCTGGACGACTTATCTCTAACGGGACTCATAGACTTGGATGTTTGTTATTCGTTTAGGTGTGCCTTACATGTAGTGGCAGCTGGATTTGCTTCAAGTCTATCAAGTTCGATTTGTTCACCTCCAGCACCACATATCCCGTATGTGCCATCTTCTATGCGTTCAAGTGCAGTTTTTATGTTGTTGTATCGCACTTCAAGATCTTTTAGTAGAGTGTTGTTTAATTCGTATTCTTCCTGTGCATCTGCTCTCTCGTTTGGGTCGGCTTGCCCAACGCCTTCTTGAGCGCCTTTTGCTATCCAGTTTTCATTTTCACTGCTGGTATCAATTTTTGCAATCTTTTGCATTTCTTCAGTCAGTGTAGTTTTTTCGGCCTCTAACATTTCTTTAAATTTTTCTATTTCGATTTTCATATTCTTTATTTATTATATCTATATTATATTTTAAGATTTACATCTTGGTCTGCCGACACGATTCCTTGCGAGGAATCGCATATTCTTTATATAATTTTCTGTTAGCTATATAGAAATAATATCAGAGCGTGCTAATGTCGCAAGCTGCACACATTTTTTATGTCTAAAATACTCGCACTGAGTTTAGTCTTGTGATAATTTCAATAAGGGTATTTTTGTTTGTAGTTATTATGAGTGTTTGTTGGTTTGGGAATGCGTATAAGAGTTCAATACTCCCCTCCTCACTCAGTAGGGCCCGTACATCTATATTTTTAATAATGATATCTTCAAAGTTTTCTCGCAGTACAACTTCTTCACCGGTTTGTGGGTTTGTGGGTACTCCGAGTATTGGATCTACATTTCGCCCCATAAACAGCGACAGGTTTTGGTACATAACCCTTTCCCATTCTAATAAACCATTAAAACTGTGTTGGTACGAATTAGACGTAAAGACGATAAATGGCTGGTTTTGATTGAACACATGTATTCCAATCATAAAAGATGGCTCAAGCGAACGTAGAAAAGCACCACTCACTTGTGCACGTATGCTTGTTAAGAATTCTTCCGCTGAAATAAGTCGTGTAACCTCGGTTTCTAATACTAGCTCGGTTTTTGTTGGATATAGGTAAGACATTTGCCCGAGAGGAAGTGTGGAGTTATTTTTCTCTGCACCTAATGTTTGCAATATTTCACGTGCATTTTTGTTTGTTATGTTAAATTCTTTTTGTTCTTCTGTGAAAATAAGAGACGGTACTTCTCTATCTATAAGGACCTTTTCTTTTTCATAGAAGAATGCAAAATATCCGATAACTGCTATTCCAAAAACAACCAGAATTATACTGCCAAAAATAATACCAAGCTTTTTAAAATCTGTTGTATTACCGTCAGTTTTAATGTTTTGTATAAGTTTGGAGCGTCTTATCTGCTCTGCCGCCGCAACACTTGTAAGAGAAGCTTTTTGTGAGCGGACTGCTTCTGCAATATCTTCTTTATATGTTCGTATTCTCCACTTGGCATTACCCGCAATTCCATTTTTTTCATCTTTTTCTTCACCAGAAGATTTATCTTTGGATACATTTTGAATGATATCCATATTAATATCACCATCAATAGTACCCCTTTGTTTTTCTCCAGGGAACGAAGCACTCGTCTCAGACGGAGTCACTCTATCGCCGATATCTTTATTGGTGTTTGATTGTTTTTCTTTACTTGGTTCCATAGGGTATTTTTACACGGTAGTGTTTACCTATCTTGTGTCTTTGGGTGGCTCGACACCTTTATTCTTTGCAAAATCTGGGTCGATTCGTTTAATTGAAAGATTGATTCTATCTCGCTCATCGACTTCTTTTATAATAACAGGAACTGTTTCGCCAACGGACACAACGTCTTCCACATTGTTGATATGATACGGCGCAAGTTCTGATATATGCACAAGTCCTTCAGTCTTATATCCAATTTTAACAAATGCACCGAAATCAAGCACACGTGTAACTTCACCTTCAAACTTTTCTCCCTCTTTGTATTCATGCGTCATCTCTTCGATGACAGATTTTGCTTTCTGTGTCGTGTCGCCCTTACCCATAATGTACACAGTTCCGTCATCTTCTATGGTGATTTCTTCTACCTTAGTAGAATCTTTTATCTCGTTTATTGTTTTACCGCCAGAGCCTATGATAAGTCCTATTTGGTCTTCTTTAATGTGTATTACCTCGATCTTTGGTGCACGACTCGATACATTTTCTCGGGGTACCGCTATTTCTTTTTCAATCACTCTAAGTATTTGTAGTCTGGCTTGTTTTGCGTCTTCAAATGCTTCAGAAAGAATCTTTACTGGGATACCACCAACTTTAACATCCATTTGTACCGCAGTTATTCCGTCTTTTGTTCCTGCAACTTTGAAATCCATGTCGCCGTGTTCGTCTTCTGGTCCTTGAATATCTGTAAGCACTTTGTATGGTTTATCACTACCTCCCTCTTTCTCTTCACCGAACATTAGTCCCATAGCAATACCTGCGACAGGTTTTTTAATAGGCACACCGCCGTCCATCATTGCTAAAGTAGACCCGCATACAGACCCCATAGAAGAAGATCCGTTTGAAGCCATGACCTCAGACACGATACGGATTGTGTAGGGGAACTCTCCTTGTGTAGGAATGACTGGCAGTAGAGCTTTTTCTGCCAGAGAACCATGACCTATCATCCTCCTGTTTACTCCTCCCATTCGCCCAGTCTCCCCGACAGAATATGGAGGGAAATTGTAGTGATGCATAAATCTTTTTTCAACATTTCGTTTTTCCATGCCGTTAATTATCTGTGAATCTTTTGGTCCACCAAGGGTAAGCGCGGAAAGTATGTGTGTTCCACCTCTGTAAAACACTCCAGTGCCGTGTATCATGTCTGAGATTCCGCCAGCTTGAGCATACAAGTCTCTTACCTCGTTCATCTTTCTACCGTCTGCTCTGGCGTCATTGTTGATTGCTTTGCTGTGTAGTATTTCGTCTATTTTTTCTTCAAAATAATCCTCTGCGGTCACAGAGTTTGCCTCAGGAAGTGCCTCTTTAAAAATAGGCATCCACTCGTCTTTTAATGCGTAGATACCGTCTTTCCCTGGACCATTAAATACAGCGCCTTCGAGTTTCGGAGCGATTTCTTTTTCAAATAAATCTTTTAGTTCTTCAGAATAACCCTCTAGCTCTATTACCCTCTTTTCTTTTCCTATTTCAGAAATAATCTTTTGTTGAAACTCTTGAATTTTTTCAATGTGTGCAGAAGCTTCAGTAAGTGCTTCAGACAATGTGTCTTCACTACTTTCGTTTGCACCAACTTCTATCATGTTTATATTGCCATCCTTACCACACGCCAGTGAGTCGAGTTCGTAAGACTCACTTTCCCTGACTTCATATGTCGGGTTCACGACAAGCTTGCCGTCTACTTTACCTATACGCACTGCACTTACTGGACCGTCCCAAGGTATGTCAGAAGTAGATAGTGCTATCGATGCAGCAACAACGGCAAGCATGTCGGGGTCATCTTCATCTATTGCAAGTACAGTAACAACCACGTGTACATTGTTTCTTATACGTCCATCAAATAGTGGCCGAATAGTCCTGTCTACAATACGTCCAGTTAGTACAGCCTCGTCAGATGGGCGCCCCTCTCTTCTCATAAACCTGCTTCCAAGAATTGCCCCTGCCGCATAAAATTTCTCTTCGTAATCAACAGTTAATGGAAAGTACCCTATACTTTCTTTAGCATCTTTTGTCATCACAGTGGTTGCAAGTACAGCAGTATTTCCATACTTTAGTATCACAGAACCGTGAGCTTGGTCAGTTAAGTCTGTGAATGTTGCTGTTAGTGCTTTGTCACCTATTTCAACCGAATATTCTTTTTTCTTCATAGTATTTTGGTGGCTTTCAAATTGCAGAATTGAAATCTAAAATATTCAATACTGTTAATCTAAAAACCACATATTAGCCCATTAATGTGTTAACTCTATCAGAATAAACCATCTTTCTCAAAGGGATGGTCTAGGGTGCTATGAATGTTAGATTTTTAGAGTAAAGTATGGTTTATTGTATTCAACTAAGTGAGTCTCGTAAGGCAGTAAGGAAACTTTTTGAGGAATTAAAAGATACGCCACGTGGCTACGTGACCACTGTTTTGGGAAACATAAACGGTTGTAGGGTAGAATTTTTTACTACTCACAAAGATGCACACCTTACGTTTGGACTTTTTGATGCGTATGACCAGTGCCATCTTGCACAGTTCCTTTCTGAAATTTTCACAGAAGAAGATGTGGAGATTGCTCTGAATAAAGGGGCAAGCAAACGAGAGGTTGGTAAAGGGTGGCTTGTTACTAAACACGAAGACAAACCGCTTGTCAGATATTACTTTTCTCCGATGAGCTAGTCCCTTATCTGTTTTAGACACCAGTTACTCTTTCAAGAGAAACTGGTGTTTTTTAATATCCAAACAAAAAACCTTACGATATATCGTAAGGTTTTTTGTTTGGATATTTATTACTTTCCAAATTTCCAATTGTTTTTACCAAGAAGATATTTCTTTGGATCATCACACATGTCGATAAAGTCATCAACAACTTCCCTTAATTTAGACGAGGAAGATTTTCCAAATGAAATTACTTCGACTTGGCACCCTTCTTTATTTTGTAAATATTCAACAAGAGGAATAAAATCACCGTCACCTGTTGCAAGGATTATTGCATCAAGTTTTGAAGCCATTGAAATTGCGTCTACTGCAATCCCAACATCCCAGTCAGCTTTCTTAGCTCCTCCGTAAAATACTTGAAGGTCCTTAGTTTTTATTTCAATACCAAGTTTTTCAAGTGCTTCAAAGAAGTTTGTTTCGTCTCCGCTTTCAGTGGTTACCACATACGCACGAGCACGGATAAGCTCTCTTCCAGCGACGGCTTGTTTTAAAACAGCACCAAAATTAACCTTTGCCTTGTATAGATTCTTTGCACTATGGTAAAGATTCTGTGTGTCAATAAAAACTCCAACTCTCTGCTCCTTATGTTTAATTACTGCCATATATAGTTTGTAGCTTTTAGTTTGTAGCTTTCAGAAAAAATTGAAAACTAAACTAAAAAACTAGATATTAAAATTACTACTACTTATTAAAAATGACCTATTTTTATATTATATTGTAAAAGAGTTGTTAGCAAAACCCATTTAAAAACTATCAACTCAAAACCCATATCTATTTAGGATAGATACTACTATTATTTCTTTAAACCGAGCTTCTTAATAAGCGCATTATAAGAACGCTTGTTGTTAGCTTCTAGATATTTCAAATGCTTACGGCGGTCAGCTACCATTTGTAACAATCCACGCCTCGAATGCTTGTCTTTATGATTTTTCTTTAAGTGTAGCGCTAATACGTCGATTTTCTTTGAGATAAGTGCTACCTGCACCTCTGCAGAGCCAGTATCAGTCTCGTGTTTCTGAACATTCTTGATTGCTCGCGCTTTTTTCTGTTTTGTTAACATGTGCATTATAGTAGCATAGAATATAGCTTTCTGCAAGGGTTTTTAATGATTTTAACGAATTATTTCCCAGTAACTTAGGTGTCCGACACCCAGGTGCTGGGAAATGGCTATAAATGGTTAAAGTATCCGATTGCATGGCAGTTGGGGGGACTCTTTTGATATATTTTAGTGTTGAAGTCAGACTTCAACACTACTTCAGTACTAAAAATAAGTCGCACAATAATTTGATATACTCTAGTTAATGTCGCGTGATATAAAATCATTCAAACAAGAGTTTCTAGAGTATATAGAGATAGAAAAAGGCCGTGCTATCAAGACGGTTGAGAACTATGATAGGTACCTAATACGTTTTTTTAAATTCTCTGGAGCAAAAAAGGTAGACGACATAACAGAGGAAAAAGTTCGAAAGTTCAGGCTAGAACTTAACAGGTTAGGTCTTAATCGCCGTACACAAAATTACTACCTCATAGCACTCAGGCAGTTTCTTAAATACGCACTCAAGCGCGGACTCAAGACTCTTCCGCCCGACGCAATAGAACTTGCTAAAGAAACACAAAGAGATTTAGATTTAATTTCGTCTAAAGAGCTCGAAAGACTCTTACAAGCACCAGACGAAGACGATATCAAATCATTTCGAGACAGAGCAATGCTCGAACTTCTGTTTTCTACAGGCTTGCGTGTTTCTGAGCTGTGTTCCCTCTCGCGCTTTCTTGATTGGAGTCGTGACGAGATTTCAGTAAGAGGAAAGGGTGGAAAAGTACGCCCTGTATTTATTTCAGAAGGAGCAAAGCGTGCAATAAAAAAATATTTAGATAAAAGAGATGACACAGACGACGCTTTGTTTGTATATTTTGGTCGTGGAGCGAAGCGTGCCGAGACAGACAGCGGTTCAACAAGACTTTCACCAAGAAGTGTAGAGCGTTTAGTGAAACACTATGCTATTAAAGCGGGTATCGATAAACGAGTGACGCCACATACACTCAGGCATTCATTTGCAACTGATCTATTACAAAATGGTGCAGACCTTAGGTCTGTCCAAGCACTCCTCGGACATGCACATATCGCCACCACACAAGTCTACACACACGTAACCGATAAACATTTACATGATATTCACAAAAACTTCCACGGCAAAGGGAGGAAGTAGGTTAAGAGTTATAAAAAAGAAAATTGATAGGTGATTTCGACAGAATAACTTTTATTCAACAGTTACGCTTTTGGCTAGATTTCTTGGTCTATCAACATTAAGTCCTCGATGTACTCCAACATAGTACGCAAAAAGTTGCAGTACTACGGTGGTAAGTATTGGGTATATTAGTTCAATTGTTTTCGGTACTTCTATTACTTCGTTTGCTATCGTGGGTATTTTCTTATCACCTTTGGTTGTAATAGCTATAACTTTTCCATCACGTGCTCGAATTTCTTCAATGTTTGAAAATGTCTTTTCATATACTGTGTCATTGGGAATAATTGCAATAGAAGGAAACTGCTTATCTATCATTGCAATTGGTCCGTGCTTCATTTCTCCTGCACCATACCCTTCAGCATGAATATATGAAACCTCTTTAAGTTTAAGTGCTCCCTCGAATGCTATTGGATAACTATATTTACGTCCTATGTACAAGAAATCTTTTGAGTCAGAGTATTTTTTAGCGATTAGCTCAATCTTTTTAGCTTGTGCAAGTACCAGTTCAATCTTTTTTGGAAGCTTGTTTATTTCATTAATAATATTTTTACCTTCAGATGATGAAACATTTTTCTTCCGACCTATATATAATGCAATAAGTAAAAGCACTTCCAGTTGAGATATAAACGCTTTGGTAGAAGCTACTCCAATTTCTGGTCCAGCATGATTATAGACACCTGCGTCGACAGCTCGTGCAATACTGGAACCCACAACATTAACAACACCAATAGTAGAGCATCCCTTAGCTTTAGCTTCGTTGATACAAGAAAGAGTGTCTGCAGTTTCTCCAGACTGTGATATTGCAAGAATCATGGTTTCTTTATTTAAAGGAATGGTACGATAGCGATATTCAGATGCAATTTCTACTTCGGTAGGTATTCCTGCAATCTCTTCAAAATATAGTTTGCCTACTAAGCCAGCATAGTATGCAGATCCACAGCCAACTATAATTATGCGTTTAATGGTCGTAAGCTTATCAGTTATAGTCTCAAGTCCACCAAGCTTAGCGTTACCTGTTTCGGGTAGTAGTCGTCCGCGAACACTATTTTTTAAAACCTCAGGCGCTTCCATAATTTCTTTTAACATGAAATGTTTATATCCACCTTTTTTAACACGTTCAGTGTTCCAAGAAATCTTTTCTGGTTTACGCTTACATGTTTTTAAGTCAATCGTGAAGATGTTATGTGAAGTCGGTGTGATTACTAAACACTCCCCATCATTTATATAGAGGACTGTTTTTGT
>VAPM010182059.1_pt1 | contig 11244 bp, 5 predicted proteins | sample 3395091 | NCBI WGS metagenome assembly VAPM01 (sample SAMN08290445, study PRJNA428436) | hydrothermal vent metagenome | isolation source: Deep-sea hydrothermal vent chimney 3 | place: Pacific Ocean: Juan De Fuca Ridge | reverse complement strand
GTTTATCCAAAGGAGGTATCGTTACAGCACCAATGATAAAATCAATGGCAAAGAATCCTATAGTTTTTGCTATGGCAAATCCCGATCCAGAAATAGAATATGATTTGGCAATAAAAACCCGAAAAGATATTATTATGGCTACAGGTAGGTCAGATCACCCTAATCAAGTAAATAATGTACTTGGTTTTCCTTTTATTTTTAGAGGAGCATTAGATGTTCGCGCTACCAAAATTAATGAAGAAATGAAGATGGCTGCTGTTCATGCATTGGCTAATCTGGCCAAACATCCCGTTCCAGAACAAGTAAACATTGTATATGATGAAGTCAATTTAACCTTTGGTAAAGAGTATATCATCCCAAAACCTTTTGACCCTCGATTAATTTATGAAATTCCTCCTGCAATAGCAAAAGCAGCAATGGAATCTGGTGTTGCTACCGAACCCATCACTGACTGGGAGAAGTACAAAGATGAATTGATGGAACGTTTAAGTACTGGAAGCAAAGTTGTCCGCTTATTGCACAATAGAGCTAAAAATGACCCTAAGCGAATTGTTTTTGCTGAAGCAGATCATTTAGATGTATTAAAAGCCGCTCAAATAGTAAATGATGAAGGTATAGGAACTCCTATTTTATTGGGTGATAAAGAAACCATTCTAGAATTAAAAGAAGAAATAGGGTTTGTGGATAAAGTGCCTATTATTGACCCAAAAACACCAGAAGAAAAAGAAAGAAGATATCGTTTTGCCGAAAAATATTGGAAATCTCGTCAACGTAAAGGCATTAAATTATTAGATGCCCAAAAATGGATGCGCGAACGAAATTATTTTGCTGCTATGATGGTCAATGAAGGTGAAGCAGATGCTTTAATTACAGGCTATACACGTAATTATGCTACTGTTATCAAACCTATCTTTGAATTGATAGGAATGGCAAAAGGCGTTACCAGAATTGCAGCAACGAATTTGATGCTCACAAAAAGAGGCCCTATGTTTTTAGCCGACACCACTATTAATATAAATCCTACGGCTAAACAGTTGGCAAAAATATCTCAACTGACAGCTTCATTGGCAAAAATGTTTAATATTAAACCTAATATTGCCATGCTATCGTATTCTAATTTTGGTGCATCAACGTCAGAAAATTCGATAAAAATAGCAAACGCCATTAAGTACACGCATCGTCTATATCCAAATGTAATGATTGATGGTGAATTGCAGGCAGATTTTGCTCTAAATCCTGCCTTATTAAAAAAAGAATTCCCTTTCTCTAAATTAGTAGATAAAAAAGTAAACGTTTTGATTTTTCCAAATTTAGACTCAGCAAATATTACTTATAAACTAATGAAAGAATTGTATGATGCAGAATCAATTGGCCCCATTTTATTAGGAATGAAAAAACCTGCACATATTTTACAATTAGGGTCTAGTGTAGATGAAATGGTAAATATGGCAGCCGTAGCTGTAATTGATGCTCAAGAAAAGGCCAAAGAGCAATCTCATAATTAATTTCTTTTAAAAACAAAGAAAATGAATGAGATGCCCTTAAGTTTAATTATATTATGTTTATTTGTACAACAATATAAAAAACCCGCAGTGAATATGGTATAAAGACTACTCTTATATATTGCCAACCTATATAATTTCGGCAATTAAATTTATTGATGAATGATTACACATATAAGGGGGAGATTGATAGAAAAAAACCCAACGTTTGCTATTATTGAATGTAATGGTATTGGTTATTTTTTACATATTTCATTGCATACCTACTCTAAAATTCCAGATTCGGAAGCTGTTAAGCTATACACCTACCTTTCTGTAAAGGAAGATTCACATACATTATTTGGTTTTGCCGATAAAGTTGAACGTGAAATTTTTAAACTATTAATTTCTGTTTCAGGTGTTGGTAACAGTATTGCAAGAACAATGCTATCGTCAATGACACCAGAACAAATTCAACATGCAATAGCCTCTGAAGATGTAGCTACCATTCAATCTGTTAAAGGTATTGGAGCAAAAACGGCACAACGTGTAATTATTGACCTAAGAGATAAAATTGTTAAAACGTACCAGTTATCAGAAGATTCTGTACAATCTAACAATACTATTAAAGAAGAAGCGTTATCTGCTTTAGAAGTTCTTGGGTATTCACGTAAACAGGTCGATAGATTAGTACATAAAATTATTCAAGAGACCCCAGATATTACTCTCGAAAATATTATTAAGCAAGCACTTAAAAACTTGTAGAAAATTGAATAATAAAGCACCAATAACATATTATTTTTTAGTATTCATTTTCTTTTTTGTAGCTAGCATTTCATATGCGCAGATACCTCCTTCACCTCAACAAAAAAAAGATACAACAACCGCTGTAACTACTCAAAAAATTGATACCACAAAAGTTGATTCTATTTCAAAATTACCTTATCTATTTAAAAGTCATCAACAAGGTAGTTTATTCTTAAATGATATTTCAAAATTTGAAATTATTTACGATGCCGAAACCAAACAATATATATTTGTTGAAAAAGTAGGTGATTATTATATAAAACATCCGTTTTATATGACACAAAAAGAATATGAAGAGTATCGTTTAAAACGCGATATGTTAGATTACTTTAAAGACAAACTAAGTGCAGTTGGTGGTAAAAAGAAAAATGCTGCTGAAGCACAAAAAAATTTACTGCCCAAATACTATGTAAATTCCAGTTTTTTTGAAAACATCTTTGGCGGAAATGAAATTGAAGTCAATCCACAAGGTTCAATATTGGTCAAAATGGGCATCTTATTTCAAAAAGTTGAAAACCCACAATTATCTGAACGTAATAGACAAAGTAAAACTTTTGTTTTTAAGCAAGAAATCAATACCAGTTTAACCGCAAAAGTTGGTAAAAGATTAGGAGTAAATATTAATTTTGATACACAATCTACTTTTAACTTTCAAAATCAAGTAAAGTTAGAGTACACTCCAACAGAAGATGATATTATCAGAAAAGTAGAAGTAGGTAATGTAAGTATGCCTATACAAAGCTCACTCATTACTGGAGCTCAAAATTTATTTGGTGTAAAAACACAGTTGCAGTTTGGTAAAACTTCAGTAACAGGAGTTTTTGCAAGGCAAAATTCTCAAACACGTTCTGTTGCTGCTCAAGGTGGTGCTACAATTAATGAGTTTGACCTAAGAGCAAGTGATTATGATGAGGATAGACACTTCTTTTTATCACAAAGCTTTAGAAATGATTTTGACAATGCGTTGAAAGATTTTCCACTAATCAATAGCTCTAAATATATTACCCAAATTGAAATTTGGACTACCAATAGAAATAGCACTACACAAGGTGTACGTAATATTGTAGCTTTTGCAGATTTAGGAGAACGAGATAGCGGTAATATTCATTCACCATTAGATATCCCAAACGGCGGTACCATAGACCCCACGAAGGATGCAAATACCTTGGACAGGTTTTTGACAGTGGACAGTGGAATTAGAAGTATTTCCACATTGAGTTCAACTTTGACGGGCTACGTTCAAGGCACTGATTATTCTGTCTTAGAAAATGCTAGAAAACTAGTACTTAATGTTGATTTTACTATAAATCCTCAATTGGGATATATAACATTGAACAGGCGTTTAGCCGATAGTGATATTTTAGCTGTTGCTTACGAATATACCGATAGCAACGTTGCTGGAAATAATGTATTTAGAGTAGGTGAATTATCGGGTGATGGGGTTATTGCTCCCAATAATTTAGCTGTAAAACTACTGAGAAGTGAAATTGTTAATACTAATATTCCTCTTTGGAAACTGATGATGAAAAACATCTATGATATAGGTGCTTATCAATTGCAACCTGATGGATTTAGATTAGAAGTAATGTATCAAGACGATGCTGCTGGTGTGCCATTAAATATTTTACAAAATGCACAAACCAATGGTATTCCTGAAAAAACCTTATTGAATTTACTTCGATTGGATAGGTTAGACCAATCAAATAATATTGAACCTGAGGGAGATGGTTTTTTTGATTTTATTGAAGATATTACCATAAACTCTCAAAACGGTTATGTTATATTTCCAACGGTACAACCTTTTGGATCGACTTTAGATGATTTATTAGACGCTTCTGATGATGCTTTTGTTTTTAACGAATTGTATACAAACACTAGGTCACAAGCCCAAAATCAATTTCAAAGTAAAGATAAATACCTATTAAGAGGTTATTTTAAATCAGAATCAAGAGGTGGAATACCCTTAGGTGCATTTAATGTACCTAGAGGTTCTGTTAGGGTAACCACAGGAGGAAGAGAGTTAGTAGAAGGTGTTGATTATGTTGTTGACTACCAAATAGGTAATGTGCAAATTATCAATCCAAACCTCGTTGCATCCAACGCCCCCATAAATGTATCAGTAGAAAACAACAATGGTTTCAGTCAACAACAACGTCGTTTTATGGGAATTGATGTGCAACATGTTTTCTCTGAAAATTTTGCCATTGGAGGTACTCTCTTAAGTCTGCGGGAAAAATCTTTTGGTAAAATGCAATTTGGTTCAGAATCTGTAAATAACACCATCTTTGGTATTAATTTAAACTATCAAACCGAAGTTCCTAAATTTACGAAATGGGTAAATAAATTGCCTAATATTGATACCGATGTTATTTCAAATTTCTCGATAAGAGCGGAAGCTGCGTATTTATTACCTGGAGCAGCAAAAAATAGAAATGGTGGTGTAATTGGCGAAGTAGCTTCCTATATTGACGATTTTGAAGGGGCTCAAATACCCTTAGATATAAGTTCTCCTAGACAATGGTTTTTGGCAAGTGTCCCTGAAGGTCATAAACAAGATAATGCGCATCCTTTAAATTTTAGAGATGGTTCAATTCCTAACACTCTAAATTCGTTATTGGTTTCTGGAGCTGAACGTTCGAAATTATCCTGGTACACAATTGACAGATTATTTTATGGTAATTCACTAAAACCCAGTAATATTGACGATAATGAGCTTTCTAGAGCTGAAGTACGCCGTGTTAGCTTCGAAGAAATATTTCCTGAAGTAGAGTTAGATAATATCCAATCAAATATTGTAAACACTTTTGATTTAGCCTATTATCCTCAAGAAAGAGATAGCTATAATTTTAGTAATGATACAAATCCTGATGGTACATTTACAAACCCAGAAAATCATTGGGGAGGAATCATGCGTTCTTTAAATACTACAGATTTTCAGCAGGCCAATGTTGAATATATTCAATTTTGGTTAATGGATCCTTATCAAAATTATTCTATCAAACCATCTGAAGGCGCACCACAAAACATAAATCCAGGAGATTTTGGAGGTGAATTGTATTTTAACTTAGGGAATATTTCAGAGGATATTTTAGATGATGATAGAAGAATGTATGAAAATGGAATGCCCAAAGATGGGGTTAAAGTACCTGGAATTAATGTTGACTCTACACCAGACCAAAATGACCCTGTATTTGATGTGCCCATTAATCAATCTTTAATTTATGCATTTACCGAAGAAGATGGGGAACGACCAAATCAGGATTTGGGTCTCGATGGACTAACCGATCAAGAAGAATTAGATAGATTTGGAGACCTGTTTAACAATGGCGACCCATCAAATGATAACTACAATTATTTTAGAGGAGCCGAGTTAGATGCTGCAAGTGCAACCATATTAACTAGATATCGAAATTTTAATAGAACACAGGGCAACTCTCCAACTATCAATAATTCAACAGAATCTTTTCCTACCGGTTCAACCTCTTTTCCTGATATTGAAGATATCAACAGAGATCAGACAATGAGTGATGTTGAGAGTTATTATCAATATAAAATTTCATTAAACCCAAACGATTTAATAGTTGGGCAAAATAATATCATCGATAAAAAAGAGGTGCCAGTAAATTTAGAAAATGGCTTAACGCAACAAACAGTATGGTATCAATTTAGAGTTCCAATCAATACTCCTGATGAAATTATAAATGGTATTTCTGATTTTAATTCCATCCGCTTTATGCGAATCTTTTTAACAAAGTTTAAAATACCAGTAGTACTGCGTTTTGGTGAGCTAGAATTAGTACGTGGTGATTGGAGGAGGTTTACCACAACTATTGACGATAGTGACCCGTTAAGTGTCCCAGTTGAATTAACCGAACCTGAAAACAGAAACTTTGAAGTAGGTGTTGTTAATATTGAAGAAAATGAGACAAAAGATCCTGTTCCATATAGACTACCTCCAGGTATAGAAAGAGAACGTTTACAAGGTCAAACAACCATCCAAGCACAAAACGAACAATCGCTATTAGTAAGGGTAACCGAACTCCCTAAAGATCAAACTAGAATTGTATTTAAAAATACCAGTTTTGATATGCGTATGTTTCATAATTTAAAAATGTTTATTCATGCTGCGAATCTTTCTACAACAGGCGCCGCGGATCCTGATTATACAGAGAATAACGATTTAACTGCAATTATTAGATTAGGAAGTGATATTAGCGATAATTATTATCAACTAGAACTTCCTTTAAGAATAACAGAAAAAAATCAAACACTTCCTGATAGTATTTGGAAAAATAGATTGGATGCTAAATTGAGACAACTAGGTCAGTTAAAATTAGAACGGTTTAACGATGCTACTGCTGTCATTAATGAACTCTACCCTAGTTTAGCATTGGATCCTGACGCTATTATTAGAGTTATGGGAAATCCAAATCTCTCTAATTTAAGAACACTTATGATAGGAGTAAGAAATGATAGTGATAATCCGAAGAGTGCGGAGTTATGGTTTAATGAATTACGCGTTACAGACTTTGATAATGAAGGTGGCTGGGCAGCCGTAGTGAATGCCGATGCAAATTTTGCAGATTTTGCTGATATCTCTGTTTCTGGTAGAGCAAATTCACAAGGGTTTGGATCTATCGACCAAAGCGTTAGCGAGAGAAGTATTGAAGACGTAAAACAATACGATATTGTTGCAAATATAAATTTAGGACAATTACTTCCTAAAAAAGTAGGTATTAAAATTCCGTTTAATTACAGTATTGCTGAAGAATTTAGAGATCCTAAATGGGACCCCCTCTATCAAGATGTTCTTTTTGAAGATGCTGTAGATGCAAACCCAAATAGTAAAGATTCGAGAGACTATACAAAACGTAAAAGTATTAATCTTATTAATGTAAGAAAGGAAAGAACCAATACTGAAAAGAAACAGCATGTGTACGATATTGAAAACATATCAGTATCTTATGCTTATAATGAAACCTTCCACAAAGATTATAACGTTGAAAAATTTATTGATCAGAATGTTAGAGCTTCTGCCAATTACAATTACAGTTTTAAACCTAAATCTATTGAGCCATTAAAAAATTGGAAATTTTTAGAAAAAAATAAATTCTTTAAATTTATTAAGGATTTCAATATCAATCCTTTACCAACTACAATTTCTGTAAATTCTAATATTATAAGAAGTTATAATCAGCAATTGTCAAGACCTTTAAGTACTATCATTTCATCCGTTCCTTTACCAGAGCTAACACAGAGGCGTTTTATGTTTGATTGGGATTATAATATTGCCTATAATTTAACAAAGTCGTTACAATTCACTTTTAGAGCTGCTAACAGCTATATTTATGACGAGTTTGAAGATCCAAAAAACACAACTTTATTTACTGATTTTTTCAGAATAGGCAGACCTAATCAATACCATCAAACATTAGATGCTACTTATAAAGTACCTATAAATAAAATACCATGGTTTGATTTTGCCAACGCTACCTATAGTTATACCGCCGATTATGACTGGCAAGCGGCATCAAGATCTTTTGTAGATGATATTGGTAATACCATACAAAATGCGAATACACATACCTTGTCAGCCGATTTAGATATGACCAAACTCTATAAGAAAACGGGTATTTTAAATTTAGCAAAAAAGAAACGTAGTAAAAGTAAAAAGAAAAAAACAAAAGGAAAAAAAGTACAAGATAAAAACGCTCCAAAAGCCAAGATAGCGACTAGAAGTCAAAAAATAAATAGAAAAAAAATGACTTCTGGACAAAAAGTAATCCAAGGATTGGTTGATGTAATAACCTCCGTTAAAAAAATAAGAATAGCCTACGCAGAAAATAATGGTACCGTGCTACCTGGTTATGAACCAGAAGTTGGTTTTTTAGGACGTGATAATGTTGCTGGCGGATTGGCACCAACCTTAGGCTTTGTTTTTGGAAGTCAAAGAGATATTAGAAGTTTAGCCGTTGCTAATAATTGGTTGGTATCAAGAAATATTGATACCACGGGCGGTAGAGTAGCTGATCCTTTCTTTGCTAAAAATTACAGTACAACACATTTTAATAAATTAGACATCAATGCCGATGTAAAGCCATTTAAAAACCTTTCCATTGAATTATCCGCCAATAGGGTATTTACAAGGAATCAATCACAGCAACTGGATATTATCCGACAAACGGAAGATTCTCCTGCCGAATTCAATGATAAATTACCAATTAGCGAAATAGGTAATTTTAGTATCAGCTATTTTATGCTAAAAAATGCTTTTGATGGAAATGGTGATGCAACTTTCGAAAAATTTAAAACCAATAGGTTAATAATTGCAAACAGATTAGCAGCACAAGCTAATCAGAATAATACTACTGGTTTTGGCTTAAATAGTCAACAAGTATTACTACCAGCCTTTTTAGCTGCTTATTCAGGTAAAGATGCTAGTTCTGTTAAATTAGGTGCGTTTAGAAATATTCCTATTCCTAATTGGAGGGTTAATTATAAAGGGTTGATGAAATTCAAATGGTTTAAGAAACATTTTAGAAGTTTTACCTTAGAACATAGATATCGTTCAACCTATTCAATTATAGGGTTTAACAGTAACTTATTATTCAACCCTGACGCTCCTACTTCAAATTCTGATCTCAATGGAAACTATCAACCAGAAAAAATATTTACTGGTATCAATTTAATTGAAGAATTCTCTCCACTGTTAAAAGTGAATATGCGAATGAAAAATTCATTTTCCGTCAGTGCTCAAGTAAAAAGAGATAAAGTCTTGAATCTAAATATGAATAATAATACTGTAACTGAAATTAGAGGTAAAGAATATGTTTTAGGCTTAGGATACCGATTTAAAAATGTTAAATTGAAAATGAAAACTGGTAATACAACTACTACATTTAAAGGTGACATTAATTTAAAAGCCGATTTCAGTTTACGTGATAACTCCACGGTAATTAGATCAATTGATATTGAAAATAATCAAGTGACTGGCGGACAACGACTGGTATCGTTTAAATTCATTGCAGATTATGCCTTAAATAAAAACTTATTAGCATCATTTTTCTATGATCAAAACTCCTCGAATTTCTTAATTTCTACTACTTTTCCGAGAAAATCGTTCAATGCAGGAATAAGTATTCGTTACAATATTGGAAATTAAATTAATATGCTCTAAATTCGCACAATCAATTTAATAGACTATGAATATTCCTTCAGAATTAAAATACACAAAAGACCACGAGTGGATTAAAATAGAAGACACTATTGCAACAGTTGGCATTACGGATTTCGCTCAAAGTGAGTTAGGAGATATTGTATATGTTGATGTAGACACATTAGATGAAACCGTAGAAAAAGATGAAGTTTTTGGTTCTGTAGAAGCTGTTAAAACCGTTTCAGATTTATTTATGCCTTTAACAGGAGAAATAATTGAATTTAATGAAGGATTAGAAGATACTCCTGAAAATGTGAATACGGATCCTTACGGTGAAGGCTGGATGATTAAAATAAAAATAAGCGATGCCTCTCAAATCGATAACTTATTAGATCCCGATGCTTATAAAGAAATTGTTGGAGCGTAATGCGTTGCTTATTGCTATTGTTTTAACAATTTTCATTGCAGTTATAAGCTTAGTATCCTTAAAAAGCGTTCACATTGTTAAAGTTAGCAACTCTGATAAATTCGGACACTTTTTTGCTTATTTTCTATTGTCACTCAGTTGGCTATATGCCTTCAAAGACTATCCTCGAAAAAAATTTAAAAAGCATCTCATCGTTTTACTCATAGTAAGTTACGGCATAATTATTGAGGTATTACAAAATGCATTAACGACCTATCGACAGGCAGATTTTTATGACATAATTGCGAATTCTGCTGGTGTATTTTTTGCTACTATTTTGTTTGAAAGAATAAATCGGATATTTTAGAGTAGAAAAAAATACTTGGATTAATCATAATATTTATTAAATTAGCAAACAAATAAATCTTTTTTACAGATGGAAATTAAAAAAAGTCCAAAAGCAAATTTAGAAAACTACAGTAAATTGTTCTTACAACTTGGTCTAGTATTAGCCTTGTTATTAATTTACTTGGGTATTGAACATAAAACATTTGAGCGTGACCTTAGTGTTTTAGGTAATCTTGATGCTCAAGAAGAACTTGAGGAAGACATTCCAATTACTGAACGTATAGAACAAATTAAACCCCCACCCCCACCTCCACCTGCTCCTGAAATTATAGAAGTAGTTGAAGATGAAAAGGAAGTTGAAGAAACAGTATTAGAATCAACTGAAACTGACGAAAACGAAGCTGTTGAAGTTGAGGAAATTGAAGAAGTAGTTGAAGAAGAGGAAGTTCTTGAAGATGTACCTTTTGCAATTATTGAAGATGCCCCTGTGTATCCAGGTTGTAAAGGATCTAAAGCACAAAAGAAAAAATGCCTTCAAGAAAAAATTAAGAAACACGTTAATAAAAAATACAATACAGGTTTAGCTGGTGATTTAGGTTTAGATCCAGGTAAGAAGAAAGTGTATGTACAATTTAAAATTAGCAAACAAGGTAATATTGTAGATGTAAGAGCAAGAGGCCCTCACAAAAGATTAGAAAAAGAAGCAATACGTGTTGTAAAGTTATTGCCAAAAATGATTCCAGGCAAACAACGTGGAAGAGCAGTTGGTGTAAAATATACACTTCCTATAACCTTACTTGTTGAATAACAGAAATAATAAAATATCAAAAAGCTCAACAAGTATGTTGAGCTTTTTTATTATACACAACTTTTTTTAATTATATTGACATATTATCCACATGATATTTGTCATTCTTTTTTATTCTAAAATAGTAGAACTTCGTACTACTTTAAGATTAATTGATTTAACACTACTTAAAGAATTATAATTATTCAATAAGTTATAATACAGTTTTTGAAATTTTTATTAATAAACAATAGTCTAT
>VAPM010510138.1_pt1 | contig 11253 bp, 9 predicted proteins | sample 3395091 | NCBI WGS metagenome assembly VAPM01 (sample SAMN08290445, study PRJNA428436) | hydrothermal vent metagenome | isolation source: Deep-sea hydrothermal vent chimney 3 | place: Pacific Ocean: Juan De Fuca Ridge | reverse complement strand
TTTTGCTGCGCCTTCAGGCCGAAAACGAAGACTGGAAAGGCGCGCGCATCACCCTGGCCGAGAAAAAGCGCCAGGGCGTTCTGCCCCGCGATGTCCATAAACGCCGCGACGCAGTGCTGGCCCTGTCTGAGGCGCGCGATGTGTTCCGCGATGGCTCAACCGTTGAAGCCCGCGAAGCTGCGATCGAAGCAAATCGCCTGTCCCCGGATCTGATCCCAGCGGCGGTGATGGCGGCTCAGGCCTATATTACAGCCGGTAAAAACCGACAGGCCACGCGTGTTTTGAAAAAAGCCTGGGCTGCCCGGCCGCACCCGGATCTTGCCGCCGCCTTCGCCAGCATCATGCCGGACGAAGACCCAAAGGCCCGGATCAAACGCTTTGCCGCACTGGTTAAACCCAACCCCGAGCATTCTGAAACCCGTATGCTGAACGCAGAACTGCAAATAGCAGCCGGTGAATACGCCGCCGCGCGCACCGCGCTGGGCGATCTGCTGGAAACCGAACCAACGGCGCGGTCGCTTTCCATCATGGCCGCGATTGAACGGGGTGAGGGCAGCGATGACGCGGTGGTTCGCGGCTGGTTGACCAAGGCGGTAAGCGCCTCGCGTGGCCCGCAATGGGTCTGCGGCAATTGCCAGACGGTCCACAGCATATGGGCCCCGATATGTAACAATTGCAGCGGTTTTGACACCCTGTCCTGGACAGTTCCCGCCGATGGTGAGGTGGCGATGCCCGCCTCAACCGAAATGCTGCCCCTGATCGTTGGGGAAGACCCGGAAGAAACAGAAATTGCCGAGCTGGTCGAAGAAACAAATGACGACGACGCCGAAAGCGTTAGCGATCAGACCGAAGGTGAAGTCATCATTCCTGACCCGCCAACACAAGACCCGAAAGCCCTTTGACCGGTTGCGCAATTATCGCGGCATTAAACAATGCCAAACCGTGTTTTTCACCCCGGTGAAACGCGCCAGCCGCCTGATTTCCGCGGTTAGCTTTTCCTGTCGCTTTGGCGTCCAGACAGCTGGCCTCTCTGCCCAGACATTCAATACATTCAGCACATCCTGCGCCCGGTCGGCCTTAACCTCAATCCGCCCGACAAACCTGTCAGCCTCAAGAATCGGATAAACATAATACCCCCATTTTCGCTTATTTTTGGGCACAAACATCTCAACCCGGTAATCAAAACCAAACAACCGCTTTAACCGGTTACGATCCCGGATAACCGGATCAAACGGGTTCAGAATGCGCAGCCGGGACGTGGCCGGCTTCAACGCCTGCAACTGCTGCACAATGTCCGCGGGCGCCAGGGTTTCGGTCCAGGTGCCATCCGCACCCTGCACACTGACCGGCACCAGTGACCCCGCCATTTCGTTCACCCAGCCGCGCACCTCTTTCAGGTCTGCCGCCTCCCAGAACTTTTGAATTTCACCTGCCGTGCCAACCCCAAGCCGCTGCAAGGCCGACCTGCACAACCAGTCTATCTGATCCGCTTCGCTATGCTGCACATCCAACAATTCCGCCGGAAACACCCGTTCCGCCAGATCATAGAACTTGGTAAACCCCTGCCGGTGACAGGTCGCCAGCTCACCGGAATACCACATGTAATCCAGCGCCAGCTTATGGGGCGGGCGCGACCACATTTCCTTTGGCCCATCGACCTTCGTATCAAACGCCTGCGTAGACAGCGCGCCCTCGCGGCCAATCCGATCCTTGATCAGCTTACGCCCGACGGTATCCGGCATGGATTTGTACCAACCGGCCCGGTCAACCCGGTCGGACATGCGGCGAAACTGGCGGCGCCACATCGGCAGGTACGCCATGGGAATAACTGACGCATCATGGGTGTAATGCTCAAAAACCGCCCGGTCATCCGCCAGCAAACGGTTCAGCATTGGTTCGCGGTAATTCTGGTTCCGGCTCCAGATAATGTGGTGATGGGCGCGCGCAACGACCTGAATTGTATCCAGCTGTACAAACCCCAGCCCCCGGATAATTGCCAACACATCCAGTGGCCCGGTGGGCGGGCCTGCCAGACCCTGACGGTCCAGAAAAAGCGCGCGAGCCTGGCGATTATTTATTTTTAACGGCATCCGTGAAAGGCTATCCAGACCAACCACAGACAACAACACCAAATAAAAAACCCGGACGCGAACGCCCGGGCAACAGTTTTTCTGGCGGGTTTCTCAGCTAACCCCGGTGGAACTCCGGATAGGCCTCCATGCCCAGCTCTGACATATCCAGACCGTTGATCTCGGTTTCTTCATCGACGCGCAGGCCAACAATTGCCTTCAGCAACAACCAAAGAACGCCAGAGGTCACAATCACAAAGCCGCCAACAATCAGGATACTCTTGATCTGCACCAACAACATTGCATCCGGGTTGGTCAAAACCACGGCCAGCGTGCCCCAGATTCCGGCAAACAAATGCACAGGGATCGCACCGACCACATCGTCAATCCTGAACCGGTCCAGCAACGGCACCGCAAACACCACCAGCACGCCGCCAACCGCGCCAATCAGTGTCGCCGCCCCCAGTGTAGGCGTCAGGGGTTCAGCCGTGATCGAAACCAACCCGGCCAGCGCGCCGTTCAGCACCATGGTCAGGTCGGGTTTTTTATACAGCAGCTGGGTCAGGACCAGCGCCGCAATCGCCCCCCCGGCGGCGGCCGTATTGGTATTGGCCAGTATCCGGCTGATATCAGCAACGTTTCCGGCGGTATCCATGTACAGTTGTGATCCGCCGTTGAAACCAAACCAACCCATCCACAAAATGAACGTCCCAAGCGTCGCCAAAGTCAAGTTTGAGCCTGGAATAGGCACTGTTTTGCCGGCCTTATTATATTTGCCAATACGTGGCCCCAGGATGATCGCCCCGGTCAAAGCCGCCCAGCCACCCACTGAATGCACAACGGTTGAACCGGCAAAATCAAGAAAGCCCATGCCATCCAGAAAACCACCGCCCCATTTCCAGCTGGCCTGTATCGGATAAATCAACGCCACCAACACCAGTACAAATGCCAGAAACGGCCACAGCTTAATCCGCTCCGCCAATGCGCCCGAAACAATAGACGCCGTTGCCGCCGCGAACATCAGCTGAAAGAAAAAGTCCGCGCCGACCGATGCATATGTCAGGTCGGTCTCAACCCCCGCCAGACCCACAGGTTCCAGCTTGGCCGTGCTGAACGCACCCAGAATACCGTCAATGCTCCAGCCATCGCCGGGATACATCAGGTTATAACCAACGGCGTAATACAGGATCGCCGCCAGAGCAAACAACGCCATGTTCTTTGTCAGCTGCATGGCCACGTTTTTTGACCGCACCAGCCCGGCCTCCAGCATGGCAAAACCGGCCGCCATCCAGAACACCAGCACACCGGTAACGATGAACATGAACGTCGTCAGAATATAGCCAATCTCATCGTTGCCTGGCGTGACATCCGCCCCTTGCGCCATCCCCAGATCGGGCAATAGCAGCGCGCTCACGGTCACTGCGATTAAACTGAAAAATTTCATTAGTTTCACGTGTCTTCCCCACATCGTGCAGGTGCCCCTGCCTGAAATCTGCAGGCCCAGAATTGCGGCAACGCAGCATGTCGCAAGGATTCGGGGGGTTAAAATCAACCAAACACATGCAGAAATCGCAATTTATTGCACAAATCGGGGCATGTGCCTGTTTTTTGGGCGGAATAAATCTGAAACGGGGTTCAATCCGACCTGACATTCCTATCCTGAATGGTTATCGTGCAAAAAAAACGACCCTGAGCAGGCTCTAAAAAATGACCGGAACCGGTAAACGAAAACGCCCCCCTTTGGTGGCGGATAAGCGCGCGCCAAAGAAAAAGACCAAAACCGCCGCCAAATCCACAACCCGTCGCCGGGCCAAACCGCGCGCCCGCTCAAAACCACGGCGCAGACGCGCCGGTGTGCTGGGCCTGTTCGGTCTGATATTCAGCTGGTTCATTCGCCTTATCTGGCGGTTGGCGTTTCGCGGCGCCATGGTACTGGGCATTATCGTGGCGCTGGGCGTCATATATTTCTATTCCACTCTGCCCCCGGTAGGTGACCTGCTGGATGGGCGCGCCCGTGGCTCGGTTACGCTGCTGGACCGCAATAATGCGGTTTATGCGTGGCGCGGCGAACAATTTGGCGGACAGATTGATGCCGACACCGTTTCCCCGCACCTGAAAAACGCCGTTATCGCCACCGAAGACAAACGCTTTTACCGCCATCTGGGCATCAGCCCCCGGGGCATAGTATCCGCCGTGCGCATCAACCTGCGCGAAGGCCGCGGCCCGCTATCGGGCAACGGTGGTTCAACCATTACCCAGCAATCGGCAAAACTGCTTTGCCTTGGTGTGCCTTACAACCCCACCGACTGGGACAGCGAAGCCGCCTATGAGGCCGACTGCAGACAGGGCTCAATCTGGCGCAAAGTCAAAGAAGCCGTCTACGCCATGGCCCTTGAGGTAAAATACACCAAGGACGAAGTCCTGACGATCTACCTAAACCGGGTCTATCTGGGCGCAGGCTCACGCGGTTTTGAAGCCGCCAGTCAACGCTACTTTGGTAAATCCGCCGCCAATGTCACCCCGGCAGAAGCCGCAATGCTTGCAGGGCTTTTGAAAGCCCCATCACGCTACGCCCCCACGGCTAACTTAGAACGTTCACAAAACCGCGCCGGGGTAATTGTCGAACTGATGCAGGAACAGGGCTACCTGACAGACGCTCAGGCGCAAGACGCCCATATCAACCCGGCGCAACTTTCGCTGGCCGCACAGGCCCGCGCTGGCGGAAATTTTGCCGATTGGGTGATGGATTCCGGCCCCTCATTCCTGACCAGGGACACCACCGAAGACGTGATCATCCGCACGACCTTTGACACCAAAATTCAACAAGCCGCCGAAGACGCATTACAGCTGGTCTTTGAGACCAAACTCAAAGAAGGCTCTCAGGTGCAGGCCGCCATAATAGTTATGTCCGCCGACGGCGCTGTGCGGGCCATGGTGGGCGGGCGCAACTTTTCCGGTGCTGCCGGGCAATTTAACCGCGCCATTCAGGCCAAACGACAAACCGGTTCCGCCTTCAAACCCTTCGTCTACGCAACCGCCCTTGATTTGGGCTACACCTATGCCGACACGGTACTGGATGAACCCCTTACCATCGACATCCCCGGTTCCGGCCCATGGTCACCGCGCAATTACAGCAAAGAATTTCTTGGCCCCGTCACCCTGACAGACGCCCTGAAGAAATCGCTGAATGTCCCGGCTGTCCGGGTATCAGAGGATGTCGGCCGCGAAAATGTGCGCACCATCGCCCAGGCCTTCGGGATCAGCAGCGATCTTGCCGAGGGGCCAGCGCTGGCCCTTGGTGCATCAGAATCCACCCTGCTGGAAATGACCGGTGCTTACGCAGGCATCCTGAACGGCGGCTCCAGCGTGACACCCTACGGGTTGGTAGAACTGCGCCTGCAGGGCGATGAAGAACCCCTGATGAACCAGGGCGGCGGCATCGGTGAGCGGGTGATTACCCCCTATGCAGCCGAACAGCTGATCTACATGATGAGCCAGGTGGTTGATGGCGGCACCGGTCGGCGGGGCAAATTACCCGGGCGCGAAACCGCTGCCAAAACCGGTACCACTCAGGCCGCCCGTGATGCGTGGTATCTGGGTTTTTCAGCCGATTATGTCACCGGTGTCTGGATGGGCTATGATGATAACACACCCCTGACCGGGGTAACGGGTGGCAGCCTGCCGGCCGATATCTGGCGCGAAACAATGCTGCGCATTCACGAAGACCTGCCGCCAAGGCCCCTGCCAATGATCCGGGTAGCTGAACCACCGGTCGTTCAGGAAACCTTTGAACAACGCGCCCAGCAAAACAGCAATCGCGGTGTAATTGACCAGATCCTCAGGGATCTGTTCCGCCCAAAAAACCGCTAGCCGGTGGCCTTCAGATCAGCAATCAGCTGATCCAGATTGCCCTTGCGTTTATCCAGCATTGAACCGATCTCAGTGCGCTCAGCCTTGATCAGGCTGATGCCCTCAATCTTGATATCTATGAACCGCCCGTTCTTCTCGGCCACGACAAACTGCAGCTCAAACGGCGCTTCGCCAGATAAAATAGCCTTCGCCGTCACTTCAAAAAACGATTTCACCGCCTTGGCGCCCTTGATCTCAATGCGCCCGCCAATAAATTCACGGAACCGGCGGCCATATTTGCGCGAAATATAGGTCTGGTAGGCCTTGGCAAACTGCTTGCGCTGGGCCGGGCTGGCAGAGCGCGACGCCGGCCCCAGCACCAGTTGGCCGATCCGGGCACCATCTGCGTATCGGGTAAAAATCCCCTCAAAATCCTTTAGCATTCTGGCTTCGGATTTTCCGGAATTGATAATACGATTAATGTCATTGACGACCTTGGTGATCAGCGCTTCGGCATCCGCCGTGCTAAACGCCAGTGCCGGGCCGGAAAACAACGCAAAAGCTGTTGTTGTTCCAGCTAAAAAGAACCGCCGGGTTACAGGATTACTCATATGTTTCCTCATACAGATCAAAGTCATCTTCACTTGTTTCGCCGTTCGATTTACCCAGCCTGAACCGTCGATTATCCAAATAAAGCAGTCGCGATTGCGCGTAACTGTCCGCGCTTTCGTATAATATAGAGTCTACAGTACCCCGAAAACGATAGCGATCACCAACTTTTGATGCCGCCGCCGCTACCGGCCCGACATAGCTTTCGGGCGCAGGCAGCAGGAAATTCAACGGGTCGATAAACAGATCAACCACGATCCCCACCGTATCGCGGGTAGTGGACGGGCCGACAAACGGCACCTCAAGATAGGCGCCCTCCTCAAATCCCCAAATATCCATGGTTTCGCCAAAATCGCTGTCACGTGGTGGCATCCCTGCCGCCAGCGCCGGGTCAAATATCCCGCCAATCCCGATGGTGGTATTAACCAGAAACCGCACCGTGTTATAGATCGCGTCTTCAACATTCAGCTGCAATACATCATTCAAAACCGACCCGGGTATCGATAGGTTCCCGGCAAAGTTGCCAACACCATTGCGCACCGGCTCCGGTAAAAGCCCGCCATATACGTTGGATGCAGGGCGCAACAGTGTCCTGTCTACACCACGGTTAAAATCGTGAACCTTACGGTTTTGAACTTCATAGGGGTCAAAAATTCCCCCTGAAACATCGGCACTGGCGCAGGCAGACAAAACCAATAACGCTGTCAGAACCAAAATTTGACGTCCAGTATTAACAATCCGCGTCATCACAAAATCTTTTACCGCCCAATTTTCTTTTACTGTGTTTCACATAATAATCATTCTAGCAAAACCCATTGCAGTGCCATGATCGAATAAAATATGTGGCTGATTGGTGACAACCGCCCTCAGAATGCGCGGATTAGGCACATTTTCGCGCATTTTTTTGCAACTTCCTGCCGGCACCCCGCAAAATTGGCGGCGTAAAAACTTGTTCATAAAAGCTGCATTTTTCAGTTTTCAGCGCCGTAAAACACCGTTACCGTCTGCGCGAAACACAAATGGGAGCCACCCGAATGGGAAATACATACGAAACCAAGTTGGCCAGTCTGGGCGTAACCCTGCCCGATGCGCCGGCGCCAGCGGCAAACTACGTGCCGTTTGTGCAGGTGGGGGATACCGTCTATGTTTCCGGGCAGGTATCCATGCAAGACGGCCAGTTCACCCTTGGAAAACTGGGTGCAGACATGTCGGTGCAAGACGGTGCCGCTGCCGCAAAAACCTGCGCCATCGGCCTTCTGGCACAGGTAAAGGCGGCTTGCGGCGGTGATCTGGACCGGCTGGTTCGGGTGATCAAGCTCACCGGTTTCGTCAACTCCACCCCGGATTTTGGCGATCAGCCGGCAGTGATCAACGGCGCGTCTGATTTTCTGGTCGCAGCACTGGGCGATGCGGGCCGCCATTCCCGCTCTGCTGTTAGTGCGGCTTCGCTGCCCTTTGGCGTTGCCGTTGAAATCGAAGGCATCTTTCAGATCGCATGACCGGACTTCCCAAACCCTTTTTAACCATGCCCATCGCCCATCGCGGGTTGCACGATCTGGGTCTTGGCCGGCCGGAAAACAGCATTTCTGCCGTAAACGCTGCCATTGATGCAGGCTACGGCGTGGAAATTGATATTCAATGCTCCCGTGATGGGCAGGCCATGGTCTTCCATGACTACGATCTTGGGCGGTTAACGGCGGAAAAAGGCTCTATTCATCAGCGAAACGCCTCCGAACTGTCCCAAATTAAGCTAAAGGGTAGCGATGAAACCATACCAACCCTGGCCCGGATTCTTAACATAATTGCCGGAAAAGCACCCCTGTTACTCGAAATTAAGGATCAGGACGGCGCGATGGGCCCGAATATTGGCCAACTCGAAAATGCAATTGCTGCGGATTTAAAAGATTATCGCGGCGATATAGCCGTGATGTCCTTTAATCCACATTCCATGGCAATGATGTCAGGGCTATTACCCGGGGTTCCCCGTGGGCTGGTCACCGGTTCCTTCAAAGAAGTTAACTGGGGGCTGTTGCCGGGAAACGTCCGTGAAAACCTGCGCGCTATCCCTGATTACGAAAAAGTTGGCGCCAGCTTTATCTCACATCGGATAGATGATCTTAAACGCGAACGCGTAGGCGAACTCAAAGCCATCGGCATTTCCATTCTGTGTTGGACCGTCAAAGACGAAACATCCGAGGAAACAGCCCGGGCCGTAGCAGACAACATAACCTTTGAGGGCTACATGCCAAAGCGCCGCTCGGCCTGACAACAATTGTCGACATTTCAGGGGATCCCATGGGCGAAACCCAGGTTGAAATCAATATTCTGGACGGTGTCAGCGACATTGATCAACAGGACTGGGATGCCTGCGCCTGCCCGGAAACCCAGCCCAATACCCGTGCAATAGACCCTTTTACTACCCATCGGTTCCTCAGCGCCCTTGAACGCTCAGGCTCGGTTGGTCCCGGCACCGGCTGGACACCGCGTCCGATTGTGGTGCGCGCCAACGGGCAGGTCATCGCCGTCGCTCCGCTCTACGCCAAAGGCAACAGTCAGGGCGAATATGTTTTTGACCACGCCTGGGCCCATGCCTATGAACAGGCCGGCGGGGATTATTACCCAAAACTGCAAATCGCCGCGCCCTTCACCCCCGCAACCGGTCGCCGCCTGCTGACCCGTCCGGGCCAAGAGATCACCGGCCAGTCCGCCCTGATACAGGGGGCCATCCAATTGGCCGCCAGCAACCGCGTATCCTCACTGCACCTGACATTTTGCACCGGGGAGGAGGTGGAAAACGGCAAACAAATGGGCCTGATGCACCGCACCGGCCTGCAATTCCACTGGGAAAACACTGGCTACAAAAGCTTCACTGCCTTCACCGCCGATCTGTCCTCTCGTAAACGCAAAAACATCCGCCGCGAACGCTTGCAGGCCAATGATTTCGGCGGTCAGATCCACATGTTGACCGGTGATCAGATACAGCCCGGTCACTGGGGTGCGTTCTGGGCCTTTTACCAGTCCACCGGCGCGCGCAAATGGGGCACGCCCTACCTGACACGGGATTTCTTTGATCAGATTCAACAGTATATGCGTGACGACGTGTTGCTGGTTCTGGCGGAGCGGGGCGGAAAATACGTCGCCGGGGCGCTGAACTTTATTGGCCAAGACACCCTGTATGGTCGCTACTGGGGCTGCACCGAACACCACCCGGCACTGCATTTTGAACTCTGTTACTACCGCGCCATCGATTATGCGATTGAACACGGGCTAAAACGGGTAGAGGCAGGCGCGCAGGGCGAACACAAACTGGCGCGCGGCTACATGCCGGTGACCACCCATTCATTGCATTGGATCGCTGACCCCGGCTTTCGCGACGCGGTTGAACAATTTTTGCAAAGCGAACGCGCCGCCATGGACCATGAGACCGAAATCGTCACCAGCATGGGCCCGTTCCGAAGAACCAGCACCGACTAATTTGTCAACTGTTCCAGCATGGTTTCCCCACCGGTCAAATCGCAAACACCTTTGGCGGTTTCCGTGTTCAAAATTTTAACCACACCGTCAACAACAAGCATTGAATAGCGCTTAGAGCGGGCAAAAAGCCCGGCAGGTGCGGCATCAAATGCCATCCCTACAGACTTGGTAAAGCTGCTATCCGCATCCGCTAAAAAGGTAATTCCAGCACTCGCCCCGCCGGTTGCCTTCGCCCATTCGCCCATAACGAAGGCATCATTGACCGAAATACAGATAATTTCATCCACGCCTTTATCCGACAATTTTTCAGCATTTCTGATAAAACTTGGCACATGCGCGACGCTACAGGTTGGTGTAAACGCACCCGGCAGAGCAAAAATAACAACCTTCCGACCAGCCAGCCTGTTTTTCAGCGAAACCTGTTTCGGCCCGCTATCTGTCATCAGAATAAGCGTTGCGTCAGGTAGAATGTTACCGATTTCTAACGTCATGTTCACTTCTGTTTATTTGCTTTCACCAAACACAACGATATAGGTTTTCCAGATAGAATGTACCAGAAAATTCAGGGGATCAGCATGGGTCATATTATTGTCATCGGGGCCGGACAGGCCGGACAGTCACTGGTTACCAAACTGCGCAGCCTTGGCCACGCCGGTACCATCACCCTGATCGGCGCAGAACCGGAACCGCCCTATCAGCGCCCACCGCTGTCCAAGAAATACCTGCTGGGTGAAATGGACCTTAACCGCATGTTCCTGCGACCCGAAAGCTTTTACGCCGAACAGGATATCACCCTGAAACTCGGGGCAGGGGTGTCCGCCATCGACCCGGTCGCCAAAACCGTCACCATCGGCAGTGAAACCCTGAATTATGACCAGCTTGCCCTGACCACCGGGTCAATCCCCCACCGCCTGCCCGCCAAAATTGGCGGCGATCTGGCCGGGGTCTATACCGTGCGCACCCTGACCGATGCTGACGCGATAGAACCCGAATTTAAGCCCGGGCGAAAGGTGCTGATCGTCGGTGGCGGTTATATCGGGCTGGAAGCGGCAGCGGTCGCGGCGCGCAAAGGCCTGCAGGTCACATTGGTGGAAATGGCCGAGCGTATTTTGCAACGGGTCGCAGCACCTGAAACGTCCGATTTCATTCGCTCGGTTCATCAGGGCGAAGGCGTCGATATCCGTGAAGGCGTTGGCCTTGACCACCTAAGTGGAACCGATCGCGTCACTGCCGCCACCCTGACCGACGGCAC
>VAPM010283342.1_pt1 | contig 11257 bp, 8 predicted proteins | sample 3395091 | NCBI WGS metagenome assembly VAPM01 (sample SAMN08290445, study PRJNA428436) | hydrothermal vent metagenome | isolation source: Deep-sea hydrothermal vent chimney 3 | place: Pacific Ocean: Juan De Fuca Ridge | reverse complement strand
GTATCAAAGTAAGCATCTTGTGATCATGCTGAATACAGAAAATCTACATGGATTGGCGGAGCAAAGGAGATTTTTCGTTGAAATGGATAAATTGAATTTGCAGATTCCGGTGATTATTCAGAGAAATTATAAAGCAATAAAGTCTGATCAGTTTTTATTATTTACCTCAATTGATGTAGGAGGCCTGCTGATTGATGGCTTGGGCGATGGAATAATGCTCAAATGGAACTCGGCTGATGATAAGAAGTCTGACGTAGAATATATTAATAGGATTTCCTTTGGCATCTTGCAAGCTGCAAGGACACGGATTACTAAAACGGAGTACATATCTTGCCCCTCATGTGGCAGAACCTTGTTTGATCTCCAGGAAACAACTGCGGCGATTCGTTCCAGGACTGATCATTTAAAGGGAGTGAAGATTGGCATTATGGGTTGTATCGTGAATGGCCCGGGAGAAATGGCAGATGCAGATTATGGGTATGTAGGTTCCGGTAAAGGAAAAATCACTTTATATAAAGGTATGAACGTGATGAAAAAAGGAGTTCCTGCCGCCAGTGCAGTTGAGGAATTAATTAAAATTATTAAAGAAGATGGAGCTTGGATAGAAGTTGAATGAAAAAAGAATAATTATGGAAGATCAAAAGCAAAACAAAGCGCAAAATTATTTTCAAATAGGAGAGGTTTTTGGATATTTCTTCCGTAAAAAAGATCCTGATAGAAAAACCAACTTTAATATTCGTGTGATGCATGGCATTAATAAAATATCTATCCTCATATTCCTCATTGGAATGATATACCTAATTTCAAAATTTATTTTCTAATGAATATCGAATTATTTAGAGACTACTGTCTGGCTAAGAAAGGTGTTATAGAAGATTTTCCATTTGATCAAGAGGTATTGGTCTTTAAGGTGATGGAAAAGATTTTTGCATTAACGGACGTAACTTTATTCAAAAGCATCAATCTTAAGTGTGATCCAGAGCGAGCCATTGAGTTACGAGAAAAATTCCCCTCCATAATTCCTGGTTATCATATGAATAAAAAACATTGGAATACCGTAGAGATTGATGGCTCCTTATCTGATCAATTTATTGAAGAACTTGTAACCCATTCCTATGATCTTGTAGTAGAAAAACTCCCAAAAGCCATTAAATCTCAATTGTCAAACCTATAAGGGTTTCTTCTGAATTTATAAGGTTACAATCCTATACAGAACTGTATAAAAAATCTGATGATATACATGGTTATTTCATCAGTTGTCCATTCTTTTTATTTCATAGCAAAAATATTATTCTTTTAATGAGGTTATTATTTTGTTTAATCTCAATTAAAAGTACATAGATTTTGACATTTTAATAAAAAGGTGATATTCGCACAACAACTTGATGAACAGGGTAAGAATAATTTTATTTTTTTTAAGCACCATTGCTTATTTTTCTGCTTGCACGCGCAAGGTGATATGTCCTGCATACCACTCTTATTTCATTCTTGATGTCAAAGAAACAAGAAAAACATTTTCACTATTTGGAGTAGATTCATTACCTAAAAAGTATTGGGATGTTGATAAGGAAAAATACGGAATAGCCAAAGAAATACCCGACCAAAAGAAGCAAAAAGAAATGGATATAATTTCTATGAATTCCATTTATTTAGAGTTGGAAGATCCATTTGAGCAATTTCAAAGAGAATATGCAGAGTCAGATTCTATTTACGCCATTGATACCGCCGCAGTGCTTGCTCAAGGGAGCAAGCATAATGACTTTCAAAATATTGATCAAATGATTTACCTTCATCATTTCGGAAAATACCTGCCAAAAAAAGGAGGAGGGAAAGATGTCTTTAAAGAAGATATGAAGCAAGAAGAGGCACCTCTTATTTCTGATGAAAATAAACCTCAAAAAAAGAAGAAGAAACTTTGGCCCTTTGGCAGGAAAAACAAAAAAGCTGATGGAGATATTGTAGATGATACTGAAAGTGATCAATAATAAAATACGCTCTTCTATTTGCAGATCGACTACTTCAAAGTTAATGAGGGGTTCATATAAGTGATCTTCTGGTTCAACTCAAAATCATAAAGGGTTAAAATCCGAATAAAGTAAAAAGAATTCCAGTAATCTCTCAATGATGAAATGTAATCACGCTTGCCTTTTTCCCTTTCAGAAAGCGAGATGTTAAGGTCCGTAATACTAATTTCTCCATTTTGGAATTTTTTCAAAGAAATTTGGTATCCATTACCTGCAACTTTATCTGCTTCTTTTGCAGTTTCCATTTGACTTTCCAATAGATTAAATTTCTCGATCTGAACGATGACCTCACGTTCAAAATCCAGTTTTTCTCTTTCTACGCCATACAAAACTAATTCGCGTCGCGATTCAGCTAATTTTACGGCTGATGCTGATTTTCCCCAATCTAAAATGGGGATGTTCACGGATAATCTTAATGTTTGTTGTTTTTCCGTATCTTCATACACACCTCCTAAGTCCATAGAGTTTTTTGATGTACCATAACTACCAGTTAAAGTTGTATTCAAACCAGTACTTCGTTTAGCTCTTACCAAATTTCTATCTGCTTCAATTAATCTTCTTTTAAATTCAGGGCCTTCTTTTCTATTCGCTAATGTCTCTTCCAATGCTTTATCAGGATCAATATAAAACAGCGACATGTTTATTGGAATAATCAAATCTATACTAGTATTTTGGTCCATACCAATATAAGATTTTAGTTGAAAATCAGCATTTTTTAAATCTATGGTGGAGCTGTTGAGTGACTTTTTTGCATTTAGTACTGAAAGCCTAATTCGAGAAAAATCATTTTCTGAAATCTGCCCCAATTTCTTTTTTATTTTAGCGATTTTAAGATTGTCTTCACTATTTTTAAGGTTATTGGCTGCAAGGTTATAGTTTGTTTGAATTCGTAAATAAGCAAAAAATCTACTTGCTGAGTTTAGAGAAACACGTTCAACGGATTCGATATACCTCTTTTGAGATTCTTCATAAATTAAAGGTTCAGTTTTTCGAGACCATTTCCACCCGTTGTATGCAAATAGTGGTTGCACAAAACCAATGTAAAAAGGTGAGCCTGACCATTCAGTAGTATTTTTATTAAAATCCTGAACTCTATATAGTGAGGAGGCGCCATAAATTGTTGTCCCAGTATGCGGAATTATTTGCGTCAATGCTAAATCAGCAGTAGTCCTTAATTGAGCTATTTGTCTAAATTCTATACTCCCATCTGGTTGTGTGACAGGTTCATTGGAAAGCCTGTAATCTGGTAGATTTCCTGAAATACCCAGTTGAGGTCTAAAATTAGCTTGAAAGTTTTTCCACCTCCAATAGTAATTTACATTCTGGTTTTGATAATATTTAATAGAAGGTGATTGTTTGATGGCCAATTCAATCACGTCTGTCAATGATAGTTTTTCTATTACCAGTGAGCTTTGAGCATAGCTTGTACAAAAAGAATTTAAAATAATAATCAGTAGAAAAATGATGTTTTTTTTCATGAAGCTCCTTTGATTCCCCCTATTTTAAATCAACCTCCTCTAATTTTCTTAAAGATGAAATATCAGATATGATTATTTCGTCACCATCATTTGCACCTTCTTCTATTTCAAAGTACTCATTACCCGATAAACCAGTTTTTACAGTTCTTAATACCGCTTTGTTTGATTTCTTAAAATAAATATTATGAGTATTTTTTTTGCTAAATGCCGGTCCTTTTTTAATTCTTAATACACTATCTTTTTTAGACTGAATCACAAGCAATTCTATTGACATATTGGGTCTGAGTTTTGAATAATTACTTTCTTCAAGGAACACATCAAATTCTATTTGGCCATCTTTAATTGTGGGACTGATTGTCCCAATTTTCCCGGTAAGCTTTTTGCCATCTACGATTGCAATTACACCACGACCGGTTTTAGTAACATTTGCATACTTATCTTCTATTGATGCGCTTAATTTGAAGGTAGTAAGGTCTGACATTCTTACGAGAAGACGGTCAGTATTTACTTTCTCTCCTTCTTTGCCGTTGATGCCTAAAATAATGCCATCAGATGTAGCACGAATTGTCATCTTACTCAGCAATTCTTGCTGCTGATCAAGCTGTTTTTGTTGAATCTCTATTTGAAGCAAAAGACCCTTTTCTTCAATAGCCAATTGTTTCAAGCGAATTGTATTTTTAGCCTGGATAGTTTCAAGGTCTTTTTCTGCGAGTGTGAGTTCTTGTTTTGTCTTGTCATATTTTGCAGGCGAAATGCCTCCTACTTCCAATAGCTGTTTTTGATCTACCAACTCAGATTTTATAGAAACAATTTTCAGCTTTTTTACTTCTACATTATAATCAAGATCTACTCTGATACTTTTTGCATTTAAAATGGTCTTTTCGAGGTTGTTGTTTTTCACTCCAATTTGATCAATTATTTCTTCAATTTTATCTCTTACAGGCTTGTCATCCAATTGTAAAATGATATCACCTTTTTTTACCTTGCTCCCTACTCCATTTTGGATAGTTGTGATAACGGATGATGCAGGACTAAGTATTAATACTTCACTTTCTGGCTCGACAATTCCGATTGCAGGAACTGTTTGTATTACAGTGCCCAATTCAACAAATGCTGTTTTCAATTCGTCGGATTTCACTGTTGGAATAAAAGGATTTTTCCAAACAACAGTAGCGGCGATGGCTCCGACTATTAAAATTGAAATTGCCCAAATTAATACTTTTGTCATGTCAATTATGTGAGATTTTCTTTATTGAGAATTAGAGTTGAGATTCAGCTAAATTTGCTTTAATTAAGATTCTGCAAAAGTACTTAGATTACCGGTAACATGCATATAAATTGGAGATATGTTTGGTCAACTTTTTCTCTGTAACTATTTTATTATCAGGATGGTTCAATGTCTCTTATATATTTATTCGCTTTTCATTTTATAATTACTTATATAATGAGATATACTCAATACCCATCAATTGAGACTACTTTTAATCTTGAAAAGGGCATAATTTAAATTTGATGAAAAGGCAAACTTTTATATTCCACCAGTATCAACTATAATTACACTTATATGAGAAAGCGACTACTTTTTTTCGCATTATTTACGGTGTTATATACTGCAAACCTCCAAGCCCAGCAATGGGAGGCAATGGGGCCCGATGATTTTAGTCAAGTTTCAGTTGGTCGGGCTGAATACACTTCAATTGACATTGATGAAGGCATACCTTATGTTGTCTACCGTGATGGGGGAAACGATTATAAAGCGTCTGTTAAAATGTACAATGGAAATTCGTGGGAATATGTTGGTACTTCAGGGTTTTCAAATTCTATTGCCGATTATACATCAATTGCACTGGATACTGCTGGATTCCCATATGTAGCTTATCAGGATGATAACTACAAAGCGACAGTTAAAAAATTTAACGGAAACTCATGGGAAGATGTCGGAATACCAATGTTCTCAGCAGGGGAGGCTATTTTCATATCTCTTAAGTTTGATAATAGTGGGACGCCTTTTGTTGCTTATTTTGATGGAGGAAATGATGGGAAGGCCACTGTTAAAAAATACAACGGAAATTCCTGGGAAGACGTAGGGATGCCAGGTTTTTCTCTTGGTGAATCTGTGTACATCTCTCTTGCGTTTGACAATAAAGGAACCCCTTATGTCACGTATCAAGACAGAGGAAATGAAAACAAAGCAACTATTAAAAAATTCAATGGAACCTCTTGGGAAAATGTAGGAACTTTAACAACTGAAGCAAATTTCAAAATTTCATTAGCATTTAATTTAGCGGAAATCCCTTATATAGCATTTAAAGATGGTAGTAATTATTCTACAGTTAAAAAATATAATGGGATCTCATGGGAAGATGTAGGCATGCCTAATTTTTTTGCGAAAAGTAAAATATCGATTGGGTTTGATGATATGGATATCCCTTACGTTGTATTTGGAGATTCCAAAAATGGTTATAAAGCCGCTGTGAAAAAATTCTATGGGGGCTCATGGGTTGATGTAGGACCATCGGTTTCAATAGGTCAAGCCAAAAACCCAACACTGGTCTTTGATTCTACAGGCTCCCCCTATGTCGCATACCAAGATGAAGACAATAAAGCAATGGTAAAAAAATTTAATGGGACCTCTTGGTTAGAAGTAGGGGGATCAGGGTTTTCCGATGGTCAAGTAGGATTCATCTCACAATCGATTGATTCAAAAGGAGTTCCTTATGTCGCCTACCAAGATGAAGTAAATGGAAATAGGATTACGGTTAAAAAATTCAATGGGACTTCTTGGGAATACGTAGGTTCGCCGGGATTTTCAATAGCTATAGCTCGTTACACCTCACTTGCGTTTGATGATACAGGCACACCATATGCTGCCTTTGAGGATGAAATAAATGGAAATAAAGTCACCGTCAAAAAATTCAATGGAACCTCTTGGGAGGATGTTGGCACACCGGGGTTTTCAGCAGGCCAGTCAGATTATATCTCATTTGTGTTTGACGGCAAAGGCACTCCTTATGTCGCCTATCAAGATAGAGGAATTGGCAGTAAAGCCACCGTTAAAAAATTCAACGGAACTTCCTGGGTAGATGTTGGTACATCTGGGTTTTCAACAGGTGAAGCTAATTACACCTCAATTGCGATTGATTATACAGACGTCCCTTACGTTGCCTATCGAGATGTAGGAAATGGTGATAAAGCCACGGTTAAAAAATTCAATGGAACTTTCTGGGAAGATGTTGGCACACCAGGGTTTTCAGTAGCTCAGGCAGATTACACAACTCTTGTTTTTGATTACAAGGGTATCCCTTATGTTGCATATATAGATGGAGGAAACGGAAATAGAGCTACAGTTAAAAAATTTAATGGAACTTCATGGGAAAATGTAGGTATGCCGGGGTTTTCAGCTGGTCAAGCTTATTTCATCTCGCTTGTTTTTGACGCAATAAGTACTCCTTATGTTGCCTACAAAGACAGAACAAAAGGTAATAAAGCCACAGTTAAAAAATTCGATGGGAGTTCTTGGATAGATGTTGGTACGCCGGGTGCGGGTAAGGCAAATAATCCCTCACTGGCTTTTGATGTATTTGGGAATCTAATTCTTGTGTATGGATCACCTGGTGCTTTTGCTAAAAAATTTGCTACGGGTATAGTTGCAGTAACAGGATTTCCTGTTGATTTAAAAAATGACATTTTAAATGTTATGGTATATCCTAACCCAACAACAAATTTTCTAAATGTAGAAGTCGGCAGTGATCTTGATACCTACGTTATCGAAATATATAACATGCTTAGTGAAAAAATTTATAGGCAATCCACATCAGAGAGCATGACTTCTATTGATACTAATGAACTTACTTCTGGAGTGTACTTTATTCAATTATCTGGCAATAATAAAAGTGTAGTCAAAAGATTTATTAAAAATGAATAAACTGATCAAGCCAATTAAATGGGTTTAATCAAACTACTCAGGAGTAATTGAGCAATTACTCCCGGTAGCATCATCAATAACTTTCTAAATGCACACTTTTCACAGCCCTGCCTGAAGGATCGTTGGCATTGCGTGATGTCATTCCAAATTTCTTGTAACCTGAAAATAACAATATCCAATTTTATTATACCAATGGAACTTTTCGGTGATAAATGATATTGCTTAGATTTGTGCAACAGGAGCAGTGTGAGAGGTTTAGGGCGAAACTCCCTTTACCTATATGTGATCAAAACCGTTGTAATCAATTAAAATAACCACAAAGGATAAATGTTAGATTTTAAAAAAATAATTAGTTCTGATAAAGTTATACTACGACCAATCGAACTGAATGATTTTTACCAAATGAAAGAATTGACAAAGGATTCGGAAATGTGGTATTACTTCACAGCTGACCTTTCGGACGAAGAAATATTAAATCATTGGATTGGAATTGCAGTGAAAGAGTTAGAGCAACATCAATCACTTCCTTTTTCAATTGTTGACTCAAAAACCAATAAAATTATAGGTACGACTAGAATATCAAATTTTTCTGAAATAAATTGTCGTGTGGAAATTGGTTGGACTTGGATTACAAAAAAATATCAAGGCACCGGAATTAATGGACATGTAAAGAAATTACTCTTCGAGTATTTGTTCACGGAAACCAAAACTTTAAGAATTGAATTTAAAACAGATGTTTTAAATATTTCAGCTAGAAAAGCAATGGAAAAAGTTGGACTGGTTAAAGAAGGAATTCTAAGAAGTCATACGTTAATGACAAATAACCGAAGACGCGACACACTATATTATAGTATTCTGAAAAGTGAATGGTTAGAAAATAACTGGTTGCCATCCCATGGATAATAAAATTTTTTCCCCAAAAATAGTTCGCAATTGTAATGACGTTCATTGCAAAAACTCATGTCCTCGCTTGGTCATTTATAGTGCAGCGAGAAATCTTATGATCAAATGAACGAGGCAAATACAACAATGGGAAAATCATCAACTTAAGATCTCTCCTTCTGGTCGAGATGACGACGGGTTGGACATTTTAAATATTAACCACCTTCCTCATCTCGTCCAGTAGAATTATTCATAATTATTAATTCATAATTCCCTATTGGTCTTTAATAACTTTCTAAATGCACACTTTTTACAGCCCTGCCTGATGGATCATTGGCATTGCGCAAACTTTCATCCCAGGCCAAAGCTTCGGGTGTGCTACATGCTACTGATGGTACTGAAGGTACACAAGCGGCTGCAGAATCAGATGGAAAATGCTCTTCAAATATAGTTCTGTAGAAATACTCTTCCTTGGACATTGGTGGATTAATTGGGTATTTATACTTAGCATTTTTCAACATATCGTCAGATATGCGTTCCGAGGTAAGTTCCTTTAATGAATCGATCCAACTGTACCCGACTCCATCAGAAAATTGCTCTTTTTGTCTCCATGTAACTTCTTTAGGAAGATAGTCTTCAAACGCCTTTCTTACCACCCATTTTTCTATTCTGCCATTTTGAATGAGTTTATCTTTAGGGTTTATACGCATGGCTACATCAATAAATTCTTTGTCAAGGAAAGGTACGCGACCTTCTACTCCCCATGCGGCCAGCGATTTGTTGGCACGCAGGCAATCGTACATATGGAGTTTGCTCAACTTTCTGTTGGTTTCTTCATGGAATGCCTGGGCATTTGGAGCTTTGTGAAAATATAAATATCCACCAAATAGTTCATCAGCTCCTTCGCCGGAAAGTACCATTTTTACACCCATTGATTTAATAACTCTCGATAGCAAGTACATAGGAGTAGATGCACGAATTGTTGTCACATCATAAGTCTCCAAATGGTAAATTACATCTCTAATGGCATCCAACCCTTCTTGAACCGTAAAGTGAACTTCATGATGAACAGTTCCGATATGATCTGCTACTTTTTGAGCAGCAATAAGATCCGGAGATCCAATCAGTCCTACGGCAAAAGAATGTAACTGTGGCCACCAAGCTGCACTTTTATCATCTGTTTCAATTCGCTTTGAAGCATATTTCTTGGCAATTGCAGAAATTACAGACGAGTCTAAGCCGCCAGATAGAAGCACTCCGTAAGGAACGTCAGACATCAATTGACGATGAACGGCTGCCTCAAGAGCATCTTTCAATTCTTCAATACTTGTTTTATTGTCTTTTACAGCGTCAAAATCTTTCCAATCGCGATCATACCAACGAATTAATTCCCCAGGTTTTTCACTGGTCATATAATGCCCTGGTAAAAACTCCTCGATTTTATTGCATATTCCTTCAAGAGCTTTCAATTCTGAAGCCACATAAAAATTACCGTATTGATCCCAGCCCATGTAAAGCGGAATAATTCCGATATGGTCTCTGGCAATCATGTAGGTGTCTTTTTTTTCGTCATACAAAGCAAAAGCAAAAATCCCATTTAAGTCTTCCAGAAAGTCAATGCCTTTTTTCTTGTAAAGCGGAAGGATCACTTCGCAATCAGATTTGGTTTGAAACTCATAAGACTCGTTTAGCGTTTCTCTAAGCTCCTCGTGATTGTATATTTCTCCATTTACTGCCAATACCAGGCTTTTGTCATTACTGTACAAAGGTTGATTACCTGATTGAACATCGACAATAGAAAGTCGCTCATGAGCCAAGATGGCTTTTTCTCCACAATAAATCCCTGACCAGTCAGGACCTCTATGGCGAAGTTTTTTTGACATTTTTAGTACTTGAGATCTCAATTTTTGAGCATCAACTTTAAGATCAAAAACTCCTACAATTCCGCACATATTATAATTAATTTACTCTTTCTGAATTAGTCAATAAAACTTATTAACAAGAAATATTTTTCAATTGTGAGACATAATTTTCATAAATTGCCTCTTGCGATTTTGATATTATTCACTCGTTTTATTGAAAATATTACGCAAAAGTATAATTAAAATTTAAATATTATAAATAAATCATTCTATAAAATGCGATTATCTTAAAAGATATTTTGCAATTGGAAATTTAATAATAATGAGTTAGCCCTATTGCATAATTCGTAATATTGCACTCTTGAGAGTAAGGAATTTGCCTATTTGATAATTAATTATTTTTAAATATTATTAGCATTTATCTTCAAATTGAAAACGTGTAGTTATTCTAAATGAATTAATGGAGGTCCCCTATATTCAAGGCCGATGAATTATTCTATGAAATATTTTCTGCTACAGAACTTATTTTAATATGTGCCATTGGCCATATTATGATCCTAATACATTATCAGGACGGCATCGAGAAGGTATTTTTATTTGAAACGATAAATATAGTAATTCATCAAAAAGTCGTAATTTGAGCACTCAAAAAATTATTTTTTTCACTTCTATTAAAACTATGAAATACTCAGTAGTTATTATTTTATTGTTTAATTCTTTAATATTTTTTTCTTGCTCGTCATCAAAAAAAGAATCTATGGAAAACGAATCGCAAAAGGATACTTATCAATTTATGACCTTGGATCCGGGACATTTTCACGCAGCGCTCGTTCAGAAAAATATGCTAGCAGATGTCTCATCAACTGTTTTTGTATTTGCTCCTGAAGGGGAAGATGTGCAGGGTTATTTAAAGCGAATCAGGGGATTCAACACGAGGGTTGATAATCCTACAAGCTGGGTTGAGGAAGTCTATACCGGGCCTGATTATTTTGAAAAAATGATTCATGATAAGCCTGGCAACATTGTTGTACTTTCTGGAAATAATGCAAAGAAAACGGAATATATAAAAAAAATTGTTGATGCAGG
>VAPM010048085.1_pt1 | contig 11264 bp, 4 predicted proteins | sample 3395091 | NCBI WGS metagenome assembly VAPM01 (sample SAMN08290445, study PRJNA428436) | hydrothermal vent metagenome | isolation source: Deep-sea hydrothermal vent chimney 3 | place: Pacific Ocean: Juan De Fuca Ridge | reverse complement strand
GCGGCACAGCCATCACCATTGATTGCGCCGGGGCCGATCCGGCGGCAACCTCGATCGATGAAGTGATCGCTGCGATCAACACCGCCACAGGCACCGCTGTCGCCAGCCACAATGTGCGCTTCCTGAGCCTGACCTCACCCACCACCGGCGCGGGCAGCGCCATTGTCCTGGGCAGCCCGCCCGACAACGACGCCACCGAAACTCTGTTCGGCTTTCGTCCCCGGGATACCGACGGTAGCGCCGCATCCACCGCGAGCTTCACCGGCCGGCGCGACCTTAGCGGCGGCGTCGACGTGATGGGTCGGTATTTTCTTAACATCGCCATCGACGCCGGCCCCTGGATAAGCATTGATCTGCGCACCACGGCGGCCAACCCCCGTGCCGCGACTCCGGCGGAGCTGGCGGCAGCGATCAACGCCGAACTGCCGACCGGCGTCGCCAGCCATGACGGCCGGTACTTGACCCTCACCTCACCGACGCCGGGTGCGGCCGGCAGTGTGGCCATCGAGCCGCTGATGGCCGAAAAGCAGCGACGCTTCGTGAGCCGCGCCATGATTATCGACGAGGCCGCGCAAGCCATCCTGGGGTTTGTATCACGGCAGACGCGGGGCGTAGCGGCCACCAACGCCCGGGTTAAGGGCAGTGCCGATCTCAGTCGCGGCGTGGACCTGCGGCAGACACCCTACCTGCGGCTCGGCATCGACGCACGGCCACCGGTGGATATCGATTGCCGGGGCCCCCGCCCGCGCGCCACGGTGATCGGGGAAATCAGCACCGCGGTCAATGCCGCGCTGGGCCAGACCGTGGCCAGCCACGATGGAAAAAACCTCACCCTCACATCGCCCACCAGCGGCGCCGCCAGCCGCATCGTCATCGAACCCCCGCAGGCCGAAGACGCCCTTGAGTTGTTACTCGGCGCACCAACCGGGACCTATCGGGGCACGGAGTCCTCGGGGGTCAGTTTCGTGGCCACCATCGAGCTGAGCGGCGGCGTCGATCTGAGCAGCGCGGAGCGGATACAACTCGGCATTGACGGCTCGCCGCCGGTGGAAATTTCTTGTGCGGGCGCCAACCCTGCCCACACGTCATTGAGCGAGATCATCGTCGCCATCAATCTGGCCCTGGACAAGATCGTCGCCAGCCACGACGGCAGCTACTTGCGCCTGACGTCCCCCAGCAGCGGCACCGGTAGCCGCATTGTCTTCGAGGTGCCCGGCGCGGCGGACGCCACCGCGGCCCTGTTCGGCATCATGCCGCCGCGCACCTATCAGGGTGCCGATGCGGCACCGGCACGGATCATCGGCCAAGCGGACTTAAGCGGCGACATCAATCTCGGCAACAGACGTTACCTGCGCCTGGCCTTGGATGGCGGCACGACGCTAGACGTGGACTGCGCAGCCACCGCCGCCGATCCGCAACACGCCGATCTGGATGAAATCATCACCGCCGTCAACGCGACCCTGGGTAACGGGATCGCCAGCCGCGATGGCAGCCGCCTCGTGCTGACTTCCGGCAAGGTGGGGACGGCCAGCCGTATTACGGTGACGCATCACACCGCCGGCAACGCGCGAACCCTGTTGCTCGGTCAAGTCGCCGACACAACGGAAGGAGCCGATCCGCAACCCGCGCGCATCACGGGAGAGGTTCCCCTGCTCAGCCCCGTCGATCTCACTGCTCGCCGCGTGCTGCGACTGAGCGTGGACGACGGCCTGCCCACGGATATCGATGTCTCCGGTGAGATGCCGCTCATGACCTTCCTGCCCGACATTGTCGACGCCATCAACGCCCAATTTCCGGGGGTCGCGGCCATTGGCGAAGACAACAAACTGCAGCTGACCTCGAACACGGCGGGGGAACACAGCCGCCTCGCAGTGTCGCCATTACGCTACCTGGAGGTCGTGGAGTATCCGCCCGAGGTGATCGAAGCACCACCGCAATCACTGCACCATGGCGCAAGCTGGCTCATTCACAATTCCGGCGTGAACGACGCCCATGGCGAGGTCTTGCTGAACGCACCCCAGGGCGTAGTCTGGCCGGCGCTGGTCAACGTCGCGCAGGGATGGCAGATAAGACTGCTCACCGTCATCCAGCGGGGAGAGACCGCAAAGATCAGCCGCGACGAATCCCGAGGCCTGCGAGCCATTATCCAATCCCCCGGGGGCGAAACACGCCCCCTGCCCGCGGCCGACATCCTGGCGGGACCGTTGGGTGCACAGATCACGGTGCCCCAGCCACAGCCTTCGAGGCTGTGCCGCAACGGTGATGGGCTGCAGGTTCTGCATCTGGTGAACCCGCTGGCCTTCTATGTCGTCAAGCTGCGGGCCAGGAGCGAGCTGAACGGGCACCCAATCACGGTGGCCATCGCAGAGAGTGTACCGGACCCCGCCGGGCCACCAGCGTCCGATGGCGGTATCGTCGTACTGCAGGGCCGCCTGCGCCAAGACGGCGAAGATTGGCTCCTGGCGGATGTCGACGACAACCCCATCGTCAAACTGCGCCCTGGCCCGGATGTTCGACTGGCGGAATTCCTCCAGCGGGCGGTGAGCGTCACCGGCCCGGTGTATCCCGATACACCGCCGCTAATGGTGGTCAGGCAAATTGCGCAGCTATTTGACGTTAGCGTGCACGTAAGCCCTTCTCTGGGCGACGTCAGCGAGGAACATTACCCCGGCGTCACCATCGGCGTGGACCCACAACGGGACGACGCGCTGGTGCGACGGATCAATGCCGGGCCACAAAGCTCTATGCTGATCAAGGCCGAACCCCTGGCCAAGGATACGGGTTTAAAACTCCTGCGTGGCCAGAACCGGTGGCGTTATCAGGACTGCCACGGTGACCGCTTCGATGCGGCCCATTTCGATGAAGCCCATTTCGCCGGCGGTGGCTGCCGGGACCGGGCCATCTTCGACGTCAGCCGGTTTACACCACTGCCGCCGGAGCGGGTGAAAACGGTCTTTGCCGACGCGGAAAACCCGCCCCAGCCCAGCGCCCAGGCCACTTTTACCTGGACCCGGCACAAACCCGGCACCCTGGTGGTGAACCTCCCGGCCGATCTGCCGGCCCGTTTCGGCGGCCATTTTGATCAAGCCCGTTTTGGACAAGCCACCGGCAATCCCGAGCTGCACGAAAAGGCCGTGACGGAGCCGCCCGACGACGAGCGCTTTCTGGTGACGCTGCTCAACGCCAACTCCACGCTGGTGGAAGCCACCGTCGCGGGATTCGTACCGCAAGGCTGGCAGGCCGTCACCCTGCCGTTTCGCAACCCGGCGGCCCTGACCCTGGGCACCAACAGCGCACCCGCACGGCTCTATCTCTCAGAAGAGGGATTAAGCGGGTTTATCGAAATCAGGGCTCAGGAGGCGGGTATATGGGGCAATGACATCGCCGTTTCCGCCCGCGAATCCGGGCCGGCGATGTTCGATGTCGAGGTCATTTATGAAGGTGCTCGTTTTGAAAATGCCCGCAAGATCACCATGGGCAAGGATCTGAGCGAACCAGACCAGTATCTACCGGCGCAAACGGACGTGTTATTACAACCAGGGCCCCTTGGCATATTGCAGGCCAAGGCCGCCGGCATCCATGCCGCCGTCACCAGAGATAAAACAGAAGTATCACTCAAGAACCGTAACCGTCACTAACGGAGGAACCGTTATGCAAAACCAAACCACACCTTACATCACCCGCAACCCCGGCGACCTGCTCGCCGCCGGCGACTGGAACCAACTGCAGTTAGACATTAAAGATGACATCCTGGCGGCCAAAGAAGCCGCCAAGGAAGAGATTCGCGAAGAGGGAGTCAACATGGCAGGCAACAGTGAGAAATTCGACAACCAATCCTCGACGGAGTGGGTCGCCCAACTGGACGAACGCTATGCGCAAAAAATCCATGATCACGAGGAGATCGCGGCTTATCGACGTTACATCAAACGCTTTACCGAAGACGATGATGTCGTACTGCTTGATCATGGTTTGGGACGCTACCCCCTGGTCGACGTCTATGAACTGAAGGAACTTATCGGCCTCACCAATGATGGAAAAATCCTGGCGGAATGCCCCGAGTTGGAATTGGATACCTGCAAGCTGTTCGTCTACTACGGCCACCGGGAAGCAGAGCGCTATGGACTAATGGGCAACATTCACCGGCAAAAGATAAAGATCGGCGTCCCCCTGGAGGTGTTCTTGACCGAACTCAACGTGGACTATGAGGACGACGATACCCTGGGCGACGTGCTTAACGACATGTTGGATGCATTTATGGAAGACCCTAATGATGAGATCACCCACTGCCGCAGCGACTGGATCGAGGAATCCGTCAAGGATCGGCGCAAAGTTGAGGAATTGAAACAGGCCGATGAATGGGCAGACATCAAAGTGGCCCTGTTGCCGGTACAGGTGCGTGGCTCCCGAGTGAGAGCCAGGATAACCATGGATCTATCAGAGATGGATTTACCCCCTATCGATGTGGAAATCATTCGCCGTGTAGAGATCGCGCATGTCAACTATGAAACCACCGCGGTCTTCATAGAGGACACGCAGATCACTTTCTCCGAAAATAGCTTAAACGAGAATCAGAAAGAGGAAATCCGCAAAAAGGCCAGTAACGACATGAAACCCCTCGATCTCATGATCCTGCTGCGCAGTTAGGCGGAAACGGTTCACATGTGCCTGCCGGGTGGTCATTATCCCGGCAGGCGGTCTCGCAATGATGATGTTGTTGTAGTGACAATCATCTCGGAGCCACTGTTGAGCAACGACCTAAACCTGGAATAAAGCATGAAACTGCTCGACCAATACGATGGCAGCGGGACACCTTTCGAGGGTGACCGCACGTTACTGCTGCACGGCCTCCCTGCCGGCGTGCGCATACGCCACGCCAAAATCAACCTGACCCCCATCGACACGAGCAATGGTTCAGACCCGTTTACGGAAACAATCACCTTTACCGGCAACCGTGGTGACTGGGGCACAACCAAGGCGGCCAACGCCGATTGGGTCGAGGTGGATTTTCATGCCCGTCGCACATTGGCCGGGGTCAAGGGCAGCAATTTGAACAATGCCACATTGCAGGTCGACCTGGGCGGTGCCTATGTGGAAATCAACGACAAAGGCGCCTTGGCGGCGCCAGACGGCACGCCCTTTACCATCAGCGGTAACGAGGAACGCCTGCCCGGCTTGACAGTGATTAAATTCAAGCTGAGCAACACAGGCACGAGTCCCGACATCCAAGACGTTGTTATCCGCAGTGCACCCAGCAACGTGAACGTACGATTGGGTAACCTGGCGCCGTTCTGGACCCGGGTGGGCGAGATCACGACGCCGCAGGACTCGACGGACTTTGCCCGGATCCTGCAAGCATTTATTGCAGACCAGGAGGCCATTAACGGCTTTTATCGCCTGCCGCTCACTATCCACTCCGACACCCTCGCGCGACTATCCGTCATGGTGGAGATCGAATACCTGTTCGAGACCGCCCTGTTGCCGGCAGAACTGAGCGAAGTGTCATTACCGTTCGACTATGACAGCATCGCCAACATCGACGAGGGTGTGTTGCAGGTTGCGCTGCCGCCGAATGCACAGGTCGTTCCGCGGGATACTACCGCCAGCGTCATCGGGGCCTTCGACGACTCCCGCATTATCTACGGCCCCCTTGGCAGTGCCGACGCCCCGGGCGAAGCCAGGGTGTCGCCCTCATCGACCCAGGCCCAACCCATCAAGCTGAACAAGGGCGCCGGCGCCACGGCAATCGATCTGCTGCTGGCGGCCGTCACGCGTACGGTGCGGTTACAGCTCGACCTGCGCGAAGACCTGGATGGCAAGCCCGCCGGCGCCTCTCTATTGACGGATAACGTCGAGTTCAGCCTCGACCGCGAAACCGCGGGACAGGCAACGTGGATCAGTGTCCCCCTGCCGCAGGAATTCCAGTTTCAGGCCCAGCAAAATATCCTGTATTGGCTCGTTCTCCAAAGCCTGGAGGGCGAGGCGGTTTGGAGCGCGAAGCCGGCAGATGCCGATACGCCTGGCCTGCAAAACACCCAGAACGGCGGCCTCTCCTGGCGCCTTTCCAGCGCTGAAGACATCGCGGGCCCAGTGGCGGCCCTGTTCCGCCTGCGCTACCAGCCGGACCGTTATCAAGTCCCCATCGAACTGGAAATAGGCAGCGGGGCCAGGGCGCAACGGGTCAAGCTGGACCGCTTTCAGCCGCTGGGCCGGGTGGAGTTTACGCTCGACCTGCCCGAGGTGGCCGATGCCTTCAATGACTACCTGAAACAGGCAGGCCCTGCCAGCTGCATCGAGGCCGAGCATATCGCCGATGGCGCCTTCAACGACTGGTCGCGCCTGGGTGATGAACTGGCGACGCCCGCCTTCGTCGCCTTACAGCATAGACCGCTCGCGATGGTCGTGGCCCCGGATGGACTACTGACCTACGTCGCAACCACAAATACCAGCACCAGCTACCTTGAAATTTTCCAGGCAACATCAGGGACGGTAAGGCCCCCCATCAGTTTAGGATCATTTATCGCCCCCTCTGCGCTGAGCATCAGCCCAGACGGGCAGCGTCTTTATCTGCTGACCCTTGAAGCAGAAAGCCGCCTGGCCGTCTTCGACACCGCCACCGGCGCAATGGAGGGTGAAGCCTTTTTCATCCCCGACGGAGCGGCGACAGGCATGGCTCTGAGCCCCGATGGTGCGCGTTTGTATGTTGCGCAATACCTAGACACCAAATACGAATCCACCGCGCCCGAACACCTCGGAGTGATTCGGGTCTACGCCACAGCGGAACTTGGTGGTGTGGGTGACGGCCCCAAGACGTTGCACAGCATAGGCATCGGAAAAAAGATGAACCCTCGCGCCATCCGCACTGCCTCCAGCGAAAGTGGAAGCCCCTTTTTGTATGCGCTAGTCTGCGACGCGACCGATGACCAACAATGCCAGATCCAGCGCTACGAAACAGACCACCACACCCTGGCCGGGGCACCGCTGGGCGTTGGCAAGGGTGACGGAGAGTTGGCCATCGCCCCTTGCGGCCGGCGGGCGGTGGTGACCAATGTCAGTGCCAACAACGCCAGCCTGAACATCATCGACCTGTGGCAATGGAAGTCCGAGGGGGCCGCTATGACTCTGGCGGCGCAGCCGCGGGCGCTCGCTATCGCACCCGATGGCGAGCGGGCCTATGTCATTTCCCGCCACGACAACGATAAGACCAGTATCACGATTATTGCGATAGATCTCGATCAGCGGCGACAGAGCGGGAGCCTCATGCTCGATGGGGTAGCCAGGGACATCGCCCTGCCCCCCAATGGTGACCACCTGTACCTGCTGTTGTCCGGCGGGATAAACCGGCTGGCCAGCGTAAAGACATCGACCTTCGCACCGATCGAATGGGCCGTAACTGCCGGCCGCACCACGCGTCTGTGTTTCCCGCCCCCGTTTGGGAATGTCGTGGCACTGGGGATCTCAGAACTCGGCACAGTAGCGATCGCAACGACGCTGGCCCAAGTCACCCCCATCACCACGGGCTGCGCAAGCCCCTTTCGGTTTAGCTTCTGGGGCATTGCCACAGAGCTGGATGCCGTCGCTGAAATCGTCTGGATATCCGAGGCTTGCGACCCACTACAGCGTGAGCAAATACCGATCGAAGTGCTTGAAAGAGAGGAAATTGGCGGCATTGCGGCCAGTGCCAACCGCATGCCCTCGGCAGCGGATATGGTGTTGCACAGCCGACGATTGACACCACCCGAAGGCGCCACGCAGGCGGAAGTACGCTTCAAGACCGCCGGCGGCATCGCCATTATCGACAAGGCCTCTTTGCGGGTGACCGCCGAGGCAACAACAAACAGTGAACTGCGTCTGGACGCCAAGGGACAGCCATTTAATTGGACGCAGCAACCGGAGACCAAGACAGGCTTGATCATTACAACGCAGGTCGATGGCATTCAACTGAGCAACACTGGAAGTGAGACCCTCTCATTAATACAAACCACCCGGGTCACGCCCGATCAAGCCTTTGAATTGCAATTCCACGGCCACGTGGTGGAAATATTCTCAGAAGATTCACCGCCCACGGTTGAACTGCACTGGCTGGATTCGGAAGGCGCCAGCCTGGGCACAGACACCAATCTGGCGATCTTGCCAGTCGACTTTGAGCGACACGCCGTCGCCGGCACGGCGCCGGGCCAGGCAGATCAGGCCGAGATCCGCATCACCCTTCCCCCGCAAACAACATTGATGACTCAGCACATTTCACTGCGCCAACAGGAACCCACCGCCGTACCTGTCGGGTTCCTGTCACATGCACCCGGCGAACTTAGTGTCTCCCAGGGACGAGTGGTCTATGACCTCGGTGAACCCACCTCCCCTCAAGTGCCATCGACGGGACTGTGTGAGCCAAAACAAGCAAAGCCGACTCAAGCCCGGAATGCCTGCTTTTGTGGAGTCTGCGAGGCGGTGCACGAAATGACCGCTGCAACACCGGCCACGACCCCTGCTGGACGGCCTGCGATCACCGGTACCTGTAGTGCCTGCGGCAGTAGCATGATCAACCTCGGAGGCCGGTTGGACTATAGGGCACCGAATATCGCTTTCCTTGAGAGGAAGTTTATGCTGCGTAAACGCAAGCCGGAAAAGGCAAGGGTTAGCGCAATTTCACAACCGCCCAAGAAATACAAGACATCCCGCATAACCCGCATCAAGGGTATCGGAGAAGCCCGCGCCCAAAAATTGGCAGATGTAGGTATCACATCAATCAGAAAACTGGCCGCCCTTGAACCCGAAGAAATGCAACGAATACTAAAAACTATTTCACTGGCACAAGCCAGTCAGTTTATTGAGGAAGCAAAGTCTTTGTATTAACCCGACACTCAACGGCAATGGACTATAAGTCCATAGGTTGTACTCATTGCGCCTGAAAAATCTCTATAATACAGTACACTGTTCCTCAAATACGCTATGAGACCGGGCACGTATAAAACGAGTGGATAGACGCGCATTTCTTCAATCCGTTGCTGCCATGTCAGTTGGACTGACCGGTTGTCAGTACATGCCGCATGAAGGTTTCTTCAATGACTGTCCTGAGTCTAGGCTTCCTGAATCGTTAGCAAACCATGAGTTGGTCAAAGCCACATGGGAGGGAATTGATACCCGACAAGTGTGGGATTGCCACTGCCATCTCATTGGGGTGGGGGATTCCAACTCTGGGATTTGGGTAAATCCCGACATGCGGTCGATATTGCATCCGATGCAACTAACCCAGTTTAAATTTTATCTCAACGCCTCTTGTGTCCGCTCGGGTAACAAAGAAACCATTGACGAAGGCATGGTGCAACGCTTGCTGGATATTCATACGGACCTGCCTGAGGGTTTTCGCTATATGTTGCTGGGGTTTGATTATTATTACGATCACGATGGCAACATTCACCATGAACACAGCGCATTTCATACGCCTAATGAATATGCATTGAGGATGGCAAAAACTCATCCCGACCAGTTTGAGTGGATTGCTTCAATTCATCCTTATCGGAAAGATGCGGTTAGCGCATTGCATGATGCGGTAAACAACCACGCGCGAGCCATAAAATGGTTGCCCAGTGTAATGGGGATCAATGCCAATGATCCGAAATGCGATGCATTTTATGAAGCATTGGTGAAACACAATCTACCTTTATTGGCCCATGTGGGTTCCGAACACGCGGTTGATACACCGACCGGACAGACTTACAACAATCCATTATTGTTCCGGCGCGCGCTGGATCATGGGGTGCGGGTGATCTTTGCCCACTGTGCCACATTAGGGGAGAGTGAGGATATTGATAAGGGCAAACACGGCTCCATGGTACCGAACCTTGATTTGTTTGCGCGCCTGATGGCAGAGCCTCGATATGAAAACCTGGCCCTGGGAGATACTGCTGCCATTACCCAGGTGAATCGTGATCGCTGGAAAATAGAAAAAATCGTTGAGTCCGACGAGTGGCACGATCGTTTGGTCTATGGTTCGGACTATCCGTTACCCGGAGTAATGCCGGCATTTTCACCGCTGAACTTTGTTGATTGGGGTATGCTGCCACGCAGTGAAGCGAAAATTTTATCGGAAGTGCGGCGTTATAATCCTATATTGTTTGATGTGATGCTAAAGAGACGCATTAAGGCCAAAGGAAAACGCTTAAAAGCCAGCGTGTTTGAGTCGCGCCGGCATTTTGTGAAATCCCCCACAATCCTCCCGTAAAGACGCTACCGGTATACAAATCAGTTATAAGTGCAAACCACACTCTGCTTTAGCGGTATCGACCCAACGACCACAGCGATCATCGCCAGGTTTAGTACAATGAGTACACCCTACGGATGAGTAGCCTTGTGCCACCATCGGGTGGAACGGCAGATTATGGTCACGAATGTAGGCATCGCGCTCCTCTTTAGTCACATCAACCAGCGGATAGAATTTTATCATTCCACCGCGGTGCTCAAATACATCAAGAGAAGCACGGTGTTCGGTCTGCCAACGGATCAAACCGGATACCCACACCTTATGTTTTTTCTTGATCTCATCGAGAGGTTCAACTTTGTTGATTGAGCAGCAGAAATCAGGATCACTCTTCCAGGTTTCATCCTTCAAGGTGTACTCGTGCTTCCACTCTTCAGGATGCACATCCACCACATCCAGATGATAAAGCTCCGTCAGCTTCTTTTTGTACGATAGGGTCTGCGGAAAGTGGTAGCCGGTATCAATAAAATGAATTATCTGGTGCGGCGCCGTGGTTGAAAACAGATGCAGCAAAAAAGCAGAGTTGGTGGCAAATGATGAAGTCAACATCACCTCACTGGGCGAGAAGTCTTTGTAGAGTTGCTCAACACGCTGCTCAGGCGTTAAGTTGTGATAACGTTCATTAAGCTCTTTGATGCGCGCATCGATAGATGCCTCCGAAATGGAGGCGTCTTGGAAAGGTTCTGAAGTCGACTCTGGGGCAGAATCAGTGACAATGGAGTTAACAACTGCTGAATTCATATCATTGAAACCATCGAAAAAAGTTGATCAAGCGGTCCCACTGCCCCATCAAGCACTAGCGACCATTCATTATAAGTCTAGGCTATAACAACAACACACAAAAATAACAATAAGTTATATAAGATAAAGGAGCACAGGGCATAAAAACATGGCTGACGGAAGTGTGAACTATAGCATAATAAGCACAGTATTAGGCGGAGCATAAGAAGGATAAACGCCCAATGCCATTAAGCTAGCAAAATTATGACTGTTTTGTAGGTTGGCGGTG
>VAPM010267271.1_pt1 | contig 11266 bp, 12 predicted proteins | sample 3395091 | NCBI WGS metagenome assembly VAPM01 (sample SAMN08290445, study PRJNA428436) | hydrothermal vent metagenome | isolation source: Deep-sea hydrothermal vent chimney 3 | place: Pacific Ocean: Juan De Fuca Ridge | reverse complement strand
GCGTAAAAGGCTCCCTTTTTTATTTCTTTTAAAATATATTACTGCAAATTAAAACCACGTTCAAAAATGCTAGCCATAGCAACCCCTAAGCGATCAGCAAAACGATCCAGATAATTAGGACGAGGTGTGTAATCAATGATTTTTTCTGCTTCAATAATTTCTCTTGCCACAAAACCACTGCTACCCAGACCATCGGTTAAACCAAGAGCAACACTTTCTTCACCTGTCCAGATCAAACCTGTAAATAGTTTTTCATCGTCTACAAGACGTTTGCCACGTCCTTCTTTAACAGTATCTATAAACTGCTTATGAATAGTACCTAATAATGTTTGTATATGTTTTTTGTCAGAGCTTTTAACATCAGAAAAAGGGTCCAGAAAACCTTTGCTTGTTCCTGCAGTATATAAACGACGCTCTATACCTAACTTTTCCATTGCTTTGGTAAAACCAAAGCCGTTCATTAATACGCCAATCGAACCAACTATGCTGGCTTTATCAGCGTAAATTTCATCAGCTGCTACGGCAATGTAATAACCACCGGATGCACACATATCAGAAATAACGGCATATAATTTTTTATCTTTGTATTTTTTACGTAATCGTTTAATTTCATCATAAACATAACCTGCCTGAACCGGACTGCCTCCCGGACTATTGATACGCAAAATAATTGCTTTTGCTTTTGGCTCTTTAAATGCCGCACGTAAACCATGAATAATATTATCTGCACTGGCCTCTGCTCCCGCGGCTATAACACCCTGTACATCAACCAGAGCAGTATGTTCGCTTGCTTTGCCTAATTTGCTAGTTCCATCCGATGATGAAAATGCAACAATTAAAAGAACCAGAATATAAACAAAGAAAAGGGCTTTGAAGAAAATACCCCATCTACGAGCCCGACGCTGTTCATCTACTGCAGCAAAAGCGAGTTTACTAATAACATCTGCTTGCCATTCTTCTTTGTTTTTTATTTCATCGGTCATGATGAGTTTTCCTTAATGTATTTTTAATAATTATGATACGGTGTCTAATACATCCCCTCATAATCAAATGAAACCCGTTATTGCGAGGAAACACTGATAAACAAATATTTATTTAGTGTTGATGCGGCAATCTTCTGGAGATTGCTTCAGTCACTTTGTTCGCTCGCAATGACAGGAGTTACCGAGCATTACTTTAAACTAATTCAAAAGCCATTGATGCAAGTCGTTAATACTATCTAAACAAGTTAATGGTTTGCAATCTAATAAGCGCTTTTTTTCATGTACACCATAGCTTACAGCAACAGAATGTGCAGCGGCATTATTGGCCATTTGTAAATCATACTCGGTATCACCAACCATAATTGCTTCATTTGCTTCGATACCATAATAATCAATAATATCCAACATCATTTGTGGATGTGGTTTTGAATGTGATTCATCTGCGCAACGTGTAATAGGGAAATATTCACCCATGCCGGTTTCTTTTAAAACTTTATCCAGACCATTACGTCCCTTGCCTGTTGCCACGGCTAAAAAGTAATCTTTTGTTTGTAACTCTTTAACCAGTTCACGCGCACCTGTAAATAATTCACTAGGGGCTGTATTCTGGTCAAAAAAATGTTTGCGATAACGATCAACTAAAGCCGTTAATTCTTCATCAGTAGCTTGAGGATATAAAGCAAACAAAGCTTCACGCAGACCGAGTCCAATAATATTTTTTAATTCATCATCAGTCTTTGATTCCAGACTCAATTCTGTTATTGCACTTTGTAAACAATTAACAATATGATCGGCAGAATCCATAAGCGTTCCATCCCAATCGAAAACAATCAATTTAGCTTCATGATTCATAATAATTCAGCTTTCATAATTCTATATTCAACTTATTTAAAACATTAACCAAGACTTCATCGAGTGGAGCTTCTACATAGATAGGGACATCTTCACCCGTTTCAACATCGGGTAAGTGAAACTTTAATGAAAAGGCATGTAAAAACAAACGCTTCAATCCTTTGCTTTTCATTTGCCGGTTAAATTCATCATCACCGTATTTATCATCACCCACTATTGGGTAGCCAAGATGTTGTGCATGCACACGAATTTGATGGGTGCGGCCAGTATCGAGTTTCACACTCATTAAGCTGGCTTCATCAGCTACAGAATACGGACTGAATTGAGTGCGTGCATTTTTGCCTTTTGGATCGACAAAAACGAGACGTTCGCCTGATTTAATGACATTTTTTAGCAAAGGCACATCAACCCACTTACCCGTTCCCTTCCATTTTCCTTTTAACAAGGTTAAATAACGTTTATCCATGCTGCCTTCACGCAGTTGCTCATGTAAACGTCTTAAAGCACTGCGTTTTTTGGCAATAATAAGGCAGCCTGAAGTATCCCGATCTAATCGGTGTACCAACTCAAGGTTTTTATCATTCGGGCGCAGTTCGCGTAGTGCTTCAATAAGCCCATAACTGAGTCCACTCCCCCCATGTACAGCAAGCCCTGAAGGTTTATTTATAACCAAAATACGCTTATCTTCGAATAAAATACTGGACTCAATCTGCTGTAAAACCTTGTCTGAAGCTTTTCCTGGTGCTTTTTTCTCGGCTTGGCGTACAGGTGGAATACGTACCATATCCCCCTCTTTGAGACGATATTCGGGCTTAATACGGCCTTTGTTCACCCTGACCTCACCTTTTCGTACAATTCGGTAAACAAGGCTCTTTGGAACCCCATTTAACTGCCGCATTAGGTAATTATCAATACGCTGACCTGCATGATCGGCGCTTATCTCGACAAATTGGACTTTTGGGGAGGGTGTGGTGGATGGCTGAAATTCTTCTTTTGACGGCATTTGCGCATTGTAACAGCATTAAAGCCTTATGAAACAAGCATTGATGCTTCAAGCTAACACTGGTATATTGGCTACAAGTGTTTGGAATTACACACAAAATTTTTCCGGTCTGCACATCACTGCCCCCGTTTTTAAGGTTGTGAAAACAGCAGATTTAACGACACTCACTAGAGTTTAGCAACATACGAAAATTCGGATGTTGATAGAAGCAAGAGCTCCGCAACCTAGACATAATGATGTTTGCTGGAGTATATAAAAAATTAACTGCGCTCCCACGGCCAGAATCGAAACAGGCCGGTGGAGACTGAAAGTAAATTAAAATCGGGCGATTCCTTCGGGAATATTTTTAAGCTGAAGTTTTTCAGCAGCAGGTTTTAATTAACATACAGTCCAACTGATCGGCTATGCCGACTCACCCGGTGGTTTGAGCGCCAGGTAAAGGTTTAAAAATGAAGAGAATGCTATTTAATGCAACTCAGTCTGAAGAGTTGCGTGTAGCGTTGGTTGATGGCCAACGTTTATATGATCTGGATATTGAAACCGCGATTCGCGAAACTAAAAAATCCAATATCTACAAAGCTAAAATTACCCGGGTTGAAGCCAGTCTCGAAGCTGCCTTCGTAGATTATGGTTCTGAACGCCATGGTTTCTTACCTCTCAAGGAAATTTCACGCATCTACTTTAAAGAAGGTGTCGATATTTCTGGTCGCGTTAACATTAAAGAAGTTGTTCGCGAAGGTCAGGAAATTGTTATTCAGGTTGCTAAGGAAGAGCGTGGCAACAAAGGTGCTGCACTCACTACTTTCATTAGTCTCGCTGGTCGTTACTCAGTACTCATGCCAAACAACCCTCGTGCAGGTGGTGTTTCACGCCGCATTGAAGGTGAAGCGCGCAGCGAAGCACGTGATGCTTTATCCTCTCTCGAAATTCCTGCTGATATGGGTTTGATTATTCGTACTGCCGGCATAGGTAAGAGTGTTGAAGAACTACAATGGGATTTAGATTATTTAATGAATCTTTGGAATTCTATTGATAGCGCATCTAAAGATCGCTCTGCTCCATTTTTGATTTATCAAGAAAGCAGTTTGATTACGCGAACTATTCGTGATTACTTCCGCAATGATATTAATGAAGTGATTATTGATGAGCCAACTATCTATGAACAAGCACGTCAGTTCATGGAGCAGGTTATGCCGAACAACCTACATAAAGTTAAGCTTTATGATGATCCGGTTCCCCTTTTCACTCGTTATCAAATTGAAACGCAAATAGAATCTGCCTTCCAGCGTGAAGTACGATTGCCTTCAGGTGGCGCACTGGTTATTGATCATACTGAAGCATTGATATCAATTGATATTAACTCTGCTCGTGCCACTAAAGGTGGCGATATAGAAGAAACAGCTTTAAATACTAATCTTGAAGCGGCTGATGAAATTGCACGCCAATTAAGACTACGTGATTTAGGTGGTTTGGTTGTTATTGATTTCATCGATATGTCGCCTGCTAAAAACCAACGTGCAGTTGAAAACCGAATGCGCGATGCTTTAAAAGTTGATCGTGCTCGTGTTCAAGTCGGTCGTATTTCTCGTTTTGGTTTACTTGAAATGTCACGCCAACGTTTACGTTCATCATTAGGTGAGTCCAGTCAATTAGTTTGTCCACGTTGTAGTGGTCAAGGTACTATTCGCGGTATTGAGTCCAGTGCCCTTTCTATTCTTCGTATTGTTGAAGAAGAATCCATGAAAGAAAAGACTGCACGTATTATTGCCCAGGTTCCGGTTGATGTTGCGGCTTTCTTACTGAATGAAAAGCGTGAGATTTTATTTGATATTGAAAAACGTCAAAATATTAAAGTATTAATGATTCCAAACCGTGATATGGAAACACCGCATTATACTGTACAACGTATTCGTGATGATGAAACATCTGAAGATGCATCACAGAGTAGTTATAACTTAATTGATACCTCAACAGATAAAATATTAGAAAACATAGTAACACCTGAAACACGGAAAGTGACTAAGGAAGAGCCAGTTGTTAAGTCAGTTGTACCGGCAACACCTCGCCCTACTGTAAAACAAAGCCAACCTAATATTTTAGTTCGTATATGGGGTTTGCTGTTTGGAACAAGCAAACCAAAAGTAACCAAGCCTGCTAATAAAGGCCAACGTCGTAACACCGGACGCAGCAATCGTCGCAGTGGACAGCAAAACCGTCGTCCAGGAAATTCACAACAACGTAATAAGCAGTCTGACAATAAGCAAAAGCAACAACAAGCTAACAAATCTGCAGAAGCTCACGATAATCGTGATGTAAAGGCTAAAACTAAAGATAAAGATAAACAACAAAATAAACCTCAAGACAGCCAGCCACAAAGTCGTCGTGGTAAACGTGGTGGTCGTCGTCGTAGTGGTGGTGGTCGCAATCAAAACGAGAACGCAAAGGCAGAACAGCAAAGTACTAATGAAAATGTAACAGCATCTCCAGCAAAGCCTCAAGCTAACGAAGCCGTAGCAGAAAGCAAGCCTGCTCCAGTAGCTGCAGCACCACAACAAAATAATGCAGTTGCGGCAAAACCTGCTGAAGTAAAATTTGAAACACCCGTGTTTCATGAAACACCAAAACCACAAGTACAACAAACTAAAGCTAAAAAACCTGCACTAACGCAGGTTGTCACAAAATCTGTTGAGAAAAAACCAGCAGAACAAAAAGTTGAAGCAGTAAAACCTCAGGTAGTTAAAGAGGCGCCTAAGGAAGTTGTACCAACAACTCCAGCATCTGCTGCAAACAAAGCTGACTTACAACAGGTATTCACTAAAGCAGATGACTAAATAAAAAAAACTCTGCAATAGTTAAAAAAAAGCCCCGTAGCAATTAAGTTACGGGGCTTTTTTAATGAGTAAAAAATCAGTATTTTTTTATGATGCTTTATCTAATCGATGCATCATACTCACCAACTCTGCTTCTGATTCACTTAACCCACAAACATTTACAATGTCTTCAGTGCTTGCACCAGTTTGTGCCATACGAATAGCTTGCTCATATGGCTGACTTGATGAGTTATAGTATTCAACAGGAGTTGCATCAGCAGTGTTATAGACTGCTGGTTGTTGTTCTTGTGTGGGAACAACAACAGGACGTTTACGTTGATGACGTTCTATTTCTAAAACTCGTCCACCTACCCCTACCGCTGCATTTGCTAATGCACGTAAATCACGCTGTAGCGATTGCATAGATAGCAACTGATTTTGTTGTTGTATTCTTTGGTGCTTAAAAGCAAATAAACTCATTACTAGTACAACAACAACGGAAATCATTAACCATTCAGTAATTGTTAAAATATTGAAGAATTGAGTAAGTTGTTCCATGAGCTTTCTCGCTATAATTAAAGTTTATTTTTGAGTAACAAGTTGTCAGGCATATTCGTCAATATTTTTTCCAGGTCCTTCTTTTGTTACTTCACTTTCATTTTTATGTTTTTTAGAATGTTGCTGATCTTTTGTTGATTTGTTTTTGTGAGCAGACTTTTCTATTGGCCGGCTTGGAGGGGCTGGCCATAAATTTGTAATTTTATCAGATGTTCCTATATCAACCATTTTCCTTTAATGGCAATCGCATTGCTTCAGTTACAACGAAGCAACATCCTGCCATTCCTCTTCGGAAAGTAATTTATTTACATCAACTAATATCAATAATTCATTTTCACGGCTTGATACACCTTGAATATATTTTGAGCTTTCATCATTGCCAACATTAGGTGCAGTTTCAATTTCAGATTCTTTTAAATCAACAACTTCTGCAACACTATCAACTAAAATACCAACAACATTATTATTTGCTTCTACTATAACAATTCTTGTTTCATCATCATTTTCTATTTCAGGCAATCCAAAACGTCGGCGGGTATCTATGACAGTAACAACATTGCCACGTAAATTAATAATACCCAATACATAATGTGGTGCACCAGGAACAGGAGCGATTTCCGTCATTCGCAACACTTCCTGAACTTGCATAACTTTGATGCCGTATTTTTCATTTTCAAGATGAAAGGTTACCCATTGGATAATTGAATCATCTTTTTCTTCAACCACATCATTCATTTATTACTCTCCTATTTCCACAGGTTTAATACGTCATGGTGCCATTTTTCTGGCGTATAGCGACCCTACTTAATATTAGTGCATTTACTATGCCAAATCTTCTGCTGATTGCCCTTTTTCAAGCATGGCCGAAAAACCTTCACTGTTTAATAATGCACACATATGGTCAATGACTGTTCCGGCTAACCATGCACGTTTTGTCTTTGAGGTACGCCAACGCACTTCTTCTGGCTCTAAAGTAATGACTTCGCCAATTTTATCGCAAGCAAGACCCCAACGATAATCATCAATCAGCACAATATGCTTTACCCGCTCTCGGGGATCATCACCAACAAGTTGTGATTGCTTAGTTTTTGGTAAAACCATTTTTGCTGTATCAATAACAGCAATCTTATAGTCTAAATGTTGCAATATTCCCATGTAAAAATCGGCACTTCCGGGCATTTCAGTTACCGTTTCTTTCCATTCAATTACCCCGGATAGTTCGATAAGAGGTACTGCCAGTTTCAAGCCTGCAACTTCAAACAATAAGATTTGAAAGGGATCTCTCGCCCATTCCGGAATAGACGAGCTATTAGATATTTCTTCCTGAATTTCAACTTTCGTTTCAACTACCGGTTCAACGATTGGAGATATCGTTATTGGTGCATCCACTTTAACTTCAACTACAGGAGCAGAAGCTTTAACGACTGATTTATCCAGCTCGGGAACATCTTCCGTTTCACGTAAAAGTGAGTCCAGAAATAAAGAAACCGCAAGTTTCTCATCAACAAGAGTATTGGAGTTAGATGACATATTAGGAGGTTACCAGTTTTAGATGTCGTTCTTGTTGAGAATTAAGTAAATACGCCAACAATGCTTCATAAGCCTTTGAGCCGCGTGTTGATTTATTCATCATTGATATAGGAAGTCCTCGATGACTGGCTTCGCGAAACTGGGTATCCACAGGGATCACTTCACCCCATACTTTATCAGCATATTTTTCTCTTAATGCACGTAGACTATCTAATGATGCACGAGTACGACGATCAAACATTGTTGGTACTATTGTTGATGGCAAGGGTGTTTTTCTTGATTTTGTAATCATATCCAGGGTGTGCATCATTCTATCTAAACCTTTCAAAGCTAAAAACTCTGTTTGTACAGGTAACAATAAACGATCGCATGCGGCTAATGCATTTACCATTAAAATTCCTAACATGGGTAAACAATCGATCAAAACATAATCAAAATGTTGTTCTAATGTAATTAATGATTTTTTTAGTACAAGCCCCATCCCTTCTTTTGTTCCTAACTGCCGATCCAGAGTTGCCAAAGCTGTTGTTGCAGGAAGAAGTATTAACCTTTCGACTTTTGTTTTGGTTAAAACAGAAGAAACATTTTGGTAGGAAAATTCATTAAATTGAAATAACGAATATATACTTTTTGGCATATCATCTGGATCAAAACCAAAATAAGAGGTCATTGAACCTTGCGGATCCATATCTACCAGCAATACGCGTGAGCCTTGTGTGACCAAATGGCCTGCAAGTGATACCGCGGTGGTTGTTTTACCCACCCCACCTTTTTGGTTGGCGACTGCCCATATTTTCACAAAGCACCTTCCGTACTCACTTTTTCATTGATTGATGATACACCTTCTCTTTCAGCTTGGCCTATATCTCGATCAATTTCTACTATACGGCGTGCATTTTTGTCTGCCAGGATCACTACTTTTACCCGACGATTACGTACTCGTCCTTCTGCAGTTGAATTACTTGCAACAGGACGAAATTCCGCATAACCAATAGATGATAAACGCCGGGGGTTAACCCCATAACGCGTAAACAGATGAACGACACTTGCAGCCCGTGCCGCAGATAGCTCCCAGTTAGATGGAAACAATTCATTATTAATCGGAAGATTATCTGTGTGCCCTTCAACATCAATTGAATTAGGTAGTTTTTTTAATACACCTGCCAACGCTCTTAATGCAGGGAATGCTTCTTCTTCTAATTCAGAATCAGCACTGGAAAATAAAATCTTGCTGTTCATTTCAATTTCGACCCAGAGTTTATTCTGTGTTACTTTTATTAAACCCTGTTCAATAAGAGGTTGCACAGATTTACTGACCGTTTCAGCAATTTGCTTCATCTCACGTTCATAGGTGCGTTGTGATTTTGATAAAATTTTTATAGGTTTAATAACTTCGATAGAAGGTTTAGAGCTACTGACAACTTTATTTTCTTTACCAATTTGTATCGGGTCTGGCGACTTAGGCGCAACTTTAAATGCTTCTGTCATGGTATCTGTAAGTACTCGATACTTACCTTCATTAACAGAAGACATTGCATACATAACAACAAAAAAAGCAAATAAAAGTGTCACAAAATCAGCGTATGACACCATCCAGCGATCGGTATTATCTGATTCAAGAGGAATGGGCTTTCTTTTTCTCATAATTCATACCTGATAATAATCAGCGCAAGAATCCTAAAAGTTTAGTTTCAATATTTCGTGGGTTTTCACCTTCAGCAATTGAAACCAATCCTTCAACTATCATTTCATTAAAATGGGCAGAACTAACAACAATACTTTTTAATTTATTGGCTACAGGTAATAAAATAAGGTTAGCTAAAGCAACACCATAGATGGTTGCAACAAAAGCGACAGCGATGCCACCACCAAGCTTACTTGGATCAGATAGATTCCCCATTACCTGAATCAAACCTAAAACTGCACCAATGATACCAATGGTAGGACTATAGCCACCCATGCTTTCAAAAACACGCGCAGCATGAAGATCAAAACTTTCACGAGTATGTATATCAACTTCCATAATGGTACGTATTGCTTCAGGCTCACTACCATCAATAAGTAATTGCAACCCTTTTTTTGCAAAAAGATCTGTTTCAGATTCTTCAAGATTTTCTAAACCTAATAAACCTTCACGTCGTGCGATATTACTCCAGTTAATTATTTTTCGTATAGCTGCTTCACTATCAAATTGCGGTATACTAATTGTCCACCACAACATTTTTATTGCTCTTGCAAAAACCATCATCGGTGACTGCAACATAACTGCACCTAATGTGCCACCAACAACAATTAACGCTGCAGGACCATTTACTAAAGTAGATAGCACTCCACCTTCCAGGTATTGCCCAACTAAAATAGCGGAGATACCTATAATTAAACCGAAAATTGTTAAGAAATCTATTTTCATATTCGTTTAACTATGGCTTGTGAAAAATCATTAATATTTAATATTTTATCTGCTAATCCTGCATCAACAATTGCCGCAGGCATTCCGTAAACCACACAACTTTCTTCATCTTGTGCCCATACTTCAGAACCTTGTGCTTTTAACATGCGAGCACCTTCACGGCCATCTGCGCCCATTCCGGTTAAAACAATGGCTAATGTTTTAGCCGGATATACTTTTGTAATAGAACGAAAGGTAATATCAACAGATGGTTTATAGGTTAAGCTAGGTTCGCTGTCTATAATGCGAACGACAGCATTCCCTGCTCGACCATCTATTAACATTTGTTTTCCACCTGGTGCTAACAATGCCAGCCCCGGTTTTAACTGGTCGCCATCTTCTGCTTCTTTAACAGAAATTTTACAAAGTTGATCTAATCGTTTTGCAAATGCGGGAGTAAACGTTGCAGGCATATGCTGGATCATAACAATAGGTTTTGAAAAATCTGCAGGTAAATTGACCAAAACATTTTGTAGTGCTAATGGTCCTCCTGTTGAAGTACCGATAGCAACTAAATCAATACCACCTGATTTTGTTATTTTAACTGCAGCTCTTTTTACAGCTGCGATTGTTGCTGCCGGCTTATTTCTTGGTGAAATTTTAGCCGCAGGTATAATTTTTCGTAGTGAACTCTTTTTTTGTCCAATCGTTCGCACACGCTGACAAAGTAATTTTTTTGCTTCATTACGATCTTGAGATATATCTTCAAAACGTTTGGGTAAAAAATCCAAAGCACCTGCTTCAAGCGCATCTAATGTTGCTTTTGCACCATCAGTCGTCAGTGACGAAAACATGATAATAGGTGTAGGATTTGATGCCATTATAAGTTTTGTTGCTTTAATACCATCCATAACAGGCATTTCAATATCCATGGTTATGACATCAGGTTTAAGTTCGGCAGCTTTGTCGATCGCTTCCTGTCCATTAGCAGCATCACCAACAACAGTAAGCAAGGGATCTTCTTCCAAAATTTCTTTTACACGACGCCGAAAAAAACCAGAATCATCTACAACCAGTACTCGGGTTGTCATTCACATATCCTCTTTAAAATTTTTAATCATTAACTTTAGTTTAGTTTAGT
>VAPM010247423.1_pt1 | contig 11267 bp, 6 predicted proteins | sample 3395091 | NCBI WGS metagenome assembly VAPM01 (sample SAMN08290445, study PRJNA428436) | hydrothermal vent metagenome | isolation source: Deep-sea hydrothermal vent chimney 3 | place: Pacific Ocean: Juan De Fuca Ridge | reverse complement strand
GCTGTTCGTCCTACGCCGGTATTCCACTGACGCACCGTGATTACGCCCAAGCCTGCGTTTTCGTTACCGCCCACGGGCGCGAGGGAGTGCTGGGTCTCGATTGGGATGTCTTGCTGCGCCCGGCGCAGACTGTGGCGGTCTATATGGGCCTTTCCAGCCTGAAATACTTGTCCGAGCAATTCATCCTGCGTGGTGCCAACCCTGAAATGCCCGCGGCGATTATTGACAAAGGCACGACCGAACACCAGCGCGTCGCGGTTGGTACTATCAAAGACATCCACGAAATCGCTGTAGCCGAAAAAATGGGCGGTCCGTCGATGATCATCATTGGCGACGTGGTGAAATTGCGCGATAAACTACGGTGGTTCTCGGAACAGGAACACGCACATTTTTCGATGGGCCTTGGGGCGCAGGAAACCCTGTAACCTTTTCAGAACTATCCCAATTTCACGCGTGGTAAATTGATTTTGCCACAAATACAATCATATGCTAATTTGTGCAGATGAATAGCATAGAACCGGGGGGCGCCGTTAGTTTGGCAATGATCCCGGAGCGCGAATAAACTTAAACAATATGGAATGGATTATGCTTGAAACCTGGAAAGAAATTGTCATTGAAGCACCAGCTTTTTATATCGGCTGGGGTGGGCTGCTAATCGGTTTTGTCTTTGGCTTTATCGTTTACAGAACTAACTTTTGCACCATGGGCTCAATTTCTGACATCCTGTCATTCGGCGACTACAAACGGTTCCGTTCGTGGCTATTGGCCGGGGCGGTTGGCATGATCGGGGTTGGTATCTTGCAGTCGATGGACGTGCTGGATGTTGGCAACTCATTATATATGACACCCAACTTTGGCTGGCTGGCCAGCATTGTTGGCGGGTTGATATTTGGCTTTGGCATGGTATTTTCGGGCGGCTGTATCAGTCGAAATCTGGTGCGCGCGGGCAGCGGTGATTTACGCTCAGCCACGGTTTTGCTGATCACCGGGTTGTTCGGTTATATGACCATCGGCGGGTTGATTGGCCCCTTGCGTGTCGCCCTGTTTACCCCGGCGACATGGAACTTGTCCGGTCTGGGTTTGGAAACACAGGGTAGCGGTGAGTTTCTGTCACTTGCAACAGGCATGGATACTGGCAGCGCAACACTCGCCATGCTGGTGCTGCTGGCGGGCGGCTTGCTGATCTATTGCTTCAAAGACAAAGGCTTCAGAACCTCGCCTAACCACCTGATCGCAGGCTTCGGTATCGGATTGGCGGTGGTTGCTGGCTGGTTGCTGACCGGTTTGGCGCAGGATGACTTTGCAGACACACCGGTGGCGTTGATTTCCCTGAGCTATGTGCGCCCCACAGGCGACACACTGGATTACCTGATGCGGTTCTCAGCCCTTGGTGCACCGGGGTTTGGCGTGGTGACGCTGGCAGGGGCGCTGCTTGGCGGCTTTGTTGGTGCACTATCTATGGGCCGCCTGCATCTGGCAACCTTCGCAGATACCAGCGACACCGTGCGCAACATGGTTGGCGCAGCTATGATGGGCGTTGGCGGTGTACTGGCGCTTGGCTGTACCGTTGGTCAGGGCCTGTCCGGGGTGTCAACGCTTGCGGTTGGCTCAATCATTGCACTGATCAGTATAGTCATGGGTGCAATCATCGGGATCAAATCCATGGAATGGCTGTTGATGCGCGACTAGGTAGAAAAGCTGCCCAAAACAAAAAAAGCCCCGCAGGTTTGCGGGGCTTTATTATTGAAGAGGTGTCGGGTTTAACCTTCGTCGTCGATCTCACCACCCATAAGGGAAGCAACTTTCAACGCTATTGTTTTGTAAATTTTCGCATGTGGCCCGTCGGCGTCGGCAATTACAACCGGAGTGCCTGAATCAGAATATCGGCGAATATCCATGTGCAGCGGAATAGCCCCAAGGAACGGCACGCCCAGCTTGCCTGCCTCATCCTGTGCGCCGCCTTTGCCAAAGATGTCAGAGCTTTCACCACAATGCGGGCAAACAAACGAGCTCATGTTTTCAATGATGCCAAGGATCGGCACATCCACCTTCTTGAACATCTTCAGCCCCTTGCGGGCATCAATCAGCGCCAGGTCCTGTGGGGTGGATACAATCACCGCACCCGCCATTGGTACCTGCTGCGCCATGGTCAACTGTGTGTCGCCAGTTCCCGGCGGCATATCCAGCACCAATACGTCCAACTCGCCCCATTCGACTTCGCGTACTATTTGCATCAGCGCATTCACAATCATCGGGCCGCGCCAGATCACCGGATCTTCTTCGTCCATCATGAAACCCATGGACATCACTTTGATGCCAAATTTTTCCATTGGGATGATGCGATCGTTCTGGATGTCCGGACGATCGGTGATGCCGAATAAACGCGGGATAGAAGGTCCGTAAATATCGGCGTCCAACAGCCCGACTTTTAGGCCAAGTGATCGCAATCCAAGCGCCAGATTGACAGAAGTGGTGGATTTTCCAACGCCACCTTTGCCCGAAGCCACCGCCAGCACAGATTTTACCCCAGGGATAGCCCCGGCAGTCGGGCGCATGTCCGGTCCAACCGGCCGGTCAGGTTTGCGACTTAATTTCGGGGCTTCCGGTTTGGACGGCGTCGCACCTTTTTTGTCTGCTGACAGCACCACCAGTACATGTTCGATACCGTCGATTTTCAGCACTTCTCTTTCGGCTGCTTCCCGAAGGCCAGCCAGCTTTTCGCGTTGGTCGTCCGGTATGCTGATAGAGAAAATAACTTTGCCACCATCAACGACAATATCGGAGATCAATCCACTTGTGACCGCATCGGTGCTGGCACCGGGAATTTGGATTCGCCGCAGCGTATTAAGAACTTTTTCTTTCATTTCGCGCCCTTACGTTCAATAAATTTGCTTTTCGGCTTCCAGCGGAAAAGATATTCAGTAAATAGAATATATACAGCCAACAGGCAAGTTTTTACACCCTTTGCCCGAAGAATCATCCGATTATCCCCGATCTTTCGCCGAAATTGATTCGCTTAGCGAGTGGTGAAGCCCGGAAAACCCATCGGACTTATACTAAAGTATCAGTCCATTATTGTGTACCGAAACCAATTCGCCAAATTAACCCCGAAAACAGATTGTATCCATTTTAGAACCAGCGGATTTTAACTAGATTGCCACATTCTAATCCAACCGATTACAAGCACAATGTTTATGAACGGGAAACAATTAAGCAATTATTGCACCTCAATCTGGCATCTGAGTGGTCGTTGGAGCGTGATTGTCGATGTCTGAGAAATTAAAGGCGATTTTACGGGATTTCTGCCTGTCTTAATTTTATCCTTAGGACGCCTCGAACAAAGAATTGCGCCACATTCTGAACAGACCTGGCCTATCTACCTAATAACAGAAACCGGCCATGACGTTTGGATCAACCCTTTGAAGGGACGTCTATGATACCAGACTGGTGGGCAAGTTTTGTGTAACGGTGACTGGGTAACACCGCAGTAAAGAGTGAGAGTAATGAGTTATATTGATCATCGTTCGATCCCGGCGACGAAACCCCGTCGTTTCAAAGTTGCCATGCCGCGGCCCAAGGGCCCGGTTGGCGGCTCCGGGAACACAGCAGGCCAGATGTGCGGCTTGGGTCCGATGACCCGTGTTACCACAGCTTATGGTGAATATCCGGCGCAAACTCTGCGTGAACGTGACCGTATTCTAACCAAAAGCGGAGAATTCATTCCGATTAAGTCAGTAAATCGCGTGACCTTTGATGGCGAATATCTGGCCTATCACCCAAAAGTACAGCCAATCCTGATCCGTGCGGGTGCATTTGCTCAGGGTATCCCAACCGCCGACATTTTACTGGCCCCTTACCAGCGCATCCACGCGTCTCAAGCGCTGATCAAACCACCCGTTGCAACAGCTGTTGAAGCTATTGGCGGACCACATGTCTGTCGCAAGCCTGAATCGATGATAACCTATACAGTGCTAGGTTTTGATCGTGATGCGGTAATTCGTTGCGAGGGGCTTTGGCTGGATGTCGAAATCTGCAAGTCGGCGTCTTAAGCCAAGCTTAACCTTCTCAGGCGGTTCGCAATTCGCCCTGCGCAGCCAGTACGGGCTTTTGCAAATATAACGATGTTAACGCCGACAGGTGCCGATCTCTGGAAAATCTAGCCTCTGCATCCATTCGCGCGTTTTGCGATAGTTGTGCATGATCTGCACGTTCCATCGCGTTCAGTGTTGCTACCAAATCCTTACAATTGCCGGGTTCAAACAAGAACCCGTCTACCCGGTCCCGGATTAGCTCTGGAATACCACCAATGCGCGCTCCGATTATTGGGCGTCCAAGTGCTTTGGCTTCCAGCACCGACATCGGGCAGTTTTCATTCCATTCGGACGGCACAATTACAGCGCGCGACCGCGCTATTAACTGTTGCAATAACGGCCCGCTCTGAAACCCCAGATACTCAACATTGTTTAGCCCCTCAATTCGGCGCAGCATTTCACTGCGCCAAGCCCCGTCGCCCGCAATCAACAAACGCTGCCCGGTGCGTCGAACCGCCTCGATCAGCGTTGGCACCCCCTTTAGTTCTTCGATACGTCCGAAATACAGCAGATACCCGTCATGGCCGCTGTTCGCCTGAAACGCGCTGGTATCGACAAAATTGTATAATGTGGTCAATTTGCTGCCCGGTATCCCGGTGCGCTCCATTATTCGGCGCTGAAATTCACTGACGCAGATAAATTGGTCCACCAGCCGCACATCGCCCAGCATCCGCGACGTCATCTGTTCCGCCGCCATAACGAATGACCGTAGCGTCGAGTTATCTTTACAACGATGGCGAATACTATTCAGCGAAGATCCTTGTACACACAGCTCACATGGTTTGCCATTTCGCTGCAACGTGTAGACCGGGCAGGCGAGCTTGTATTCGTGCAGGCTTTGCACGATCCTGATCCCGCGCGCCTTTAGGACCGGCAAGATCGCCGGTGTCTGTTTGCCGTGGTATATGTGCAGATGTGCGACATCCACCGGGCCGACATTGTCCAATAACCGGGCAAGATTTCCGCGCGCTTCGGCGTTGAAAAAATATCGAAAACTGTCCCGCAATGGCGCGTGCCCGGTATCCGCGCCGGCCGGGAAATAGCCACCCCATTCCGAGGCGAGGTTCCTGGGGTTTGCAATGCAAAATGGTATCACCTCATGCCCGGCCTGCCGTAGCAGGTCAGAGGTCGCAAAATAGACCGCATCGGAGCCACCAACGATGTGGTGATTATGGCTGATCTGGAGAATTCTCATGTTCCACGCCCGCTTGCATAGCCAAGCTGTTGCATCGTTTCCTCAAATATCGCAGTTATCGCCGGGTGCAGATTGGGTTCGGGGTAGGGTAGACGCGGGCGCAGGCTGCTTTGCGCGTAATCCAGCATGGTTTCGTCTGCCCCCAAATCACTAAAGCTCAGAATATCCTGCATCACCTTTCGCGGGTATGCTGCCAATTCCTCGTACCGCACGAACAGAAAGCTATCTTCAGCCTGTGCTTGCTGCCGCATCGCCTCACGCATCGTCACAACCCATTCGACCGCAGCCATATCCACATGGCGTTCGAATTTGCGAATGTCGGGTAAGGCATCGGCGAAATAGGGATCAGGGACGATAAGTTCATCGACGAGCAGCCGCCATTTTTGCCGGTTCCGCCCCCACCAGTCATTGTTGACGCGACCATTTCGCCCGGACCATTGTGCAATAGACTGACACGTATCCGAGCCGTTTCGCAGCAGCACGATTTTACGCGCGCCGGGGAAAATTGCGTCGATCATCCCGTTTCGAAATAACAGTTCTGGGTATTTATCGACGACGCGGCGATTTCCTGACAATCCCAAAAATGCGCTGTAATAGCGTCGCAACCGGCGCGCCGATTTGCCGGTAGCATCCGAAGCATCCATTTTGAACCGCCCCGGCCGGGTTGAATAGGACCCAATCAAATCATCATCCCCCAATGCCGCCTGCCACAGCGCCTTGGGCTCATTCAAATAGCCAACGTCCGGGTGCAGAGCCAGAATGGTGCCAAGTATCGTGGTGCCGCTGCGGCCAACGCCTAGGATAAACACCGGCGTTTCGACCCGGTTTTTCAGGGGTAACGCGCCCCATACCCGATACCCCGCAAAGACCAGCGGGTTGATCCAGCGGCCCCTTGTGGTCAGTGGGCGACCTTCGAACAGTGCGTAGGCCAATAGCCGCGACCACATTTTACCTGGTCGGGCTTTCAGAAAATTCTTGTCTATCTGGGCAACCAACGGGTTCCTCCTTTGGGCTTGAGAAACCACAGAACAGGTGAAGGTTTGGTTAATCATTCCTAAAGGTGACTTAATTTCCTCGACCGGCTGCGCGCAAACGGTTGACAACTGGGCCTTGGTATCGCCGATTGGCAGTGTTGAAGCCGGGGATGCAAATGACCGAAAATCAGTGGGAATTCTGGGTTGATCGTGGCGGCACATTCACCGATGTGGTCGCGCGCCGCCCCGATGGGCAATTGCTTAGCCATAAACTGCTTTCGGAAAACCCCGAACGCCATAAAGATGCCGCCGTACAGGGCATCCGCGAATTGCTTGGGCTGGAACAGGATTCCCCAATCCCCGATGCGGCAATCAGCGGCGTTAAGATGGGTACTACCGTCGCCACCAACGCCCTGCTGGAACGCAAAGGGGAGCGCACTTATTTCCTGATTACCAAAGGCTTTGGCGATCTGCTGCGCATCGGTTATCAGAACCGCCCCCGGCTGTTTGACCTGCACATTCGACGTGCCGAACTGCTGTATGAATCCGTTGGTGAGGTGTCGGAACGGCTGGGCGCAGACGGGCGGGTGATCACATCTATGGATGAGGCTACCCTGCGCACGCACCTGCAAAACGCCTTTGACGGTGGGATCAAAAGTGTGGCGATTGCTTTTCTGCATGCCTACCTGAACCCGGTTCATGAAATCCGCGCCGCAGAAATCGCGCGCGAGATTGGCTTTGCCCAGGTCTCCACCAGCCACCAGACCTCGCGCCTCGCCAAACTTGTGGGCCGGGGCGACACCACGGTGGTTGACGCCTACCTGTCGCCAATCCTGCGCCGCTACGTTGATCAGTTGGCCAGCGCGCTGGATCTGGGGCGGGCCTGTGACAAGTTGCTGTTCATGCAATCCAATGGTGGTCTGACCGATGCAACACTGTTTCAGGGCAAGGACGCGATCCTGTCGGGGCCTGCTGGTGGGATCGTTGGTATGGTCAAGACGGCCGGACTGGCAGGGTACGAACGCCTGATTGGCTTTGACATGGGCGGCACCTCCACCGATGTCAGCCACTTTACCGGCGAATACGAACGCTCGTTCGAAACCGAAGTCGCAGGTGTGCGGATGCGCGCCCCGATGATGGATATTCACACGGTGGCTGCGGGGGGTGGCTCAATCTGCACGTTCCGTGATGGCCGCTTTCAGGTCGGTCCCGAAAGTGCCGGTGCTGATCCGGGGCCCGCCTGTTACCGGCGCGGTGGCCCGCTGACGGTGACCGATTGCAATGTGATGCTGGGTAAACTGAACCCGGCACATTTCCCGACGGTGTTTGGGCCGGGCGGCAATGAGCCACTGGATGTAGACGTTGTTCTTACCCGGTTCGACAGCCTTGCCCGCGACGTTGCAACTGCCACTGGCAACGCGGCGATGGATGCCCGCGATATGGCCGAAGGTTTCCTGCGTATTGCAGTTGATAACATGGCCAATGCGATCAAGAAAATTTCCGTACAGCGCGGCTATGACGTGACCCAATATACGCTGCAATGTTTTGGCGGGGCCGGGGGGCAACACGCCTGTCTGGTGGCCGACGCATTGGGCATTCGCCGGGTGTTCCTGCACCCCTTCGCCGGTGTGTTGTCGGCCTATGGTATGGGCCTCGCTGAAACCAGGGCGTTACGAGAGGTACAGGTAGATGCACCTCTGGCAGATACAGAAACGGCGCAAAGGGCGCTGGATAGCATCACAAATGAGGCCGTGAGTGAGGTCACCGCACAGGGTATCACCGACATTACCACCGAAAGCCGCGCCTACCTGTGCTATGACGGTTCACACCAATCGTTAGAGGTGCCATTTGACGACGCCCGCTCCATGCAAGCTGACTTTGAGGCAGCCCATATGGCCCGCTTTGGCTTCACCTCGCCTGAACGGGCAATAGAATTCGAAATGGTCAGCGCCGAAGCCATCGGTGCCACAGGCGAAGCCCCGGTAATGTCGCTGAAATCCGGTAATGGCAAAGCCGTGGACAACGTGCCGGTCTATCTGCAGGGCGACATATCAGATGTACCGGTATATGAGCGGGAAATACTGGCATCGGGTGTCCAGATACCCGGCCCCGCAATCATCAAGGAAGCAACCGGCACTAACGTGGTTGAACCGGGCTGGAACGCTGAACCGGATGCGCTCGGCAACCTGATCCTGACGCGCACCGGCAAAGCCCCGCGCCCGGCGGCGGCCGGAACCGACGCCGACCCGGTACTGCTGGAAGTGTTCAATAACCTGCTGATGTCGGTGGCCGATCAGATGGGGCTGACGCTGGCCAATACTTCATGGTCGGTGAACATCAAGGAACGGCTGGATTTTTCCTGCGCAATCTTTGACGAAACTGGTGATCTGGTCGCTAACGCCCCCCATGTGCCGGTGCATCTGGGTTCGATGTCTGACAGTATCCGCACGGTGATGCGGGAAAATGCCGGCGACATTCACCCCGGCGATGCTTTTGCGCTGAATTCACCCTTCAACGGCGGTACCCATCTGCCAGATGTTACGGTGGTGACACCGGTATTTGTCGGCGACCATATCGCGTTCTGGCTCGGCTCACGCGGCCATCACGCCGACATAGGTGGGCGAACACCCGGCTCCGCCCCCCCCGACAGCACCCATATCGACGAAGAGGGTGTGCTGATCGAAAACCTGCGGCTGATCAGCCGTGGGGTCTTGCAGGAAGATGCCGCCATCGAGGCCCTGTCATCCGGGCAATACCCTTGTCGGAACATCCCGCAAAACATGGCTGACCTGAAGGCGCAGGTCGCCGCCAATGAGACCGGGCGCAAAGAATTGCTGCGGGTGGTGGAAAACTATGGGCTGGGCGTGGTTCAGGCCTATATGGGCCATGTTCAGGACAATGCCGAAGAAAGCGTGCGTCTGGTGATCGGGCGGCTGAAAGACGGCTCATTTGAATACCCAATGGACCACGGTGCGGTGATTAAAGTGAAAGTCAGCGTTAACCAGACTGCCCGCGAGGCAGTGATCGATTTCACTGGAACCAGCGCACAACATACTGGCAACTATAACGCGCCGTTTTCGATCTGCCGGGCGGTGGTTTTGTATGTGTTCCGCACTATGGTTGGCGCTGAAATTCCGCTGAACGAAGGCTGCCTGAAGCCGCTTAGAATAATCACCCCTAAAGGAACAATGCTGAACCCCTCTTATCCGGCGGCGGTGATTTCCGGCAATACCGAAGTCTCACAGGCCACCTGCAACGCGCTTTATGGTGCTCTGGGCGTTATCGCCTGTTCGCAGGCAACGATGAACAATTTCGTTTGGGGCAATGATGATTTTCAGAACTACGAAACCATCGCTGGCGGCACCGGGGCCGGGCCGGGTTTTGATGGTTGTGACGCCGTGCAAAGCCATATGACCAATACGCTGATGACCGACCCCGAAATATTGGAAAAACGCTTTCCTGTTCGGTTAGAGGAATTTTCAATCAGGCGAGGCTCAGGCGGCGCAGGCAAATGGCAAGGTGGTGATGGGGTCTATCGCAGGATCAGGTTTTTGGAACCGGTCACCGTCACGACCCTCTGCTCGCACCGCATTGTACCACCTTACGGTGTAGATGGCGGAGCGCCGGGGTCTGTGGGGGTGAACAGTGCTGTTTTACCCGACGGGACGCAACTGGCGTTGCAAGGCAATGATGAGATTGATCTGCCAGCGGGTGGCGTCTTCGAATTGCTCAGCCCCGGTGGTGGTGGTTGGGGCAACCCCTAGTCCTTCTTCTTTTCATAAATACTTCCGCCGGAGGCACTCTGGCCCACTTGGGCCGGCCTAAAAAAGAAATCGCGCCCCGTCAGGGGCGCGACCGTTTCGTTGTAGTCAGGTAGCTTGTTCAGGCGTCGATATCTTCCGGCAATACCAGATTAAGAATAATCGCAATCGCTGCGGCTGGCAGCAGGCCCGATGTCATCAGGATCTGAATTGTTTTACCGGTATGCTGCAATGCCTCTGGTACCAGTTGCAAACCAAGCCCCAAAGACAATGCAGTAGCAAAGATCACCATATTGCGACGGTTCCAGTTAACGTCCGAGAGCATATTGATGCCAGAAGACGCAACCATACCGAACATGATGATCACACCACCCCCCAGCACGTTGATCGGGATAGTGTTGATGATCGCACCAACCTTTGGCACCAATCCGGCGGCAATCAGGAACAGCGCCCCGATAGTTACCACATGGCGGCTCATGATACCGGTCATTGCAACCAGTCCGACGTTCTGGCTGAACGATGTGTTTGGCAATCCGCCAAAGATACCGGCAATCGCGGTACCTAAACCATCGGCGAATGTTGCGCCTCTGATCTCATCATCCGTTGCCTCACGACCCGCACCACCTTTGGTGATCCCGGAAACATCGCCCACGGTTTCAATCGCTGACACAAATGCCATCAGACACATGCCGATGATAATTGCCCAGTTGATCGAAAAGCCATATTTAAAGGGTTCTGGTAATGAAAAGCTAGCGGCCCTGCCAATATTATCAAAGCTCACCTGACCCATGAAATAGGCCACGATGTAGCCTGCCAAAATACCAAGCAAGATCGCTGAAACAGCCATAAATCCCTTGGTAAAGAACTTGATCCCCAAGGTGACAAAGATCACCACCAAAGCCGGGAACCACATGAAAAGCGTGCCAAATTCAGGTTTACCCTGCAATGGAACACCGCCAGCGGCATACTGAATGCCAACCTTTACCAGCGCCAGTCCGATCATCAAAACGATCAGTCCAGTCACCAGTGGTGGCAATGCAAAGCGGATTTTTCCGATGAAAAAGCCAATGCAAAAATGGAAGATACCACCAAGCATAACACCGGTCATCAACCCTCCAAGCCCGGCCGTTTTAAGGCCAATCACGGCTTCATCCGCATGGAGTAATATCCTTGCATGAACCAGTTTACGTGCAGCCGCTTTCCCTTGTGAAATAAGCTCTCTTAAATTGTCTCGCTCTTCTTTGCT
>VAPM010100165.1_pt1 | contig 11267 bp, 14 predicted proteins | sample 3395091 | NCBI WGS metagenome assembly VAPM01 (sample SAMN08290445, study PRJNA428436) | hydrothermal vent metagenome | isolation source: Deep-sea hydrothermal vent chimney 3 | place: Pacific Ocean: Juan De Fuca Ridge | reverse complement strand
GTCGCGGCGAGGATGGGCAGGGCGGCGTTCTTGGCGCCGGAGATACGGATCTCGCCCGCCAAACAGGCGCCGCCGGTGATAATCAGTTTGTCCATTCATTGCTACCTTAAAAAGCAAAAAAGCCACCGGAAGGGGTGGCTGTCGTCGCCCGCTCCAGACCCGTTCAGGCGGAACCCACCTGAAACTTGCTGGCCTGCGCCCACTGTTCCGGCGTATAGGCCTTGATGGTCAGGGCATGCAGCGCGCCGCTGGTGATGTGCTCACCCAGGGTCGCATAGACCATTTTCTGCCGCGCCACGGGTAGTTTGCCGTCAAATTCCGACCAGATCACCCGCGCTTCGTAGTGACCGTCTCCACCGGTGACGGTGACCTCGGCGCCGGGCAGGCCGTCCGCAATCAGTTTTTTGACTTCGCTGTTTTCCATCTTTCTTTATATTCGCCCGCAACAGGTTACCGAACGGCGCAAAGCCGCCATTAATCAGGCGCGTAGGATACCGCCTAGCGCCTTATTTTGTAACCCTTGAGCAACAGATACAGGCCCAGTCCGCTGAGCATAAGCAGAAACCCCAGTGACACCGACAGGCTCATCACCACGCTGGCATCACCCTGGCCAAAGAAGCCCCAACGGAAACCGTCGATGAGATAAAAGAAGGGATTGAAGTGCGAGATCTGCTGCCATACCCCCGGCAGGGCATGGATGGAATAAAACACCCCGCTGAGGAAGGACAGGGGCAGAATGAAGAAATTCTGAAAGCCGGCCAGTTGGTCGTATTTGTCGGCCCAGATACCGGCGATCACCCCCAGCGCGCCGAGGGTGGCGCTGCCGATCACCGCGAACACGGCAATCGCCCAGGGATGGGCCAGGGGCAGGTCGATGAACAACACCGATACCCCATACACCGCCAGCGCCACCAGCAGGCCGCGCACCACGGCGGCGAGCACGAAGGCAGCAAAGAATTCCAGGCTGGAGATAGGCGCCAGCAGCACGAACACCAGGTTGCCGGTCATCTTCGACTGAATAATGCTGGAGGAACTGTTGGCGAAGGCATTCTGAATAATGGACATCATCATCAGGCCGGGGATCAGGAAGGCCGAGTAGCTGACGCCCTCGTACACCTCAATATGGGCCTCCAGTGCCTGGCCGAACACCAGCAGATACAGCAGCGCCGTGACCATGGGCGTGAGCACGGTCTGCACCGTCACCTTGAGGAAGCGCCGCACTTCCTTGGCGAACAGGGTATAAAAACCGCGGGCGTTGAAACCGGCACTCATACGATACCCCTCGACTGACCGGTGAGATGCAGAAAGACCTCCTCCAACCCGACTTCCTCGGTACTCAGATCCACCACCGTGAGGCCCGCCGACTGCAACGCCGCCAGCACCTCGCCAATGGTGTCCCGCTCGCGGTGCAGGCGGAAGGTGAGGCAGTTGTCATCGGCATCCGCCAGCAGGGACACCAGCGCCTCCGGCAGCTGAAAGGTCGTGCGATCCACGGTGATGTGCAGGGTGCGCCAGGGATAGCGCGCCAGCAGCGCCTGTTTGCTGTCCCGGGTCACCAGCTCGCCGTGGTTGAGGATGGCGATCTCGTCGCACAGGGACTCGGCCTCTTCCAGATAGTGGGTAGTGAGCAGGATGGTGTGGCCCTCGCGGTGCAGGCAGCGGGCAAAGCGCCACAGGGACTGGCGCAGCTCCACGTCGACACCGGCGGTGGGCTCGTCGAGCACCACTACCTCGGGGCGATGCACCAGGGCCTGGGCGATAAGCACCCGGCGCTTCATGCCGCCGGAGAGGTCCTGCAGGTTGGCATCGGCCTTGTCCGACAGAGACAGGGTCTCCAGCAGTTCCTCGATCCAGGCGTCATTGTCACGCCCTAGCCCAAAGTAACCCGACTGCAGACGCAGTACCTCACGTACGGAAAAGAAGGGATCGTAGACCAGTTCCTGTGGCACCACGCCGAGGGCGTGCCGCGACTGGCGCCAGGCCGACACCACATCGTGCCCCATGACGCTAACAGAGCCCGCATCGGCCCGTGCCAACCCAGCCATGATGCTGATCAGGGTGGACTTACCAGCGCCGTTGGGGCCCAGCAGGCCGAAGAAGGAACCCTGTGGCACCTCCATCGAGATGCCCTTGAGGGCCTGCAGGGAAGCAAAGCGCTTGTGCACCTGCTGGATGGAAATGGCGGTGGTCATGGTGTTCTTTGTCAGAAAAGGGCCTTGTCAAAAGGCGCTTTATGGTAAAAAGGAACGTCGAAATGGGGGGCGTAGCGTGCGGCTACCGACCTTCGAGTGCAAGCATCTCGTCGATGCCGCTGACCCGGGCCAGCGCCAACATCTGCGCCGGCACGCCGGTGAAGCGAATCTGCCGCTGGTGGCGGCGCGCCTCACGCAGCCAGTCGACCAGCAGGACAAGACCGGCACTGTCGGCGCGCTCGACCGCATCGAGACTCACCTGCACCTCGCCGGGCTCGCTGAACAGCTCCCGACCCCGCCCCGCCAGCGCCGGCACGTGGTCAAAATCCAGCTCGCCAATGAGTTGGTAACGCCCGGGAGAGACCGCTTCGAGACGTGCCTCAGTCATGCGTCGTCCGCTGGTTGCGTTCGGAGAGCTTGGCGATGAGCTTGGGCAGACCACCCTGGCGGATTTCCTTGGAGAAGGAACTACGGTAATTGGTCACCAGACTGACGCCATCAATGTTCACATCGAACACCAGCCATTCACCCTCCTTGGTGCGATACATGCGGTAATTGATGGGTATGGGGAAACCGGCATCCAGCTGCACTTCAGTGCGTACGGTAACCTCCGTGGCATCTTTTTTGGCGCGCAACGGTAGAAAGTCGATCTTTTGGTCGTAATTGTCATTCAGGGCCGCGGCATAAGTACGCACCAGCAGGGCGCGAAACTCCTTCACAAACTGCTCGCGCTCGGCCGGGCTGGCCTTGCGCCAGTGCTTGCCCAGCACCCAGCTGGACATGCGGCGGAAATCAAAATGCGGCAGGACGATCTCGTCGACGATCTCATACAGTCGTGCGGGATTTTTCTTGATCTCCTCCTGCTCGGCCTTGAGGGCCTTGATGATCCTGTCGGTGGTCTCTATCACCAGTTCCTGCGGAGGCTGGGCCGCCATCAGCGGCAACGACAAGCACAGCAACATCGACAACAGCACAACCCGGCCGGCCCCGGCCCAAAATATCATCCGTTTCATTGAATATCCCCCGTCACCACCCGCAGGCGCTCGACGTGCATGTTGTAGGCATTCACCACCCTGAGGTAATCCCCATAGGCCAGCACATAGCCCTGAAAGGCCGCCACCAGCTTGTCCGTCTCTTCCACGCCGGCCTCGAAATCCGCATAGGTGCTGATCAGCCAGCGACGCCCCGAGCGGCTGCCCTCATACAGACGCTGCACCATCTCGTGATGGCTGTGCACGGCGTAATACTGTTCGGCAACCTGAAAGGGGATACCCATGCGCGCTTTATCCCGCAACGCCAGAGTGGCATCCAGCTCGGCCTTGGCCTGCGCTACCTGCGCCGGTTGACGGCCGCTGTTCCAGTCCCACTTGAGACCGATAACGGGTGTCATACCGGCAAAATAAAAGGGGTCGTAAATACTGACATCGGTAAAATCCTTGCGCCCCGGCGCATAGGAAACAGAGCCTGCCAGACCGGCATAGATATTAGGTAGGGACTCGCTGCGTTTGGCCAGCATGTATTCCCGGCGCGCATCCAGCCCCGCCGCCAGCTGCCGCACCTCAGGTCGCTGCGTCATGGCCTGGGCGGTCAGCTCCTTCAGGCTACCCTCCGGCAAAGGCAACGGCTTGAGGCGCTTGTCCGCCACCTGAACCTCATTGCCCACCCCCACCCCGGTGAGGATGCGCAGGCCTTCCAGGGCGGTGCGCTCATAGCCCTGTGCCTCGGCCTGGTAGCGCTGAATCAACGCCATTCCGGTCTGCAAGGCGAACAGGTCGGACTGTTTGGCATCGCCCTCGTCTTCGTCCAGCCAGCCCTGTAACAGATCGCGCGCCGCCTGCAACTTGTCGTGCATGTCATCCAGCAGACGCCGGGTATCACGCGCCGCCAGATAACCGTAATAGGCCTTGGCGATGTCCATCCGTGTCTGCGCACGCGCCAGCCGGATATCACCGCGCTTGACCTGAATATTGCCCGCCGCGGCCTTGGAATAGTGCGTGATCTTGCCGAAGGTATGCAGCGGCTTGACGAGTCTCATCTCCAGGTAATACCACGGTGACAGACCGTTGATATCGAAGGCATCCGAGGCAACACCAATGCTTTTTGTGCCATCCGCGTTGGTGGTTTCAAAAACACCACCACGCACCTTGGGCGCAAAACCCAGGAAGGTATTCATATTCAGGCTCCAGCCATCGGCGCCGCGAACCTCGCGCAGCCGGGCACGTGCCAAATCCACGTGACGCTCTTTCTCCGTAATCCGCGGATCCACCTGCAGGGCTCGATCAACCGCCTGCTGCAGATCCAGCACCACGGTCTCGGCCTGACCCTGGGAGAGGGGCAGCAGGACAAGCAGCAGAAACAAAGCCAGCCGGGATGCCATGTCATTTATCCGCCTGGCTGACCAGGAACTGGCCGATAAGCTTCTCCAGCACGATCGCCGACTGGGTCAGCTGGATGCGGTCACCATCATGCAGATAGCTTTCCGCACCGCCGGCCTCCAGGCCGACGTATTGCTCACCAAGCAGGCCGGAGGTGAAAATGCTGGCCGAGGTATCTTCGGGGAGCTTGTTGTAGCGCGGGTCGATATTCATGGTCACCACGGCCTCGTAGATCTCACTGTCAAAGCCGATTTTCGACACCCGGCCCACCACCACCCCGGCCATGGTCACCGGCGAACGTACCTTGAGGCCACCGATGTTTTCGAAATTGGCGCTGACTGCATAGCCGTTTTCACCACTGAAGGCGCGAATATTGCTCACCTTCATGGCCAACATCAGCAGCGCCGCCATGCCCGCAATCACAAACAGGCCCACCCAGATCTGCACACTGCGCGATTGCATCATTTGCTCATCCCCAACATTCGTTCTTTGTCCTTAAACATCAGTCGTCCCCAAACATCAGTGCAGTCAATATAAAATCCAACCCCAGCACCGCCAGCGAGGCATGCACCACGGTGCGTGTGGTAGCGCGGCTCACCCCCTCGGAGGTGGGCACGGCGTCATAGCCCTCGAATACCGCAATCCAGGTCACCACAAAACCGAACACCACACTCTTGATGACGCCATTGGCCACGTCATCGAACAGGTCCACCTTGGCCTGCATCTGTGACCAGAAAGCGCCCTCATCCACGCCCAGCAGGCCCACGGCGACGAGATAACCGCCGATGATGCCCACCGCGCTGAAGATGGCGGCCAGTAACGGCATGGCAATGATGCCGCCCAACAGACGTGGCGCCACCACCCGGTGCAGTGGGTCCACCGCCATCATTTCCATCGCCGAGAGCTGTTCCGTGGCCTTCATCAGGCCAATCTCGGCAGTCAGCGCCGAGCCGGCGCGGCCGGCGAACAGCAGCGCCCCTACCACCGGCCCCAGTTCGCGCACCAGCGACAGTGACACCACCACGCCCAATGACTCGGTCGCGCCAAAGTCCACCAACGTATTGTAGCCCTGCAGGGCCAGCACCATGCCGACAAACAGACCGGATACAGCGATGATCAGCAGAGATAGGACTCCGCTGGCGTAAATCTGTTTCATCACCAGACCAAAGCGCGGCAGCAGGCCCGGAAAACCGCCCAGCACATGCAGCAGGAACAGGTGACCCCGGCCGATGCGTTCGGTGACACCCAGGGTCGTCGCGCCCAGGCGTTGCAGGAGGCCCATCATGGGCCGTCCGCCAGCAGATCAGTACGATAGTCGGGCGCCGGATAGTGGAACGGCACCGGGCCGTCGCTCTGCCCCTGCAGGAATTGCTGTACCCACGGCGAGGTGGAGCGCCGCAGCGCCTCCGGTGTACCATGCTCCACCACCCGGCCTTCGGAAATCACATACACATAATCCGCGATGGAGAGGCTTTCCTGTACATCGTGCGACACCACCACTGACGTCAGATCCAGCGCATCGGTGAGGCTGCGCAACAGGCTCACCAGCACACCCAGCGAAATGGGATCCTGGCCGGTAAACGGCTCGTCGAACAGCACCATCTGTGGATCCAGGGCGATGGCCCGCGCCAGCGCCACACGCCGTGCCATGCCGCCGGAGAGCTGCGCCGGCATCAGCTCGCGCGCACCGCGCAGGCCCACCACATGCAGCTTCATCAGCACCAGATCGCGAATCATGCGTTCCGGCAGACGGGTGTGCTCGCGCAGCGGAAAGGCCACATTATCGAACACCGACAGATCCGTAAGCAGGGCGCCATTCTGAAACAACATGCCCATGTGCTTGCGCAGGCGGTACAGCTCGACACTGCGCAGCGCGGCGACATTCTGCCCGGCCACCTCCACGCTGCCGGCATCGGCACGCAGCTGGCCGCCAATGAGGCGCAACAGGGTGGTCTTGCCGGTACCACTGGGACCCATGATGGCGGTCAGCAGGCCGCGCGGAATATCCATGTCGATACCGTCAAAGATAACCTGCTCGCCGCGCGCGAAGCGCAGGCCACGAATACGCACCCAGGCTTCCGGCATTGACGGTTGTTCCGTATCCAATGGTTCTGCGTTCAACGCAGCGCCTCGGCGGCAGACAGCATGTCGGCAATCATCATCATCACTCGCAGGGCCTCGATATCCGGGGCCTCTCCCTCCATCATCAATAAAACGGTGTCGCTATCGACACCGAAACTCAGGCAATTTTCCACCACCTCGCGCCACTGCCGCGGCGTGCGGGGCGTCTCATCGGCCACTAGCGCCAGCGCCAGCCGTCCCGGTGACCAGCGGGGGCGCTTGCTCCCTATGGGCCAATGGGCATTGACGCCGGCATCCGCCAACAGACGCCGACCGTGTTCACTGGGCTCCATTCCCGACGGCAGGATCACCGCCACCGGCCCCCACCGTTGCGCCTGCTGCAGGGAAAGTGCCAGCTGCCCCAGATCGGCATCGCAATGCGCCGGACGCAGCAATACACCACCGAACTGCCCCGCCAGCGGCAAAATCCGCGCGGAAAAATCACCCCAGCCGGTGTCCAAGTCAGTTACTTCGAGAAAAAACTGGAACGCTTCGTCGGTGTCTTCCTGCCAGCCCGCCACTTCCCGCGTATCGGCATTTGCCCACATATCCGCCGGCACCACCACGGCACGAAACTCGTTGCTATAGTAGGACAGCTGCCAGTCTTCCGGCAGACCCTGGGGGTAGAAATTCTCCACCCAGGCCGGATGTCGCCAGCCGCGTGCGGCAACGAGAAAATTTCCGCCACCGTCGTGCGCCTGTTTTACTGCCACCATTCCCCGGTCTCAACCGATCCGTTCATAGACGCAACATACTGCGACATTCCGGTGCAGAATTAAACAGCCACTTACCTCAACATTGTATCCGGGTGTATCTGGATGTATCCGGGTGTATCCAGGGATGCTTCATTCAATCCAGTAGATTTCACGCGCCGTCTGCCGACCGATCAGCGCCTGGTCAAGGCTGCGCGCTTGCACCGCTTTTCCCGGCGCAACCGGTATACGTCCGGCCATGATCTCCGCCAGTTCCTGCGGCAACAACGGCTGACGCTCCGGCTCGGCGTAGCCCTGGGGAAACAAGGGCAAATCCGTGGCCGGGTCGTACTTGTCACTGGCGCCGACCGTGTGCAACAGCTCGTGGGCAATAACCAGACTGTTGCCGCCCGCGGCGCGGCGGCTGGCGAACGCATTCACCATTCCCAGCAGCCCCTTTTGCAAACCCAATGAATGCCCCAGTCGGGGGTGGGCCGTGGGGTCGTGATACAACACGAATATCTGAATATCTGCCGGCGGACCATATTTCTGCGCCACACGCCAGGCCCAGTAGCGGATCTTCAGGCTCCACGTCACATTGCCCAATACACTGCGCTCGGCAGGCGGCTGCGGCGGTTTTTCCGCCAGCACCGGACCCAGCACAATCTCAAAAGGCTTATTCAGACTCAGGCGGTAGTACTCTGCTTCCTGTTCAAAAAATTTCTCGATATCCGTAAACGTCTCTACACCCAGTTGGGCGATGTAATTTGCCGACACCACGCTGCCATCGCCATTGATGGGATAGATGGCCACCACCAGCGGCCGATCCCAGTCGGTGGTACGCAGCCAGGTGAGCAGGTTGCTCGCCGCCACCGCCAGCAACACCAGCAGCAAGATCAGGATTCGCAACAGGCGGATTTGCCCGCTACCACTCATTTACGCAGCAACCACAACAGCAGAGAGAGCAACAGACTGACAATGATGGAGGTGGTCAGCGGAAAATAAAAACGCGCATTACCGCGCTCAATGACGATATCGCCGGGCAGGCGCCCGAGCCCCAGCTTCAGCAACCAGGGCCACAGCAGACCCACGGCAAGAAAGAAGATACCCAGACCGATGAACAGGCGCGGAAGATTCATTGTGGCAAACACTGTATAAAACGGCCGCAGCGCGAAAAAACCCGCCCCGCGGCAAGGGGTGTCAGGTAATGGTCTTAACACCGTCCGGGGTACCGAGCAGCAACACATCCGCCGGACGCATGGCGAACAGGCCGTTGGTGACGATGCCGGCAATGTTATTCAGAGTCTGTTCCAGCTCCACCGGATTCATAATTTGCAAGCCGTGTACATCCAGGATGACGTTGCCGTTATCGGTGATAAAACCCTCGCGGTAGGCCGGCTGGCCACCCAGCTTCACCAACTCGCGGGCAACATAACTGCGCGCCATGGGGATCACCTCGATGGGCAGTGGGAACTCACCCATGATATCCACCAGCTTGGATTCATCGGCGATGCAAACGAATTGCTTCGACACCGCCGCGACGATCTTTTCACGCGTCAGCGCGCCGCCGCCACCCTTCATCAGGTGCAGATACTTGTTGGACTCATCGGCGCCGTCTACATACACATCGATCACACTCACCATATTCAGCTCTTCTACCGGAATGCCATGCCCCTTGAGACGCTCGGCCGAGGCCTCGGAGCTGGCCACCGTGGTCTCGATCTGGCCCTTGATTTTGGCCAGTTCATCGATGAAATAATTGGCCGTGCTGCCGGTACCCACACCCACCGTCATACCGGGCTTGATGTAGTCGATGGCTGCCTTGGCCACCGCCTGTTTCATTTCGTCTTGATTCATTTTCGTTTCCTGTTTTCCGTTTTGCCTATTCAGGTCTGGCGGCAGTATACCGCAAGCACCACGCTCAACGCCTGACAGGCACGAGCCAAGCTGATACCGTTGCAATATGCTAGACCACTACACCAAAAAGATACTCAATGCCCGCGTCTACGAGGTCGCCGACGAGACCCCGCTGGAGCTCGCCGAGACCCTCTCTCTGCGCCTCGGCAACCGCCTGTGGCTGAAGCGCGAGGACCTCCAACCCGTGTTTTCCTTCAAGCTTCGCGGGGCCTACAACAAGATCGCTCAGCTCAGCGCGGAACAGCAACAGAAGGGCGTCATCACCGCCTCTGCCGGCAACCATGCCCAGGGCGTGGCGCTGGCGGCACAGCAGCTGGGACTAAAGGCGCTGATCGTGATGCCTAAGACCACCCCGGACATCAAAGTGCAAGCGGTGCAGCGCCTGGGCGCCGAGGTGGTGCTGCACGGCAATACCTACGACGATGCCTACGAGCATACGCGCAAACTGATGGCCAAGCGCGGCATGACCTACATCCCGCCCTACGACGACCCGGACGTGATCGCCGGCCAGGGCACAGTGGCAATGGAGATCCTGCGCCAGCACAGCAGTGGCATCCATGCCATCTTCGTCCCCGTCGGCGGCGGCGGGCTGATTGCCGGCATTGCCGCCTATGTGAAAGCCCTGCGGCCGAAGACCAAGATCATCGGCGTGGAACCGGAAGACGCCCCCTGCCTGTACGAAGCGCTCAAGGCCGGTGAGCGGGTGGTGCTGGATCAGGTCGGCATCTTCGCCGACGGCGTAGCCGTGCGCCAGGTGGGCGAAGAGCCCTTCCGCATCGCCCGCGAGACGGTGGACGAAGTGATCCTGGTCAGTACCGATGAGATCTGCGCCGCCATCAAGGATATCTTCGACGACACCCGCTCCATCGCCGAGCCCGCAGGCGCCCTGGCGGTGGCCGGGGCAAAGAAATACGTCACCCGCGAAGACATCACGGACAAAGAACTGGTGGCCATCGACTCCGGCGCCAACATGAACTTCGACCGCCTGCGTCACGTCGCCGAGCGCGCTGAGCTGGGCGAACGCCGTGAGGCTCTGCTCAGCGTCACCATCCCCGAACGGCCCGGCAGCTTCCGTCAGTTCTGCGAAATGATCGGCCTGCGCGGCATCACCGAGTTCAACTACCGCTACGCCGATCCCAGCCAGGCGCACATCTTCGTCGGCGTGCAGATGCACGGCGGCGACGCGGAAAAGGACGCCCTGATCTGCGAGCTGGCGGAGGCCGACTATTCTGTATTGGATCTCACCGATAACGAGATGGCCAAGCTGCACATCCGCTATCTGGTGGGCGGCCACAGCCACGGCGCCGACAACGAACGCCTGTTTCGTTTCCAGTTCCCGGAACGCCCCGGCGCCCTGCTGCGCTTCCTGCAGCACATCGGCGGGCGCTGGAACATCAGCCTGTTCCACTACCGCAACCACGGCGCAGCCTACGGCCGCATCCTCTGCGGCATCCAGGTACCTCCAGCGGACAGTGACGACTTCCAGTTATTCCTCGCTGGCCTGGGCTACGAGCACTGGGAAGAAACGGACAACCCGGCCTATCGGTTGTTCCTCGGCTGACGGCCTCTTGAGCGTGGAGATTCTTGGGGTCCGCAAATGCACGCTAATAAACGCAAATATTTGTTTATAACTACTCAGGCATATAAATAATTGTTTTTTAAAAGATAAACTTTAGAAAAATGAGAAAAACTTCCAAAGTTAGGGGGCTTTGCCTGGTCTAGGAGAATTTAGGAACTAAAAACAATAACTTACCGCAATTTGTCTGTCTGAGGTGTTACTTTTGCTTTTCATTGGCGTCCATTAGCGTGCATTTGCGGACAATACAGGCTGACCCCTGCCGCTTGCCGGTGGAACGCCGCCCGGGCAGATATTCCATCCAGCACACTGGAGACAGACGCCTAGGTTTGCGAAACATCCGCCTTTAACTGCGACTGAAGGGCATCTAAAAGCCTTGCTGCACCCGACTCAT
>VAPM010213624.1_pt1 | contig 11269 bp, 11 predicted proteins | sample 3395091 | NCBI WGS metagenome assembly VAPM01 (sample SAMN08290445, study PRJNA428436) | hydrothermal vent metagenome | isolation source: Deep-sea hydrothermal vent chimney 3 | place: Pacific Ocean: Juan De Fuca Ridge | reverse complement strand
AAGAAATTTTAAAAATTCAAAAAATTTGTAATCAAAATAATTTAGCACTTCATTTAGATGGAGCACGGTTATTTAATGCTTTGGTTGCAAAAAATGAAACTGCTGAGCAATATGGAAAAGTGTTTGACACTATTTCAATTTGTTTATCAAAAGGATTGGGAGCTCCAGTTGGCTCAGTACTTTTAAGTTCAAAAGAAAATATTGCTAAAGCATTGAGAATTAGAAAATTATTTGGTGGAGCTATGCGTCAAGCTGGTTATTTAGCAGCTGCAGGTATTTATGCTTTAGAGAACCATGTTGAACGTTTGGCAATTGATCACAGCAGAGCAAAAGCTATTGGAGAGGCTTTACAAAAATGTGATTTGATAAAAAATGTAGAACCTATTGAAACAAATATTGTAATTTTTAATGTAATTGACAGTGTTAAAGAACAAGATTTTATAGCGTTGTTAAACAAACAAGGAATATCTTTAATTTCTATGGGACAAGGAAAATTGCGTATGGTAACTCATTTAGATTTTACTGAAGAAATGCTTAATATTGTAGTTAAAACTATTGAAAATTTATAATTTATTTTTTATGAAAAACATTTTACTTTTAGTATTAGCAAATTTATTTTTTATTTCTGTAGGATTTACACAGTCAAAGGTAGATAAAATGTTAATTGATATTGCTACAGCTTCATCAGCAAAAAATATTAAAGCTGATGTAACAACTTTGGTTAATTTTGGAACTCGGCATACATTATCTGATACTATTTCTGAAACTCGCGGAATAGGAGCAGCACGACGATGGGTTTATAAATCATTCAGTTCAATTTCAAAAAAATGTAATAACTGTTTAGAAGTTAGTTATTTAGGAGATATTGTAAGAGCTGATGGAAAAAGAATTACTAAAGATACGAAAGTTGTAAATGTAATGGCAATTCAAAGAGGAACAACTTATCCAAATCATTATGTTATAATGTCTGGTGATATTGATTCAAGAGTTACGGATGCTAATAATTTTACTAGCGATGCTCCTGGAGCAAATGATAATGCTACAGGTTTAGCTGGCACATTAGAAGCTGCACGTGTTTTAAGCAACTATAAATTTCCAGTTTCTATAATTTATGTTGGACTTTCTGGAGAAGAACAAGGTTTATTTGGTGGGAAAATTATGGCAAAATATGCCAAAGAACATAAATGGAATATTATTGGAGTTTTAAATAATGATATGATAGGTAATATTGAGGGTATTGATGGAGTTATTGATAATAGTACATTTAGAGTTTTCTCTGAAGCTATTTCTATGAAAACTACTGATAATGAGCGTAAAAGAATGCGTTACTACGGAGGTGAAGTCGATGGCTCATCAAGACAATTAGCACGATATATTACAAAATTAGCAACTAATTATATGACTAATTTAAAACCAATTATGGTATATAGATTAGATAGGTTTGGTAGAGGAGGTCATCATAAACCATTTAATGATGCTGGATTTACAGCAGTTAGAATTATGGAAACTCATGAAAATTATAATAGACAACATCAGGATATCAGAATTGAAAATGGAATTAAATATGGAGATGTAATTGAAGGAATAAATTTTGGGTATGCAGCTAAACTAACTGCGGTTAATTGTTTAACATTAGCTGCACTAGCATCTGCACCATTAGCACCTGAAAATGTAATGATTGCTGGAGCGGTTCAGCCTTCCACAAGGTTAAAGTGGAAACCTATTGATGATAAAAATTTAGTTGGTTATAAAATTTATTGGAGAGATACTACTTCACCTATTTGGCAATATAGCCGATTTGTGGGTAAAGTTTCAGATTATACATTGAAAGATATAGTGATTGATAATTATTTTTTTGGAGTTGCTAGTGTTGGTGTAAACGGTGCGGAAAGTCTAATACAATTCCCACATAAATTAATTCCAAGAGGTATGTAATTCTTTAATAATTACTTCGACAGATCGTACAAATATTTTAATATGAAGAAATTACTTTTTTTGTTGATATTTATACTTGTAACAGGAAATGGTATATTTGGACAATCAACAATTACAAAAAAATCAAAAATGCCTATAAAATTAGAAACAGCGACATTTGCAAATGGTTGTTTTTGGTGTACAGAAGCTATTTTTCAACGGTTAAAAGGTGTGGCTTCTGTAAAATCAGGTTATACAGGAGGCCATATCAAAAATCCTTCTTACGCTGATGTAACAACGGGAACTACAGGTCATGCAGAAGCAATTGAAATAAAATTTAGTCCTTCTATAATATCTTATCAGGAAATATTAGATGTATTTTTTAGTACACATGATCCAACTACTTTGAATAGACAAGGTTATGATGTTGGAACTCAATATCGTTCAGTAATTTTTTATCATTCAAAAAAGCAAAAAGAAACAGCTGAAAAACTAGTTAAAGCATTAACGGAATCTAATATTTTTGATGAAAAAATAGTTACAGAAATAGTTCCTTTTACAGTGTTTTACGAAGCTGAAAAGTATCATCAAAATTATTATAACAATAATAAAAAACAAGGTTATTGTAGGGCTGTTATCAATCCAAAATTAGAAAAATTTATTAAAAAATATAAATCAAAATTAAAGAAGAATAAAATTGGTATATAAATTGCTTTATTTATTTAAAAATTAATAAATTAATAAAAAATATAAATTGTTATGGTTAAGCATTCTTTTTGATGGTATAGGAATGTTATCGTTTGTAATACCCTTTATTGGCGAATTTTCAGATGTTATTTGGGCTCTGTTGTCTGCTTATTTAATTTATAATATGTACCAAGGTGTAGAAGGTAAAGTTGCTAGTGTGGTTTCATTTATTGAAGAAGCAGGTGTTTTTGGAACTGATTTACTACCTACGTTTACGCTTACTTGGATTTATAAATATCTGATAAAAAAACAGGAAATATTCTAACTAATCAAAAAAATCAAAAATAAAATCAAAAATAGCTCAGAAAAATTCCAAACTATTTTAGACAAATTTTATTTAGTATTATTTTCCTCCAAATAAACCTCCTAAAAGTCCACCTAAGCCACCTTTTTTTCCACCTGCTGCCATTCCAATAATGTCATCAATAACGCTACCATCTCCATCTGCATCTAAAAGTTTGGTAACTAAACTTTGATCATTTGAACCACTATTTCCTAATAATCCTCCTAATAAATTTCCTATACCGTTACCATCTGTAACATTTTGTTGTTTAGCTTGTTTTCCTAAATACCCCATTACAACAGGTGCAGCCATTTTTAATAAATTCATTGCAGAACTTGTATCAATACCACTTTTTGAACTAACTGCTTGTGCAATATTTTGTTCTTTTCCTCCAAAAACGTGCCCTAAAATTCCTGCTCCATCTTGTAAAACATTTTGGTTTGATAATGAACTTTCCAAATTATCTAAAATTCCACCATCATGCTTACTTGATAAGGCACTTAATAATCCATTTGCACCATCTGTTGTATTTGCATTATTTTTCAATGCTCCTAAAATTAAAGGTAAAGCTGTGCTTAATGCTGATGTAGTTTGAACTTTATTTTGCCCAAGTTGTTGGCTAGCTCCACTAATTAATGTTTTACCAATGTCACTATTCAATAAATCTAATAATCCTGCCATTTCTGTATGTTTTAAGTTAAATATTTTAGTTAAAGATAATTATGTGACACAAAATTTTTAAAATGTCACTATAAAATAATAGTTTTAAATTTACGTTTTTATTTTAATTATTAAAAAAATAAATATTATGAAAAAAATGGGGACTTTTATTGTTATGTTAAGTTTAATTAGTTTTTCAATGATGGCTCAAAGTGTTTCAAAGCATGCTTTAGGAATACGTTTTGGAGATAATAATGGTTTTGGAGGAGAATTAACTTATCAAAGAAAATTATCAGAAATAAATCGTTTTGAATTAAATTTAGGTTATAGAAATCAAAATGATTTTGATGCATATAAGCTATCAGGGATTTATCAATGGATTTGGAATGTTGATGGTGGATTTAATTGGTATGCAGGGTTTGGTGCAGGCATTGGTTCTTGGAACGATTCAAGAATAAATTCTAATAGAAATGATGGCTTATTTATAAATGCTGATGGCGATGTAGGTATTGAATATAATTTTGGAATCCCATTATTAATTTCATTAGATTTTAGACCAGAAATAGGAATTTTAGGAAATTATGGGAGCAATACAGATTTAGATATAGCACTATCTTTACGTTATAAATTCTAAATTATTTAGGAAAATTTATAAAAAAAAGTACTTTTTAGTGCTTTTTTTTTGTTTATATAGCATAAGTTTCATTAATTTTTTAACTTACCCGAAATTTTAAATTTACTACATGAAAAAATTAGCGTTGCATTGGCAAATATTAATAGGAATGGTTTTAGGAGTGCTTGTAGGTATTTTATTTACTTATTTTGATGGGGGAAAGGAACTAATAGAAGATTGGATTAAACCATTTGGCAAAATTTTTATTAATTCTTTAAAATTAATTGCTGTACCGTTAATTTTAGCATCTTTAATAAAAGGAGTTTCAGATTTAAAAGATATTTCAAAACTTTCAGCAATGGGTGGTAGAACTATTGGAATATATATTGTTACCACGGTTATTGCTGTTTCTATAGGATTATTTTTAGTAAATGTGATAAAACCAGGAAACTCAATTTCAGAAAAAACGAGACAAGAATTAGTTCAAAATTATGGAGAAAGCACTACTAAATATAAAGAGCAAGCAGCTTTACAAAAACAAAGTGGTCCTTTACAAGCATTAGTAGATATTGTTCCTGAAAATATTTTTGGTGCAGCAACTAATAATAAAAATATGCTTCAGGTAATATTTTTTGCCATTCTATTTGGTATTGGACTTATATTAATTCCTGAAGAAAAAGCTTCACCTGTTAAAAAATTCTTTGATGGTTTTAATGAAGTTATTTTAAAAATAATAGATTTAATTATGTTGGCAGCTCCTTATGGTGTTTTTGCTTTGTTAGCTGCATTAGTAGTTGAATCCCCAAGTGTAGATTTGTTTAAGGCACTTATTTGGTACGCTTTTACCGTTTTATTAGGCTTGTTAATTATGATTGCTTTTTATAATTTAATAGTGTGGCTTTTTACTAAAAAAACACCATCGTTCTTTTTAAAAGGAATTTCACCAGCCCAATTATTAGCATTTTCAACAAGCAGTAGTGCGGCAACTTTACCTGTTACCATGGAGCGTGTTACGGAACATTTAGGTGTTGATGAAGAAGTAAGTAGTTTTGTATTACCTATTGGAGCAACTATAAATATGGATGGTACAAGTTTGTATCAAGCAGTTGCTGCAGTTTTTATTGCTCAAGCATTTGGAATGGATTTATCTTTAGGAACTCAATTAGGGATAATTGTTACTGCAACATTAGCAAGTATTGGTTCTGCTGCAGTTCCAGGAGCTGGTATGGTTATGTTAGTAATAGTTTTAGCACAAGCTGGTATTCCAGAAGCAGGATTAGCTTTAATTTTTGCTATTGATAGACCATTAGATATGTGTAGAACAACGGTTAATGTTACTGGTGATGCAACAGTGTCTATGATAGTTGCAAAAACATTAGGAAAATTAGGAAAACCAAAAATTAAAGATTGGGATGATAATTATCCAAAAAAATAAATTTATCTAATCTAAAAATCTATTTTTTAATTCTAGGGAAGGTTTCATGCAAATTTCCTTTTTACCAAACCATTTATAGCGTCTTTTCGCAATAAAATCATAAACCAAATCTCTCCAATATTTAGGAATTATTATAAAACCATAGCAAAATTGTAACCCATAATTTAAATGTTTTGAAATTTTTAAAATTGCTGTTGATTTATCGTATAATTTGCCTTCTTCTAATAAAAAAATAGTATCAATATCATATTTTTTAATTTCATAGTGTAACATTAAATCCTTTGCAGCGTCTGATTGTAGAGAAGTAAATAAAAATTGCTTTTTAGTATCGTGTTTTATTATAAAATTGATGGATGAATTACACAAGTTGCAAACCCCATCAAAAAGAATAATAGTTTTATTTTTAAATTTTTGCACAATACAAAGTTACAAGTTTAAGGCTGAATCGTCTTTTAACAAAATATTAGGAATAGCTATCATAGGCAATTTTTATATTCGTTTAAAATAATAACCAAATGATTAGGATTGAAAAACTACATAAATCATATCCAATAGGTAAAGATTCTTTACATGTTTTAAAGGGATTAGATTTACATATAAAAGAAGGTGAATTTGTATCAATTATGGGTTCCTCTGGTTCTGGAAAATCTACCTTGTTAAATATTATCGGATTATTAGATGAACATGATGGAGGTAAATATTATTTAAATGGACAATTAATTGAAAATTTAGACGAAAAAAAAGCAGCAATTCTTAGAAATAAATTTTTAGGATTTGTGTTTCAATCATTTAATTTAATTAATTATAAAAATGCTTTAGAAAATGTTGCACTTCCTTTGTATTATAAAGGAATAGGAAGAAAAGAACGTCAAAAAATTGCTTTAAAATATTTAGAAAAAGTAGGTTTAAAGGATAGGGCAGAACATTTACCAAGTGAGCTTTCTGGAGGAGAAAAACAACGCGTAGCAATTGCTAGAGCCTTAGTAACAAACCCAAAAGTGGTGTTGGCTGATGAACCAACAGGAGCACTAGATTCTGTTACCTCACATTCAGTAATGGAACTCTTGAAAGAAATTAACCGGGAAGGAATGACTATTATAGTAGTGACACACGAAGAAGATATTGCAGAAGAAACCGATAGAATTATCCGTTTAAAAGATGGTGTAATTACAAGTGATGAAAAAGTCAATAAAAAAGTAATTATATAAACTATGTTTGATTTAGACCGTTGGCATGAAATTTTTCAAACTATTAGTAAAAACAAATTAAGAACTGTTTTATCTGGGTTTACTATTGCTTTTGCTATTTTACTTTTCACCTTACTTTTTGGTGTAGGTAACGGACTCAAACATTCTTTTGAAAAGTCGTTTGCTCGTAATGCTCAAAATTCTATATATATAAATTCAGGAAAAACAACAAAGCCTTATAAAGGGTTGCAAAGCGGTAGAAAAATTCAATTTAGAAATGATGATACGAAATTTTTAAATGATAAATTTGAAAATGATATCCAATTTTTCAGCCCAAGTATTGAGCGTTTTAATGTACAGGCTGTTTACAAAGGTGAGCAAAATAGATATTGGGTAGCAGGTGTATATCCTGATTATCAGCCTTTAGAGGAGGCGGTAATTCAAGAAGGTAGGTTTATTAGTTTTATAGATTTAAAAGAAAAGGCAAAAGTTATAGCTATTGGTAGAATGGTGGAAAAGGATTTGTTTGGAAACCGAAGTGCTATGGGTAAAAACATTAATTTAGATGGAATTTCCTATAAAGTAATTGGTGTTTTCAGTGATCCAGGAGGTGATAGAGACGAGAGAAAAATTTATACACCTTTTACAACTGCACAGGGTATATATAAGAGTAATGACGAATTAGATTACTTTGGGCTTACCTATAATCCAAAATTAAGTGTAGATAAGGCATTAACATTTTCAAATTTATTAACTAAAATCCTAAAAGAAAAACACAATGTAGATCCAAGAGATCAAGCAGCTATCAGGGTTTTTAATTTTGCTGAAGGAGCTAAAAAGGTACAACAATTTATGATGGTTTTAAATGTGATAATTCTTTTTATTGGTATTGGAACATTAATAGCGGGTATTATAGGCATAAGTAATATTATGGTTTACATTGTTAAGGAACGAACCAAAGAAATAGGAATACGAAAAGCATTAGGAGCAACACCAAAATCCATTGTAGGTATGATTATGATGGAGTCTATTTTTGTTACAGCAATTTCTGGATATTCAGGTTTATTAATTGGTGTGTTTGCTTTAAAAGCTTTAGGAAAAAATTTAGAAAAATATTTTATTGTAAATCCTAGTGTTGAAACCTATGTTGTAGTTGGTGCTACTATTATTTTAGTAATAGCAGGAACTATTGCAGGATATCTACCCGCAAAAAGAGCAGCACGTATAAAACCAATTGTAGCATTAAACGACCAATAATTATAAAATGAAAAAATTAAAATTGATTATCCGTAATTAATCATAAAATGTTCGTCACCCTGAACTTGTTTCAGGGTCTCATCAATATAAATCGGTGATTAGTAAAAACTATGAGATGCTGAAACGAGTTCAGCATGACGTATAAATATGAAATATGACACAAAACGGATATACATAATTAAAATTTGATTTTCTAATTACATTTGACAATAATGTAAAATTAAAATAGAACAAATGAATTTTTTATTTGATAGAGATACTTGGCAAGAAATTTATAGCAGTATTCGTAAAAATAAAACACGAACTGGTATTACCATTATTGGGGTAATGTGGGGTATATTTTTATTAGTGGTTTTATTAGGAGTAGCTAAAGGAGTTGAAAACAATTTTAACAGATTGTTTGGAAACTTTGCAACAAATAGTGTATTTGTATGGGCACAACAAACTAGTAAACCATTTAAAGGTTTCCAAGAAGGTAGACGATTAACCTTAAAAATGAGCGATCTTCAAAATATTAAAAATGAAATCAAAGGATTAGAATTTGTGGTTCCACGTTTACAAACTCAGGCATTAGCCATAAATAATTTTAAAACAGGAACTTTTGGAATTTTTGGAGATTATCCAGAATTAGATAAAGTTCAGAAAAAAGATATGGTTTATGGTCGGTTTATAAATCACGAAGATATAAGGCTAAAAAGAAAAGTTTGTGTTATAGAAGAAGAAATTTTTAAACAGTTATTTGAAAAAGATGATTATCCAATCGGTACCTATATTAAAATTAATGATATCAACTATCAAGTAGTTGGTATGTATAAGCAAGGACAAATTGGCTCTGGTGGACCACAAGGAAATATTCACATTCCATTTACAACGTTTCAACAAGTCTATAATATGGGAAATAGAATAGGTTGGATGATGATTACAGGGAAAACAGGTTTTGATATTACTCAAATTGAAGCAGATGTTAAATTACTTTTAAAAAACTTACATGGTGTAAATCCTAAAGATAATAGAGCTTTTGGAAGTTTTAATTTAGGAGAAAGAATAAAAAAAGTAACAGGATTTCTAACAGGAATGCAGTTTTTAACATGGTTTGTTGGTATAGCAACTTTAATAGCAGGTGTATTTGCAATTGGAAATATTTTATTAATTACAGTAAAAGAGCGAACTAAAGAAATAGGAATACGTAGAGCCCTTGGTGCTAAACCTTGGGAAATTAAAAGGCAAATAATTTTAGAATCTGTTTTTTTAACAAGTATTGCTGGGGCATTAGGAATTATTTCTGGAGGAGTTGTTTTAATGATTATTGATGCTACACTAGGAAAAGGAGATCCTCCAGCATTAACAAACCCTACTGTAGATATACCAGTTATATTAATAGCAACGTTTACCTTAATTGTTTTAGGAACTTTAATAGGCTTAATTCCCGCACAAACTGCGGTAAGCATAAAACCGATAGAAGCATTAAGAGAAGAATAAATTAGTCATAAATAGAAAATCAATAATAATGAAAAAAACAATAATTTTTGGAACCATTGCAGTATTACTAATTGCTGTTTTAGTTTGGTTTGGCATGAAAAATAGTAAGTCTCCAATTCAATACGAAACTGAAAAACCATTTGTAACCAATATTGTTAAAAAAACAGTAGCTACAGGAAAGGTTGTTCCCTTAGAAGAAATTGAAATAAAACCAAAAGTATCTGGTATTATTGATAAAATTTTTGTGGAAGAAGGTGCTAAAGTTCAAGTAGGAGATTTAATTGCTACCATCCGAGTGGTTCCAAATGTTCAATCGTTAAATAGTGCACAGGGCAATGTTAAAAATGCACAACTTCGTTTTGATAATACTAAAACTTTGTACAATAGGAATAAAGTGTTATTTGAAAAAGGAGTTATTTCTAAACAAGATTTTGAAACTGCTGAATTAAATTATAATAGTGCTAAGCAAGATTTATTAAACTCTAAAAATAATTTAGAAATTATTAGAAAAGGCTCAGCTTCTGGTATGGGAAAAACGGCTAACACGTTTGTTAAAGCCGAAATTACAGGAACTGTTTTAGAAATTCCAGTTCGTAAAGGAAATCAAGTTATTGAAGCTAATACCTTTAATGCAGGAACAACAATTGCTACCATTGCTGATATGACAAAAATGATTTTTGAAGGAAAAGTAGATGAAGCTGATGTTGCAAAAATAAAAAAAGGAACCGTTTTAGAAATTTCTTTGGGTGCAATTGAAAATAAGAAATTTCCAGCAAAATTGAATTTTATTGCTCCAAAAGGAACCGAAGAAAATGGAGCTGTTCAATTTAAAATTAAGGGAGACGTAACCTTAGATGATGAATATTTTGTTAGAGCTGGTTATAGTGCAAATGCAGATATAGTTTTAGCAAAGAAAGATAGCGTTTTATCTATAAAAGAAGCTTTACTTCAATTTGATAAAAAAACTGAAAAGCCTTATGTTGAAATAAAAACAGGAGATCAAGAATTTGAAAAGAAAAATGTTGAGCTTGGAATTTCAGATGGAATTAATGTAGAAATCCTTTCTGGAGTTACTAAAGGTGATGAAATTAAAATTTGGAATAAAACTTCTAAAAAGGACAAAGATGAAGAGGGAAATAATAATTAGATAAATTTAATATAAATTTATGAGCGTTTTAATTTATTTTAAAACGCTTTTTTTATATCTTTATACAACAAACAGTAGTACTTATTAAAATTGTTTAGAAGTCAAAAAAATTATGACTTCTGTCAGTATAAAATTAGAGTAAAAATAAGAACTTTATAGTATAAATTTAAAAACGAAAACAGGATATGGAAAGTCAGTTAGTGTTATTAAGTGATCTAAACTTCAACCTTGATGTTTGGAAAAGAGAATTGAAATTTCAAGAAAGCGAAATGGATTATTTCGAAGAAAAGTTAGAAGACGTTGTCTTACGGAAATTAGGTTCAAATGTAGATATTCAATTAGAGAAATTTCAAAATAAGATAATTAGAGAAAAGGAAGTAATGGGACATTTAAGACACAGAATTAGAATGAAAAAAAGAGAATTAGCTCAAACTAAATTTGAAGATGGAAGTGAAGCTAAATTTCATGAAAAACAAGTTTTACTAAGAGAGGAAATGAAAACATTTATAAAAATGCATTACCAACTAAAAGAAATGATGATGGATTT
>VAPM010270374.1_pt1 | contig 11273 bp, 11 predicted proteins | sample 3395091 | NCBI WGS metagenome assembly VAPM01 (sample SAMN08290445, study PRJNA428436) | hydrothermal vent metagenome | isolation source: Deep-sea hydrothermal vent chimney 3 | place: Pacific Ocean: Juan De Fuca Ridge | reverse complement strand
TGATGCGCCGCGCGAAAACTCCGGCAAAATATTGCGATAACTCCATACTGTGAGATTTTACCGTATTTCAAATAAAATTGCGGCATTTGAAATAGCTGGCTAGAACAGGTTCAGGTTCCCGGCTGTATTTCTTCCTGCTTCGCAATGCTCATTCCAAATCAATAACTCCATCGCTTCACTGCCTCCACCGCCGCCGACAGTGTAGCGAATTGGGATTTGCTCAAGATGTAGGCCGTCAAATACCCTTCTGATATCTGGGTGATCATTAATGCTAATTAGCATTGAGCCGTCCACAGAATTGGCTAGGCTGGCCATCTTTTCGTAGTGTTCGAAGCCAAACTCCACACCATAGCCTTCAGTCATCCAATATGGCGGGTCCAGATAAAAGAAGGTGTGCGGGCGGTCATATCGGGTAATAATCTCATCCCACGGTAGATTTTCCACATAGACCCCCTGTAACCGCTGCCACGCCTGGCTAAGCTCTTCCTCGATTCTCAGTATATTAAGTCGCGGCTTGCTCGTTGTGGCCGTTCCATAATTCTGTCCGTCCACCCGCCCGCCGAACGCCTGCTTTTGCAGGTAATAGAATCGGGCCGCCCGCTGGATGTCAGTCATTGTTTCCGGGGCCTTTTTCTGCTCCCACTGATATACCTGCCGACTACTTATAACCCACTTAAACTGTCGGACGAATTCTTCTAAGTGATTTTGTATCACCCTATATAGATTAACCAGCTCGCCATTTATGTCGTTAATAACCTCTACATCAGATGGTTTTTTGCGAAAGAAAATTGCAGCCGCGCCAGCGAATGCTTCTACATAACAGCCATGCTCCGGAAATTTATCGAAAACTTGTTCGGCCAGGCGGCTTTTGCCACCAATCCAGGGGATTATAGGTTTGTGTTCCATGTGAGCCTCTTTTTTATTATGCAAATTGTTTGCATTATTTGATAGGCTACCCAAACCGTGATCGCGGTGGGAGGGCCTCGCTGGCTCGCGGTGGTAACTCACTGCTTGCTGGGGCTGGGCAGGTGTTGGTAGCACCTACCCGGTCGCCCTCTCTTTTTTTAAACTTTGAAATAAACCAAAAGGAAAACTCCAATAAACAGCGCAACTGCGGTTGACAATGCTGGGTACATCTTCAACCGTGATGGTGTCATGCTCATCAGTACGCTCAGCGCCCATCCTTTTGGGGTTGCCTTAAATCCTGCAACCCATGACTTCCATTCGGGACTGCCTTTACCGCCTCGAGCATGTTCTTCTTCATGTGCCAACACAGAAACCTGTACGCATTTTGGTAGGTCTTTTCGTATATAGATGGCAGGCTCAAGAGAGTCATCAACAAAAAACTCTGTAATGCCAAAATAATTAGCTTGAACTTTTTGAGCATTTTAGTTTTTGTGATGTAGTTAATCATGGCAGATACTCTAAAACTGCGCTTCGTTTAGTGAATTGCATAGTGCCAATCTCACCACCATTGGCAAGTGATACAGTGAATGCTAAATCTGTCGCTAAATCTTCTGCAATTGCCTCATATCGTAAAATTCCATCTCTACCATCTACCCCTGTCGAGCTGGCATCACTGCTGGGGTTCCAGGTAGCACTTGATCCAGCATCTGATATAACTAGAGTGCCAACTGCTGATTGTAAAACGGACGAAGATATAGCTATATCAATCACCATCTTGAATGATCTTGCGGCTATACTAGGCCCAAAGGTTGCGCCAAACACATTGGTCCCTATAGAACTGATAACTGTTGATCCAAATACGACGCCAATATAAAACGTATGATTATTTGCTGCTGAATCAACAAGAAATTCTCCGGCCACAGTTAGCCTAAACGTACCACCTGCACGTCCAGTATTTTTGGGTATTGTGTAATTAAATACGTCTGTGGCAATACCATCCACAACAGTAAGATGTGCATTATCAGCAGCCAAAATAAATGATTCCCTTTTATCTGCTACCAGAGGCCGTTCATCTGTCATCATTGCATCGGTAATAGCTGTTGTATTTGTTGCTATATCGACTTCGAACCGTGTAACAGGAAGTTTCCCCGCAGGAATAGTCGGTGCAACAGGGGCAACGGGATCTTCTTGCCCATACACAATTGAATAAGCCCCTGTCTGCTTATCAATCACAATACGCACTATATAAGGGTCAGTTACCGGATTTGCGATATTTGCAGTAGTCTGTTGTGGTTGGCTTGCAGGTATTCCGCCATACATCAGGTGCCCCGGTTCCAGTACGACGCTCATATCCGGTACTGCAGCTTCATGAGCATAGAAATTGCCCATCACTGCGTATATGTCTCTGCCGCTATCGACCAAATCACCAGCAGCATTTAGTGCTGCAAGATTATTTTCCGTAGGGTTGGAAACCAATGTGGCTTTGGTTGCAGTCTCATCTTCTCGGTTCTTTATTTCAGCATCAATAGCATCCAGATCAGCATTGAGTTTTCCGTCCCAGCCTGCTGTGCCTGGTTCGGGTTTTGTGAGATTGTAATTTGTTGTGAAAGTATCAGCCATTACAGCACTTCCTCGAATGTTACAGGTGAGTTTGATTGATTGGCACGAATCTGTTGCATCGTCAGCTGGTCGAACACACCATAAAAAGTGGTGGATTCCTGCGCGTAGCCGCCTATAGGCCGCTGCACCAGGATGAACGGTTTGTCCTTGCCTTTTAGCATGTTGATGATCCAGAGCTGATCGCGGTCAGCATCATCCAGCCAGTCAAAGCTGAATTGCAGTATCGTGCGATCGGTGCGCGGGTTGCCGTAATACTGACCACCACGCGCCTCGATGCGCCGGGTACGGCTCTGCCTGGCTTTGGTGGAACCGAACGAATAATTGACCGTAGGTGACCAGATTGGTCCGAGATAGATGCGCCCCATTTGGTAATAGGTCAACGCCAAATCATTTATGGTGATACGCCAATAACTCACGTTGAGTGCGGGCGATATTTGCATCATCAGTATCGGGCGCAACACAGCACGCGCATCACCAATGGACAGGCCATTAATGTAAATGTCATAGCCCCCATACAGCCCTTCGCCATAGAGCTGCACGCCATAACCATAGGTTGGCTGATACGGTTGCAACGTCACGTTCAGCACTTCACTAGCACCACCAAGCGCATCACTCCATGCCTGTATCTGTACTGTACCTGCCAGCGTCAGATTATGGTCGACCAGAGCGAATGCCTGCACCTGGTCTTCGTCCTGAGCCAATGTGATATCGATGGTTTGCGTACCGACTGCCGCGCTTCGGTACATGACGGTACGCTGAGGATCTTGCACGTTTGTGACTGGCATGGTGGCCACTTCACTGGATGCAGCGATCAGAGCACGATCAACCTGATTGTCATGGAGCAGCATGATATTGCTCATCCCCAGACCTCCATCTCGACTAGCGGGATTTCACCGTCCCAGCGATCGACCATGCTTACGACAAGGTGATCACCATCTACAATGCCAGCATTCGTCAGACCGATGGATGCACCCAGTTCGACAGGCGGATCGGTAAAGGGTACCGTTACCGATATGCGTTTGCGGGGTACACCGAACAAGGCGAGTGCACGATTGGCTACCGTCTGCGCAGCAGCCTCTGTATCAAACAGGGTGTCCAGTCGGCGTGAAGTGACCGCATAGGGATAAGCCACTTTGATATTGCTATCCTCGATGCGGGACTCATAGCCATCACCGGCCAACCAGGTTGCATAGTCGAGGGTGACCGCAGCGGCGGGCTGGCTGATCTGTGTCCAGTTGGGCGCATAGCGCACCGGTACCGCCCAGATAAGTTCAGGCTCTTCCTTCCATTTAACATCTGACAGCTGACGGGTTTCATTAAAGAGTTCACCGCCGGCAGTAGGTGCTTCGAACAACCGCGCACGTAACTTATTCTGACGGGAAAACCCCCACCATCCGAGTACACCCTTCATCAACTTGGTAATGGCATCAGCAAGTTTCTGGCCACTATTAATGTAGAGGCCGACTGTGTCAGCTGGCAGGCCGGTAATATCAATGTCCAGGGCATCGACAGCACCATAGGTGCGTGCCAGCCAGTCAATAATCTGAGTGGTAGAGTTTAGCCAGGTAGCGCCATCCATTATGCCTTCAACGTCGGCTGTTACCTGACCACTGGGCGAACTACCGAGCGTGATGGTACCGGCTGCCGTATCGATGCTGAACTCACCTGCTGCAGGAACGCCTGCGGCCTTGGCCAGCGCAATCCCATTATCATAAGCAGCTGTGACATCGTTAATAGCGCCGTCATTGACTTGATAAATAAGATTTGCAGCATCAATTAAAACCGGGCTGATGTTGCGGCACTTACCCAGGCACAGGGGTTTCGGTTTGCCGATGTTGGCGGCAGGGAACGATGCTGTTTCCGTTCCATCGTAGAAGGCCGCAGGGATGTCGATATCATTGAACTGGGCTTGTCGATCGAGCAGCTCAATGGTAATGCCTTCATCCGGATTGCCATTACATTGACCGACAATACCATCAAGAACGATGGCTGCATCTGCTCTGGGAATCGTTCCACGCGGCCCGGTAAGTAACACCTGCATGCGCTTATCTCGGATTGATGCCGTTGATAGGTCAATGCCATCGACTTTGTCTGTGGCCAATACAAGCGGTCCCCATGCCGCAACCGAGCGGCCTCCCCAGACTTCCTGAATACTGCGTTTCAGACGTGGCACTCCCCCGGTGGCAATGACCGGGTAATAAGGTTGATCGGCTGGCGCATCAGTAGGATCGGTGAAATAGGCGGTGTCGGACAGATAGTTGGGCGTCGCCCCATCGGGATCGATTTCAACCAGCAGCACCTTTTCCATATCAGGCCGCTTGAGCAAATCAGACAGCGTTGTCATGATGAGGCTACCCCGCGCGCATCAATGACAATCTCACCAGCCTGACTTCTACGCAGAATATCATCCAGCGTTTCCTGCTTAAGTTCCCGACCATCGGGCGTGACAACTTTTAAGCTGATGCTGACATTGCCAGTGCTATCCTGGGTTAGTTTGTCACGTTCCGCATTGACCAGTCGGCTGATCTGCTCCAGGTTGTTGATGGCCTGGTCCTGTTTTGTATTGCCGCTGGCGATCAGTCGCTGTTGCACATCACTTAAACCACCGGTAATCAGATCATAGGCGGACTGGTAACCACTACCCGAGGCATACAACTGGCGGGCGGTATTCAGTAGCGGTGAGGCCAATTGATTGAGCTGCTGCGCAACAGAGGCCAGCTCGGTTCCGCCCAGCGTTTGCGATTGCTGCAACAGGCTTGTAAAACTACTCTGCAGGGCATTGAGTTTCTGGCCGGGTGTCTGGTTACCGAATTTTATATTGGCCAACGTACTACCCAGTGCATCGCTAACCTGAGATATCATTGACATTTCAGACTTGTACCTTTGCATGATTTGCTGGTACAAATTATTTTCCAATGATATGCGTGTCTGGATATCCGTTGTGTTGCCCAGCGTCTTCCACAGGCTCCGGATGGTGCGGGCAGATTCGTCGAGCGGCGTGGACTCACCTCGCATGAGCCGTAACTGTGAGCTGATACTGGTACTCAATGACGCCATCATAGAGGCGGTCTGGCCCAGGCGTTGGAGAACCTGTTGCGTTTTCTCACCAGCACGGCGAAACTGTTCCAGCCCCGGTAATGCCGTATTCAGCATGTCTTCGGTTACGCTAGTTATCCAGTCACCCAGATTTTTAAGTTCGCCGCTATAACTGGCCTTGAAGGTGTCCAGCCGTGCCACCAGGTCACGATCCAGCGCAGTACTAAATTGATAAATGGAATCACGAATACCCGAGAAGACGGTCTTGATCTGATCACGCGTTGAATTTTCCAGTTTGGCGTACTCGCGCCAGCGGTCAGTGCCACGGAAAAATGATTTACGCCGGGATTTGTCTTCCCATTGCTGGCCGGTGAATCCTGTACCAGCCACATTGAGATCAATGCCACGCTTGTCTGTTCTGGTTTTGCTGCCAAATGCGGAGCCGCCTAAGGCACCACCGATGAGAGCGCCAACATAACCACCGACACCAGGAGCTATTATGTTTCCAGCAGCAAAACCTAGTGCGGCACCTATACCGCCTGCAGCAGTAGCTCGGTTATCACCACGCGAGTAGGCATTGCCAAACATCGCGCCACCAATACCCGCCGCCGCATACGGTACATAGCTGCCATACCATGAACCGGATATTCCCTGGTTGCCAAAGTTGCCAAGACCAAACCAACCCGCTTTACCTGCGGCGCTGGTTGCTGCACTTCCTGCCGCACTACCCGCCATATTTGGACCCAATTGCTGTGCAACACCTGCCTGTGCGGCTTGTGGTATACCCATCATTGATCCCAGTGCGCTTGTTATAGGGATAATGACTGGCCGGGCAATGGCCAGTGTGGCCATGTCTGCGAGCATATCCTTAAATACATTTTTTATACGTTCGGCAAGACCTTTGAAACCATTGATGCCTCTGTCAAATACATCACGGAACGTGTCACGGAAGGATTGGCGAATAGAGCTGGCGGTATCGCCATAAATCTTCGCCATTGGCTCTGCGGATGCCTTTACTTCTTCCTGCGATTTGCGCAATTCGTACATGCCCCCCACCAGTTCACGGATAGCCGCATCCTGATTCTTGATGCCCAGTTGGTGCGCTTTTGACAATGCAGTCTGGATATCAAGTTCCTTGCCTGTATATTTCAGCAGCCGAGATTCGGCTTTCAGAGAGCTAAGGAACTTCTGTTGTTCTTTGGTGAGTTCGGATACCTGTTTGCCAGCGCCCCGAGCCTGATTACCGAGTTTGTGTATTGCAGTACTCGTTTTATGCATTCCATTGCGTACTTTCTTAAAGAATTCTCTGGCCTGCGCTTCAGCACTACTAGTAGTGCCATTGCCACCATCACCAAATAACGCATCGGGCACATTCGACATATTGTCTGCCAGAGTCATTCCTGCAGCCCGAAGCTCTGCTAAACGCTGCTTTGCCTTATCATTTCCGGATGTAAACCACTCCATGAACCCAACATGGCCACTAGAGTATGCCGCCCACCAATCCGCCGACACTTTGGTATCCGACAAGAACTTAGCCATGCCCAGCAACAGAACCTTGCCTTTTGTGCCGCCGAGTAACGCGCCAAGAATGCCGACTTCTTTAGCCCATGACGGAAGCTGCTTAAACCCATCCCACATATCAGAGGCAAGATCTTTTATCATGCGCATAGGGGTCGCGAGTTGATCGGTAACCCCAGCTGCACCAATAGCAATGGCCTCGACGGCATCAATGGTATTGTCCGACCAGGTCTTTGCCTTGCTCCCCGTGCTGTCTAATGCCCCGCCAAGGTCATCATTAATGACACCTACCAGAGACTTCAGCCAATCAAACAGACCGCCATCCATAACATTATTACGAAAGATGAACCATTTATCCGACAGCATCGACATGCCACCAGACCATGTTTTGGCTAGTTCTTTCGTTGTGCCTCGAAATTGTGAGCCAACTTTCTTCCATTCTTCCATGAGCTTTTTGCGAGTTTCTTCTGCGCTATAACTTACGCTTTGTTTAAAACCAAGTGCTGCTAGAATACTTCGATCTCTGAACATATCTGCAGCACCTGCACCCGCACCATACATCTTAACAACTTGCCCTGTTGTTTCTTCAATGCTTAACCCATAAGCTGCAGAAAGATCCCCAATCAATGGCATCCATTCTTTTATTTCGTCAACACCTCCGCGCATCACCCCTGCGAGTTGTGTTGCTGATTCCATGATTTTTTCAAATTCAAATGGTGTCCGGCTAGCATAGTCACTCATTTCTTTGAATAGACGATTACCTTCCTTAACACTACCCAGAAGAACTTTAAGCCGTACACGATATTGTTCAGATGTTGATGCAGCCTGAATAAATGATTTACTCACCAGCCCAACACCTAGCCCGGCCAACACCCCCTTCAGGGAGATGAGACTGCGTGATAGATTCTTGCTTTCCAGATTGAGTTGCTTGGCATTCTTCGCGGCCTGATTGGTTCGACGTGAGAACCGGCTCATGCCTTTACCGGCTTTATCGCTGCCCTTGGTGAGCTTCTCGATCTCCTTCTCAGATGCGCGTATAGTTCCGACCAATCCAGAGCCGTCTGCTTTAAGTACCACGCTGAGTTCGAGTTCGTTCATATTTCCTTGTTCAATGCTTCGAGTGCAGCGGACTCCATAATGCGGAGTCCATCAAAGGTTTCGGGGTTTATTGTAATTCCGGCCATACTGATTGCGGCTTCAACGGCAACATAATCCAGACCGAGTACTCCTCCCATCGAACCGGTACGCCATTGGGTTTGCACGATACGGAAAAGTTGTACCGTATCCCAATTTTCCGGCCAGACCTCAAAAACATCCCGCTCCAGACTGGCCTGGTATTGATCACGAATATCATCGGATGCACCCCATGCTTCGAGATCGGCATCAACCTCATCATCGCCACCAGTTTTCCCGCTCGCGGCCCAGTGGCGTGCCGCGTCGATTAGTTTTTTCGCTGGTTCTTTTTAGTGATGGCCTTGAAATACTCAGCGACCAGAGCAACACGGGCACATGAGTCATCTTTAACTTTTGACAGCGTAGTATCGTCACTCAACATTGGATTGCCATCCTCATCAGCGATGCCCTCGACACTGACAAGAATTTCATCGAGCAGGCTGGCATCAGATTCATCATCCGTGTAGCTACTTAATATCTGGTCGATGCGTGACTGTGGCAGGCGCTTGAATTTGGCGGTAAAGGTGCCCTTTGTTTCACCGTCATCGGTTGGGGTGACAACGGTTATCTGGCGTTTGAACGTCGCGTTTGAAGACAACTTGAACATGGTTTGATAATCCTGTTAGTTAAAATTACCTGGTGGTGATTTTGAAATCATCATCGCCTGCACTGGAGGGGATGAAGGCCAGATCCATTTGAACGGTACGGATACCGTCACTATCACCGTACTGCGGGTTCAATAGCTGTACCCGCAGTGCATCGATCTGGATAATGTTCCCAGCAACCGCTCCATGCACCAACTGCAATGCACCCAGGGTATTTGCCTTTGCAGTAGTGAATGGATTAAACGTGCTGAGAACCGGTGCTTCAATAGTGACATTGCCTGCCGGTGCGCGATCGACAATCTGCACCGACTCTTCACCTACCACGTTGCGGTATACTACTTTGTTATTCTGTTTGATATTCAGCCCCAACAGGTTGAAGCTTTGTCCGTGCAGGGTGAACGTGGGCGTATTAGTGTTGGTTACTGCCAGCGGTATTTTGAAGCCACTAAAATCTGGTACAGGGTCAGCCACAGTCGCTGGATCGACCCACAGCCCTGTAATGACAAACTTGTAGTAGGGGATGCCCTTTGGATCAATGCCTATGGAAACATCACCGCGCGCGCCTACCAGTGCATGTTGTTGGCCATCAAAATGAATATGTAACGTACCGGCTTCTTCATTTGAGCTAACCAGTTCGTACTGTACATCAACAGTTGCAGTAATCGTTTCTGCTTGGCCACACATGCGAAGCAGCGGCCCATAGGCGGGCGGAGTATCCACTGCACCCGCACCAGCAAACTCAACACTGAACTCACATACCACATGCGTACCGACATGAATGGCCAGGTCATTACCCAGTGTCGGTCGGTCCACGTTACGGTTGACAGTGTCGCCTTCCATTGGGCGGATGGTTAAATCTTTGGTCTGGATGGCATTGGCTATACCTGTCGGTACCGCATCTACTGCATAGATGGGTTCGATTTTTGCCAGTAGAATTTTCTTTGGAAATTTAAGCGCCGCCATGTGTCTCCTCCTCGGCTACCGATGCAACCTTGTTGGTTTTATCTGTCTGCACATTCAACGGCTGGCCATCCGCATTGCGAGGCCGGTTACCATCGGGATGATCCTTTGTGCATTCAACCAGCTTTGTTTTGCCGGTTTTCTTGTCTTTTTTATAGCTGCCACCACTTCTCATCGGTTATCTCCTAAAGGTAATGACGGGTTGTTAAACTTAGCCGGGCTGAATGACACAGCACACCTGCAAACATGACCGGGCCTGAGTCTTCAACCTGTACGCCCGCCTGGTTATCAACGATCAGGGTGTCCACCAGACCGCCCAGTGTATCGTCGGCACGAAACACGGCGACAATGGCATCCAGCAAATCATCAAAGGCCAGTTCACTCTGACCGGCATCATCCAGGCTCATATAGCCACGAATGCGCCAGCGCTGTTTCACCACATGGCGACCTAAACTTGGGCTGGACTCTACTCTGGCGATACGGCGCACATGCCAGCCTCGAACCTGACTCTGGTATTCATACAACGTTTTCATGCCTTGATGGTTCTTTGCATAGCGTTCGTAGTTATGTACCGGACCGATATCGGGGATAGTTTTCAGGGCAGTAACGATGGCATTACGGATATCAAGCGTGGCCATTAGTTCACCTCGCCTAATTGCTCAATAATGCGAGCTGCTGCATGGCTGTATTTGTTTTTTAGCTGTGTTTCATTCATCGAGAAGGCACGATGGAACATGCCCACAGCTATAGTCCCACGCCATGAAATCTTGCGGGCAATCTGGAAGGCGACATGGTGGACATCCTTTTCAGGTACATCCAGCTTCGCTCTTACCCAATCAATCAGGGGTTCAACGGGTGGAAAATGTGGCTTGGTACCCAGCTCGACCGGGATGGCATGGGGACTGGCAGTACCTACAACCCCCAGCACATTATTTGCCAGCACTTCCGGCTCCTGTGCTTTGATACTGTCTCGTAATCCACCGCCGCCACCGCCACTGGCGCCGATGGGGGTTAGATCCTTTATCTCGCCTTCCAGAAACTCCGATGCCTCGCGAGTGACCGAGTCCAGAACCTCACGAGTGATATCCGGCGCCTGTTGCCAAAGCGCGTCCAGCTCGGCAAAGCCCTCCATCTGGATTTCAACAGCCAGTGCCATTAGCGTCTGCGCCCAGGGTGTAACAGCCGGTCATTGCCGAGGCTGTTTGCCAAATCAAGATCAACCACAGCACCTGCAGCAACGTTGCGCTTAGGGTCAATGCCCAGTTCATCGTAATAGCGTTTTCGCAATGTCTTTGCACGAAATGCAAACTCACGCGCCTTGCTTTGATGGTCAACACTGTCCGCCTGAATCGTTGAATCCGAATCTCCACTGTAGAGGCTGGCCAGTTGGTCACACAGAACAGCAGCGGCATAGCTGGCGACCGGTTCACGGTCAACAATATCAATGGTATCGGT
>VAPM010081616.1_pt1 | contig 11276 bp, 9 predicted proteins | sample 3395091 | NCBI WGS metagenome assembly VAPM01 (sample SAMN08290445, study PRJNA428436) | hydrothermal vent metagenome | isolation source: Deep-sea hydrothermal vent chimney 3 | place: Pacific Ocean: Juan De Fuca Ridge | reverse complement strand
TGACGACCACCTTGTCCATCGGCATATTCAATTTTTTCGCCGTAGCTTTGATGATGCGAATATTCGCCTGATGCGGCACTAGCCAGTCGATATCCGACTTCTGCATATTATTAGCGGCAAGGGTTTCATCAACGATACGACCGAGTGTGTTCACCGCGACCTTGAAGACTTCATTGCCGCGCATTTCCATTTTGGCTTCACCAGCTTTAAATTTTTCCGGGTTTTCAGAAATGCCGCCATGCACTGTGAGTAAATCTTTGTACTTACCATCAGCATGCATGTGAGTCGATAAAATCCCGGTTTCGCTGTTGGCCGATAAAACCACTGCACCGGCTCCATCACCGAAAAGTATGCAGGTACCGCGATCAGTCCAGTCGACAATATTCGACAATGTTTCCGCACCGATCACCAGCGCATGTTTTGCCTTACCTGTGGTCACGAACATATCCGCCATGCCCAGTGCGTAAACAAAACCAGTACACACGGCCTGTATATCAAACGCCGGACAACCATGAATATCCAGACGTTCCTGTAATAGACAGGCAGTACTGGGGAAAATACGATTCGCTGTGGTGGTAGCAACAATGATTAAATCTATATCATCATTTTTAATACCCGCCGCTTCAATCGCTTTAAGCGCGGCCTGCTCGGCCAGATCGCAGGTGGTCTGACCTTCTGCGATATGTCGCTTTTTTATTCCGGTGCGTTCAGTGATCCACTGATCCGTGGTATCGACCATTTTTTCCAAATCAGCATTGGTGAGTATTTTTTCAGGAAGATAACTTCCGGTTCCTGCTATGCGTGAATAGATCACTTCGCTCCCTCATGACTGGTAGGCACTACTAACTGGTTTTCCAGTTGCCGGGTGATAAGTTCAGGTATATTCTTTTTAACTTCAATGACCGCCTCGGAAATGGCATTGGCAAAAGAATGAGCATCGGCACTGCCATGGCTTTTAATCACGATCCCCTGCAAGCCAAGAAAACTGGCACCGTTATATTCACGCGGATCAATGCGTTTACGTAAGGCACGTAGTACAGGTAAAGCAATAAGACCACTCAACATGGTCAGGGGATTGCGTCTAAATTCCTGTTTCATGTAGTGGCTGATCATCTTGGCCACGCCTTCGGTGGTCTTGAGCATCACATTGCCCACAAAACCATCGCAAACCACAACATCGGCATCCCCTTGATAGATGCCGTCGCCTTCCACATAACCGATATAGTTTAGATTACTGTCGGCCAGCAGGGCCGCCGCCTGTTTCACCTGCTCGTTGCCCTTAATCGCTTCTTCGCCAATATTCAACAGGCCAACGGTCGGTTGCTCATTTCCATCTACAGCGGTTGCTAACGCAGCTCCCATCACCGCAAATTCGAATAGTGCCTGTGCGCTGCTGTCTACATTAGCCCCTAAATCCAGCACATGGGCGTGACCATCATGCATATTCGGCAACATGGTACAAATCGCCGGACGGTCGATACCCGGCAGAGTTTTTAAAACGAAACGCGCGGTGGCCATCAATGCGCCGGTATTGCCCGCGCTGACATTCGCCTGCGCCCTTCCCTCTTTAACCAGATTAATGGCAACTCGCATGGAAGAATTTTTCTTGCCGCGCAAAGCCTGTGCGGGCGGTTCATCAGAAAGCACCACTTGAGATGCATGCTGAATTTGCAGACGATCCGATTTGGAACGCCCGTGTTTTTTGAGCGTTTGTACCAGCTTATCTTCATCGCCGACGAGAATAAGAGTCAGTGCTGGATGTTTTTTTAATGCCTTGATGGCGGCAGGAATGATAACCTTGGGACCAAAATCGCCGCCCATGGCATCAAGTGAAATAATGATACTGTTATTCGTCATCCAGAATAATTACGCCTAAGTGATAGTCTTGAAATTAATAACGGGACATGACTTTCATCATGTCCCGTTTGTCTGCACAAGTTTGTCCCGACAATGGTCAGTGTCTCTATGCAGGCACGCTTAGATAACAGCGATTATTCTTCAACATCAATCATTTTTCGGCCACGATAAAAGCCGTCAGCACTAACATGATGACGCAAATGCGTTTCGCCAGTAGTTGGCTCAATTGAAATGGCACGACCTGTCAGGGCATCGTGCGAACGACGCATGCCGCGTCTGGATGGTGTTTTACGATTCTTTTGTACTGCCATGATAATTCCTCATTCTCTTTAACTTTAATATAAGTCAGCCCCGAATAATTCCGGCATCGACTCAGTTTTCTTTATCCGTCTTCAACCCGGCCAGAATACTGAACGGGTTTTTCCGTTCTTCCGGCTGAGCTTCAAGCTCCGCAGGCTCATCCATTATTGCAGATGCCTGACATTCATTCTCTTTATGCCGTGGAATCTGTGGCAAAGCCAGCATGATTTCATCTTCTAGCAAATCCAGTAGATTCACCTGACCAGCTTCAGCCCGCACCGGTTCCAGACTACCTGGAATCTGTTCCACTCCGGCTGCACTACGGGCAAAGCCCAATGCCAATGTGGTATCCACATTAAAATGTACCGGCTCAAGGCAACGCTGACAAATTAAGTCCAGACTGGCCTGTATTCTGCCCTGCAACATAGAAACACCCAGCACATCAACGGAAAAGGCCAAATTCACTTCGATCTCGCCATCAGGTTGATACAACATCGCGGATAAGCGTTTCATCTGGCTCAGCGGCAAGCTTGATTCAAGCTCAACTGCATCATGTGCAAAACGAAAAGGATCGACCTTAAACGGCAGCCTCTGTCTTTCATTTGCTGGCCCGTTTGTCATAGCTCGCGGATTTTATAGAGGTGTGGTGGCTGTGTCAAAAAATCCTTGAAATTCCGTCTGTTCCTGACAAATACTACTGGAATTCAATGCTGATTCAGCTCAAATCCATATTTTAGCCCGTTCCGGCTTGACAGTTTGCTCACATTTACTTAAACCTGAACTTAGTAGGTTCGCCTTCTAGCCTTCAGTTAAAATGCCGAAGGCTGCAACCATGAGGCGAACATGTACGGCTGATACCGCACCTGCAAGGGACACCTTAATTATAATGATAAAAAAAATCCTTATTGCGAATCGGGGTGAGATTGCGGTTCGTATTGTCCGTGCCTGTGCTGAAATGGGCATAAAATCAGTGGCGGTTTATGCCGAAGCTGACCGCTACGCCCTCCATGTAAAAAAGGCCGACGAAGCCTATAGCCTGGGACCGGACACCGTGGCGGGCTATCTAAATGCCCACCGACTGGTGAACCTCGCCGTAGCCGCCGGTTGTGACGCGCTACACCCCGGTTATGGCTTTCTCTCAGAAAACCCAGAGCTGGCTGAAATCTGTGCCCGCCGCAACATCCGCTTTATTGGCCCCTCAACCGAGGTCATTCGGCGTATGGGCGATAAAACCGAGGCACGCAAGGCCATGCGTGCAGCCGGTGTGCCGGTAACGCCCGGCAGCGATGGCAACCTCAGCAGCCTTGAGGAAGCCCGACAACTAGCAGATAAGATTGGCTACCCGGTGATGCTCAAGGCCACCTGTGGTGGCGGTGGACGCGGTATCCGCTGTTGCAAGGATCCAGAAGAACTAAACCGCGCTTATGACCGGGTTATTTCCGAGGCAGAAAAAGCCTTTGGCCGGGCTGAAATTTTCATGGAAAAATATATCGCCAGCCCGCGTCATATCGAAGTGCAGATACTCGCTGACAGCCACGGTAATGCTATCCATTTATTCGAACGTGACTGCTCCATTCAACGCCGCCATCAGAAATTACTGGAAATCGCCCCCTCCCCCCAGCTCTCGGATGACCAACGTGAATACATCGGTGAACTTGCCGTGCGCACCGCCAAAGCGGTGGGTTATACCAATGCGGGAACGGTGGAATTTTTGCTCGATGACAAAGATGATTTCTATTTTATGGAAATGAACACCCGGCTGCAGGTTGAACATCCGGTCACCGAAGCCATTACCGGCATCGACATCGTGCGCGAACAAATTCGTATTGCCGGTGGCCTGAAATTGAAATACCTGCAAAGTGAAGTGCAATGCAGGGGCTATGCGATGGAATTTCGCATCAATGCTGAAGATCCGCAAAATGATTTTCTGCCCAGCTTTGGTCGCATCACCCGCTACTTTGCCACTGGTGGGCCAGGTGTACGCACCGATGGCGCAATATATACCGGTTATGAAATCCCCCCCTACTACGATTCCATGTGCGCCAAACTGATCGTCTGGGCTCTGGACTGGGATTCACTGATTGACCGCGCCATTCGTGCTCTGCGTGATATCGGTGTCTACGGAATTAAAACTACCATCCCCTTTCATCTGGAAATTTTAAAATCAGCAGATTTTGCAACCGGAAAATTTGACACCAGTTTTATCGATACTCATCCGGAATTGGTGAACTATTCTCTCAAACGATCCAACCGCGAAGCCGCCGCCGCCATTGCTGCGGCGATTGCGGCGAATATGGGATTGTAATGAGGTTTTTTTAACTTCGCGCTCTTCGCGCCCCTGCGTTAGATTTTTTTATATATTAAGGAAATGACGTTCATGCCTAAGGTCAAAATAACCGATACCATTCTGCGTGATGCCCACCAGTCACTGATCGCTACGCGTATGCGTATCGAAGACATGCTGCCCATCTGTGAAAAGCTGGACAAGGTTGGCTTCTGGTCACTGGAAATGTGGGGCGGTGCGACCTTTGACGCCTGCATTCGTTTCCTAAAAGAAGATCCCTGGCAACGTCTGCGTCAACTGCGCGAAGCCTTGCCAAATACAAAATTACAAATGTTATTACGCGGCCAAAACCTGCTCGGCTATCGGCATTATTCTGATGATGTGGTGCGCGCCTTTGTTGAACGTGCCGCCGATAACGGCATGGATATTTTCCGTATCTTCGATGCAATGAATGATGTTCGCAATCTTAGGGTTTCCATTGAATCTGTAAAAAAAGCGAACAAACACGCACAGGGAGCAATCTGTTACACCACCTCCCCCGTGCATACACTGGCACACTTTGTTGAGCTGGCAAAAGAAATGGAAAATCTGGGTTGCGACAGTATCGCGATCAAAGATATGGCGGGATTATTAACCCCGCAAGTCACGACTGAACTGGTCAGTTCTTTAGTTGAAAAATTATCCGTCCCCGTTCATATACATTGTCATGCCACCTCTGGGCTAGCCAGCATGTGCCACTATAAGGCAATTGAAAATGGAGCCAGTGGCATTGATACTGCGATCTCCGCCTTCTCTGGAGGCACATCTCATCCTCCGACAGAAAGTATGGTCGCAGCGTTAAAAAATACTGATTATGATTCCGGGCTGGACTTACCCTTGCTTCAGGAAATTGGTTTTTATTTTTATGAAGTGCGAAAAAAATATCATCAGTTTGAAAGTGAATACACCGGACTGGATACGCGGGTGCAGGTCAACCAGGTACCCGGCGGCATGATTTCCAACTTATCCAATCAACTCAAAGAACAGGGTGCTTTGCCTAAAATGAACGAGGTACTTAAAGAAATTCCGCAGGTACGCAAGGAGCTGGGTTATCCACCGCTAGTGACCCCCACTTCACAGATTGTCGGTACACAGGCAGTAATGAATGTGCTCTCCGGCGAGCGCTACAAAGCAATTACTAACGAGGTTAAACTTTATTTGCAGGGCCGCTATGGAAAAGCACTAGGTAAAATTAGCCCGCAGGTTCAGCACATGGCTATCGGTAATGAAGATGTGATTGACTGCCGACCCGCTGATTTACTCAAACCTGAAATGGCTCACTTAAAAAAAGACATTGGCTCAACAGCACAAAGTGATGAAGACGTGCTGATTTATGCCATGTTCCCCGACATCGGCAAAGACTTTCTGGAACAGCGTAACAGTAATAGTCTGATCCCCGAACCGCTGGAACTGGCGGATACCGAAGTTGGCAATCGCAAGGCCGCGACCGAATTTAACATTACCATGCATGGTGAAAGCTACCATATTAAAATCACTGGAACCGGCTATCCCAAACAACACCAGCGCCCCTATTATATAAGTGTCGATGGTGTACCCGAGGAACTCATGCTGGAAGCACTGGATGAAGTGTCACTGGACAACAATAACGAAGAAGCTCACCACCTGTCCGGTAAACGTCCACGCGCATCAAAACCCGGCCATGTTACTACGGCAATGCCCGGTGTTATTGTTGATATATTGGTGACTGTCGGCGACAAGGTAAAAGCCGGTGATCCCGTGCTTATTACCGAAGCCATGAAAATGGAAACCGAAGTGCAGGCACCGGTCAGCGGGGAAATAAAAATTATCCATATTATTAAAGGCGATAGCGTAACCCCGGATGAAGCACTAATTGAAATTGAATAATAGCCCGCCACCCATCCTTTATTCATTCAGACGTTGCCCTTATGCTATTCGCTCGAGGCTGGCCATTAAAATCAGTCAAACGCCGGTAGAATTACGCGAAGTATTATTATCAGATAAACCTGCAGAAATATTCGCCGTCTCACCCAAAGGTACGGTGCCGGTTTTGATTCTGTCTGAAGGTCAGATTATTGATGAAAGTCTGGATATTATGTTGTGGGCACTAAACAATAATAATGAAACGGATAATTTAATTCAGATAAATGACACTGATTTTAAGCAACATCTGGATCATTATAAATACGCTCAACGCTTCCCTGAATATCCAATGCAAACATACCGCAATCAACTTAGTAAATTTCTACAGTTACTTGAACAACGATTAAATAAACACCCCCATTTATCATCCAGTCATTTTTCCATAAGCGATGCCGCCATCTTCCCCTTTATTCGACAATGCGCCTTCGTTGATAAACAATGGTTTAAACAAGCACCTTATAAAAAATTAAATGCCTGGCTTGAAACCCTGCTCGCCAGCAAACTATTCACTGCGGTTATGGAAAAGCATCCACAGTGGCATAGTCATACAAAAGGCGAGATATTTTAAGGAACAATCATAACAATTTTGCCAGTGCATAAATTGATTTGCGTGCCAGCTCACCTTCAACCGCACCACAACTCAAGCGGATGTGATGCTGGTATTGTCCCTGTGCGGAGAATAACAAACCAGGAGTAATGGCTATTTTTTTTGCCATGGCCTTTTCATACAAGGCTAAACTATCATAAGCCGCTGGTAACTCAACCCAGAGCAGGAAACCACCTTTTGGATTTGTAATGCGGGTTCCTTCAGGAAATGCCTCAGAAACCCAGCGTCGTAATTGATCCATGCGCTGACGATAAATTCTTGCAGAATGTCGAATGCAACGCCGGTAGCTATCCTTTGCCAGAAATTCTGCCATGACTAACTGAGGATGAATCGCGGTGCTGATGTTATCGAGAAATTTCTGATATTTAACCTGCTCATGAAAACACCCGGCAACTATCCAGCCAATACGTAATCCCGGTGCCACTGTTTTAGAAAACGATGAGCAATACAGCACATTGCCACTGCTATCAAACGATTTAGCTGCCTTAGGACGGGGAGCTTCATAACTGAGCGTTCCATAAACATCATCTTCAATCAGGGCTATATTCTTTTTATCCAGAAACCTGACTAAACGCTGCTTGTTTTCATCCGGCATTAATGAACCCAGAGGATTATTAAAGCTTGGCATCAAGACACAGGCAGCAACCTTATGTTTTAAAATAGTCTGCTCCAGTGCATCCAGATCAATACCACTGCTGGTATGAGTTGGGATCTCAAGTGCCTTCATGCCTAATGATTCAATTACCTGCAAAATACCAAAATAGGTGGGTGATTCTATTATGATGGTATCACCTTTTTTTGCCGTTACCCGTAAAGCCAGACCCAGGGCTTCCAGACACCCATTGGTTATGATGATCTGATCGGCTGTACAACGAACCCCGCAATCTCTCATTAAACGGACAACTTGCTTACGCAGAGCCTTGTTTCCCTGTGCCTCTTCATAACTGGAGGCCGCTTTATTTTCTCGTCGCGCGACACCGGCAAAGGTGCGTGACAGAATGCCAAGCGGTAACAATTCAGCATTGGGCACCGCTGCTCCCAGTTTGATTAAACCTGATTGCCGTGTCTCATTTACCAGCGACATTGCCAGATACCCCACATTGACTTTTGTTGCCCGAGGTTTGGGCTGGCTACTAACAGGTTCATCCGGTTTTTCTCCCACATAAGCACAGACGTAATATCCTGATTTAGGTCGGGACGCAATAAAACCAGCTCTTTCCACATTCTGGTAGGCCTGAATTACCGTTGCCATACTAACCTCATACTCTTCACTCATTCGTCGTAATGAAGGCAGGCGTTCATCAACAGCATAAATACCCTGTTCAATCGCCTCAGCAAGATCAGATGCAAGCTGCTCATATAGATATGCTTCACTCCGTTTTCTCATACATTTTTCCGCCTCACCCGACAATCTGTACTGGTTAAATTAATCATATACTGTATCTGTAATGTATGCCAGTTTGCACTTACAGTAGCCTCTACCGTTTAAATGAGGAAAAACCAGTGGCAAAATATTGGCTTAATGGAACATTTGTAAATAAGGAACAGGCAAGCATTTCGGTGTTTGATCATGGCGTATTATATGGTGATGGTATCTTTGAGGGGATTCGTTTTTATAACCGTGTCGCCTTCTGTCTTGATGCACATTTAAAGCGACTACATTATTCAGCACTCGCCATTGGCCTGACACTTCCTTATAGTCTGGAAGAATTTGAAATCGCTATCAATGAAATTATCGAACGTTTTTCTGAGGCCGAGGGTTATCTACGTCTGGTCGTTACTCGTGGTCAAGGGCCATTGGGCATCAATCCGAACGCATGTCCACGGGCAACGGCCTTTATTATTGCGGATCAACTTTTATCTGTTAGCCTACAGGTTCGACAGCAGGGTGCAAAATTGATCATTGCCTCAACCCGGCGCTTGCCCGCTGACGGTCTTGATCCTCGATTGAAGTCACTTAACTATTTGAATAATGTACTTGCCAAAATGGAAGCTAATCAAGCAGGGGTGGATGAAGCCATTTTATTAAATGCACAGGGACATGTTACCGAAGGTACAACGGATAATATTTTTATCGTTCGTGACGGGCAGTTATTCACGCCGCCAGTTATTGACGGTGCTCTGGATGGAATCACACGTAAGTTGGTCCTCAAGTTGGCGGCTGAGCTTAATATAGCCTGCTGTGAAAAAACGCTGGCCGCCTATGATCTTTATACTGCCGATGAATGTTTCTTAACGGGTACAGCGGTAGAGTTGGTACCTGTGCGTGAAATTGACGGTCGGCAACTACCGGCCTCTCCCGGCCCTGTTTTTATACAATTACAGAAAGCCTTTAAAAACAGCATTAATGCTAATATGCAGAACAAATTAGTTACCCGAGTGGCATCATGATCCGGGTCGGGGTGTTTGGTGCAAGCGGTTATATGGGTGGCGAGCTGATTCGAGTTTTACTTAATCATCCAGAAGTTAAACTTGCCTGGGCCAGCAGTCGCAGGCCCGGGCTCATTGAAAACTATCATCCTAATCTATATGCACAGGGTATCGAGCTGCTTCATCCTGATAATATTAGTGTGGAAAATATTTCTATCTGTGATCTTATTTTTATGGCCTTACCTGCATCGGTAACATTAGAGATAACCCCCCGACTATTAGCAGCCGGTTGTCGGGTTATAGATTTAGGTGCGACATTTCGACTTGATTCGCAAACCATCTGGGAAGAAATATATGCACAGACGCATACTCAATGGTCACTCGCAGAGGAAGCCGTCTATGGCATGCCTGAATTTCATTTCGATGAAATAAAACAGGCTCGGCTGATTGCCAATCCCGGCTGTTTTTCCTCAGCGGCTATTCTCGGACTCGCGCCCCTGCTTATGCACAAGCTTGCTGATACACGCAAACTGGTTGTTAATGGTCTATCTGGAACTGCCGGTATAGGCACGGAATTATCCCGAGCCGCGCATCATCCGGAAATATCGAATAACCTGCTGCCTTATAATGTTGTCGATCACCGCCATAGTTATGAAATGGAGCAAGAGTTATCAGCATTGACCGATTCTGAAGTGTGTGTTCATTTTACCCCGACCTATGTCCCCATCACTCGTGGCATTCTTAATATTTGCCATGCTTTTACACTGCAAGCTATTTCACGGGAAACTCTGCTAAGCCTGTATCGTAAAATTTATAAAGATCATCCATTTATCCGGATTTATGATTTACCCGATAACAAGAATGATAGCTGGCAATATCGCGCCTACCCCTGGGTAAGTTCCGTTAGCGGCAGCAACTATTGTTATATAGGTTTAGATGTCGATGAGAAACGAAATCGAATTGTGATCTTCTGTGTGTTGGATAATCTGGGTAAGGGAGGCGCACAGGTAGCGATTGAAAATATGAATTTGATGTTTGGGCTGGATCGCCGTAGTGGTTTACAATCGTTTGGCCAGCATCCCCGTTAAACAAGTTAGTCACAAATAAATGGGACAAGCCTTACTGTAGGTTCGATTCAATCGAACGCGGTTTAAACGAAGCACACTGTCACTTCGACTTTGTACGGCTGAAGCCGAACCTACAAAAAGTAATCAATCGTTAGATTGTTTTATATCCGGTTTTTCAGCCGCTGCTGATGGTTTTTCTGCCTCATTGCCGCGGGTAAAAACCTGAGTCATTTTGCTGCTTTCATTACCACCATCATTTTTTGGAGGCTCTGGAGTTTTAGCAACAGGCTTAACTTCATCCTTCACCGTATTCGGAATGGTTGAGGTTGATTTAATGTTGCCGCTAATCGTACGATTAGTCGTTGATGATTCTGTTTTCACATTGCCATTATCAGGCCGTGCAGCTGTTTCAACCTGTTTTAAGTTTGATTCATTTGCATTGCTTTTCGGCTTGCCATCACTAGTGGGTTTATCTACAGTAAACGGTTTATCTTCTACCGGCGCTGTTTTCTCTACAACGGGCTTATTCGGCTGTGGCTGAGACTGAGGTATTTTCTCAACGGCAGTTTTCTCGGCAATGACATCTGAACTTCCTGATGCCTGCGACTGATTCTGTTGCTGATCCGTTGAAGGTTTCCGCCTTCTTCTTCCACCACGGCGACCACGGCGATTACCGGAACCGGCTTCACGATTCTGGTTCGGATTCTGCTGCTGTTGAGTTGAAGAGCTTTCTTCTGTTTGCACAGTATCTGTTTCAGCGCTCGCCGGTTTTCCCTGATCCGCCTGATTTCTATTTTGATTCCTGTTCTGCTCATTCGATAAGTTACGGGGCTGGTTCTGGTTCTGGTTC
>VAPM010029179.1_pt1 | contig 11280 bp, 10 predicted proteins | sample 3395091 | NCBI WGS metagenome assembly VAPM01 (sample SAMN08290445, study PRJNA428436) | hydrothermal vent metagenome | isolation source: Deep-sea hydrothermal vent chimney 3 | place: Pacific Ocean: Juan De Fuca Ridge | reverse complement strand
GGAGGCGAGGTAGGTCTGCTATAAATAATATAATTCCTACAACTACCAATGCAGCTTCAGCAGTTACTACAATAATGCCTGAATTAAAAGGGAAATTATTAGCGATGGCAGTTAGGGTTCCAACGGTAGATGTATCTTTAATAGATTTGACCGTTCGGTTAAAAAAAGCTACAAGTTATGCTGAAATTGCAAAAACTATTAAAGATGCTTCTGAAAATGAATACAAAGGAATTATTGGATATACTGAAGACGAAGTAGTATCACAAGATTTTGTTTCTGAACCCAGAACTTCAGTTTTTGATGCTAAAGCTGGTTTAGAATTAAATCCTAATTTTTATAAATTAATTAGCTGGTATGATAATGAATTTGGTTACGCCACTAAAATTGTAGATTTAATTGAATATTCAAACACGTTGTAATTAAACCCGTTGTACATTTTGATAAATTACGTCAATACGAGTGAATTTTAGCCTTTTTAGGCATAAAATTAGTATCGAGAATAGGTTTTTTATTTAAAAACAGATGTTTTCGATACAATTTTTTATCAAAAATTACTTGAACTGACGTAATAGTAATTTTAAAGTGTAAAAATGCACAACAAGTTAATTAATTTTTTATCTTTAAATTATGGAAATAGCAATAATAGCACATGACGGTAAAAAAGCAGAAATGATTCAATTTTTAATGGATTTTAAAGCAATTTTATTAGCTAAAGACATTCATTTAGTAGCTACGGGAACTACAGGTAAAAATGCCGAAAAAGCAGGTTTTGTAGTTACAAAATATTTGTCAGGACCTTATGGTGGTGATGCTCAAATTGCAGCAAGAGTTGCCGAAGGGCTTACTAATATGGTGCTTTTTTTTAGAGATCCATTAGATAGACATCCACATGAACCAGATATTGCAATGTTAATGCGTTTGTGTGATGTGCATAATGTTCCGTTAGCAACTAATCCTGCAACAGCAGAATTATTAATAAAATCAGTATAAATTTATTTTACGGCAATCATTGAAATTTCAACATTTACCGATTTAGGTAATTGTGCAACTTCAACAGTTTCTCTTGCAGGTGCAGATTCAGTATTAAAATAACTACCATAAACTTGATTGATAATACCAAAATTATTCATATTTGAAATAAAGATAGAAGATTTCACTACGTTTTCGAAAGTTAAATTTTCTACATTTAAAATAGCCTTTAAATTTTCCATTACTTGTTTAGTTTCTTCTTCAATAGAGCTTAACACTAACGAGTTGGTTTTAGGATTTAAAGCAATTTGACCTGAAATATACAACGTATTGTTTGCTAAAACCGCTTGGTTATATGGTCCAATTGGAGCTGGAGCTTGTTTGGTAGCTATAATTTTTTTCATAATATAAAATTGTTAAAATTAGAAGTTAAAAAAGTCTTCGGTCTGGTACTTGTCTTTTATCATATTTTAAATCACTAAGCATAGATGATTTTACTCCAATAAAGAAATAATACGTTTGTCTTGTTCCAAAAGGCACCCAATTAAAGTTCAGTTTCCAGCTATCTAAATCACGAGAAAAGCGTAATTGCGTATATGTAAAACCTTGATTTTTAATATCATAACCTGATGAAAATCCTACTTTCCATTTCGGAGTCAATTCAACATCACCAGAAAACATTAAGGAGTTTGATGAAATTTCATTTTGTCGCCTTGAGTTTACATAATTTAACGAATAGGCTAATTTCAGTGTCCAAGGAAAAGTAGCATTATATAATTTAGCAGATTTTATTTTAGGTTCAGAGTCTTCGTTATTATTTATGCTGTTGCTTACATTTAAATTATTCCCAAAAATTCCATCGGAATTATTAGCATTAGCATTCTGTTGTTTACTATTTTCTTTCCCTTTAGATTTTTTACTGGATAAAGAATAATTCATTGTTAAACCAGCATTGGTAAGTCTAAATAAACTTCCTCCATTATTAATATTGAAGGTGTTTATTCTTGTTCCGGAAGTATTAATCGCATATGGATCAAGTGTTGCATTTAAATTTAAACGCAGTTTTTTATTGAAAAAATCTGTACCTGCGGTCATTCTAACCGGACTCCATTTTAGGGAATCTGCAGCCATATTATAACTGGTTGAAAAGTTTAAATTGTTAATTAGTGTTATTTTTTTTGGTTTGGTATCTGTGGAATCTTTAGGCATCACTTTAGCTTCTAAAGTATTGTTAAGCGAAAAATTTAAGCTATTAGATAAGCTTCTACTTGGGCTTCCATAAATTCCGTTTGCGAATGGGGAATATTCTAGCAAATCATTAGGATCAGCACTTTGCTGAACTTCTTCATAATATTTACTAAAATCTGGTTTATAACCATAAGAAATACTTGGTCGCATTACATGGCGAATGGCTTGTAATCTTCCTTTTTTAAATTTCAGCATTCCATAAATGGTAGTAGTTAAGGAAAGACCAGCAGAGTATTCTCTAAAAGCATTAAAGCCGTTAATGGTATCGGTAACTACAGTATTTTTAGTGGCATTGTAGGTTTTGCTTATTTTATTGAAATTCCAAACTTCTTTATAGTTTGCATTAGGTGATAGGGTAAAGTATTTTAATACTTTCATATTTGTGCTAAAAGTGGCATTTTGTTGAATTCCAGATTTCGCATTATTAAACATCTCTTTTTTTAAGAAGAATTTATCGGAAGTATTAATTTTATTATCTCCTTTTAACGAATAGGTTACTCCAAGTTTTTGTAATGCATTTTTTTTGGCACCTGTTTTAGATACAAAAGGGTAAATTCGATCCATATTTATTTGTAGAGATGGCAATGACATTATAATTTTTTCTGTATTAGTATTTTGAGAATGTGTAACAGAAAGGGATAAGTTAAAAGGTGTACCAACAAATTTTTTGTAAAATGAAATAGAAGAACTAAGGGTGTTGTTTAAAAATGCATTTGAATTATATTCATTTAAAGATTCTCTATAATATTTACTACTTCCTAAATTTACTGATGCTGAAAACCTAGAATTTGGGCTTGCTTTGGTATCTTGACTATGACTCCATCTAATATTATAATTAGTTGTTTTGGAGTAATCGCTAAAACCCCGTAAACTATTTATTAAATTTTCGTACCTGAAACTGAAATTACCACTGAATTTATAGCGAACAGCATAATTTGATTGGGCTCTTATTCCCCAACTTCCATTGGTGTAAACATCGCCTAGCAGTGCTAAGTCCACATAATCATTAATAGCTAAATAATACCCGCCATTTTGTAAAAAATAACCTTGTCGATTGTTTTCCCCCCAAGTTGGCATTAAAAATCCAGACATAGTTCCTTTGGTTAATGGAATATAGGCAAATGGTATAAAGAGCGGTGTTGGTACATCTGAAATCACCAAATTACTAAGTCCAATTACCAATTTTTTATTGGGCACAATTTTGGCTTTATTAGTTCTTATATAGTAATCTGGTTTTTCTTTTTCAGAAGTTGTAAATTTTATATTTCTAACAAAAATGGTTGAATCATTTTCCTTTTTTGTGGTTTCACCTCTTATTATAACACCTTGTTGCTCGGTACGTAATCCCCAAATTTTAGCTTTTTCAGTTTTAAAATTAAAAGCTATTGAATCTTGTTGAGTTTCTTGCCCACCTTGTTTAAAAACAGGTTTTTCTTGATAAACTCCAACAGAATCTTTAATGCCTTTTGCAGTAACAACATTGTTATTGTTATTTATTTCAATATAACCAGCAGTTAAATCAATATCTTTATAATGCACATGTGCATTTTTATACATTATAATTTTATTATTTTTAATATCCTGCCTAATTAAACTATCTGCACTATGTTCTATAATTCCTTCTAAAAGCTCTTTAGGTTTTGTGATGGTGTCTTTTACTTTTGTAATAAGAGAATCTTTTGTGCTAATTTTTAATGAATCTTTAGAAAAGCTAAGATTAGTTTTTTGCGAATACAAATAGGTTTGGAAACAGCAAAAGAGCGTAACCATTATAAACCTAAAGTGAATATTTTTTATGTTGTTTTTAATAATATTTTTTTTAAAAAACAGTATTTAATTTGGGTTGCAAATATAAGTTTTATACCTTAGCTTATTAATTATAAACCCTTATAATTGTTACTTTGTAAATGTATGATTCAATAATTGTAACACCAAATTTAAAAAGCCAAAAATAACTAAAATAATTAATGAATTCACAACACTTTTATAAATTTAAAATAACAACGAAAATATTTTTTTTATTTCTGTTTTTTACTCTCTTTCTATTTAATGAAACAACTATTTTTGCACAAAAGAAAGATTTTGTAGTTGTTTTAGATGCAGGTCATGGAGGCAAAGATCCGGGGAAAGTAGGTTATAGAAATATCAAAGAAAAAAATGTTGCTTTAAAAATTGTTTTACAAATTGGTAAATTATTAGAAAAAGAAAAACACATAAAAGTAATTTATACTAGAAAAACAGATGTTTTTGTAGATTTATGGGAAAGAGGGAGCATTGCCAATAGAGCAAATGCAGATTTATTTGTCTCCATACATTGTAATGCTCATAGCTCACAAGCGTATGGTGCTGAAACTTGGGTTTTAGGAACACATGCTAATAAACAAAACTTTGAAATTGCAAAATCTGAAAACTCCGTAATATTATTAGAAAAAAATTACAAGGAAAAATATAACGGCTTTAATCCTAATAAACCAGAATCTATTATTGGAATCACCTTAATGCAAGAAGAATATTTAGATCAAAGTATTCAATTAGCAAGTATTATTCAAAAACGTTTTAAAAATGAATTAAAAAGGAAGGATAGGGGAGTTAAGCAGGCTGGTTTTGTAGTGTTATATCAAACGTATATGCCAAGTGTTTTAATTGAAACAGGTTTTATCACTAATAAAATTGAAGGCCCTTTTTTAAATTCTATTGGTGGAAGTAAAAAAATTGCAACCTCTATTTATAAAGATATTATACAATATAAAAATCAATTAACGCTTAATAGTGTTGCCGAGAGTAATATTCCTAAAATTATTGATAAAAAAAAGCCTAAACCTAAACAAAAAACACCAAATCTACATGTAATTTATAAAGTTCAAATAGCCGCTGGAGCTAGGAAACTTGCAACAAAATCTTATAATTTTAAAGGAATTAAAAATATTGAAAGAATTAAAGTAGGGCATACTTACAAATATTATATTGGTAGTACGCCTAACTTTAAGAAGGTTAAAGCAAAACAACATTATGCTAAAACAAAAGGATATAAATCTGCATTTATTGTGGCATTCAAAAATGGAAAAAGAATTTCATTACAAAAAGTTTTAGGTAAATCATAAATTGAAGTTAACACTACAAAAATAATTAGTAATATTGTAATTATAAAAAATACGATTTGAAAATTACTAGAGAATTAAAAACGGGAATATTTGCAATTGTTATAATAGCACTATTTATTTGGGGTTACAACTACTTAAAAGGTACAAATTTGTTTGATGGAAAAATTAACACTTATTTTACGGAATATAATAATGTTCGTGGGTTAAATACTTCTAGTGTAGTTACAATTAATGGGGTAGATGTAGGTAAAGTAGTTGATATAACCTTTAACAAAGATCCAAAAAAAAGAGGACAATTAATTGTAGAGTTTAGCATTTTAAATGATTTTCAATTTTCTAAAAAAAGTATTGCTAAAATATATAGTGCTAGCTTAATGGGAGGAAAATCCTTAGCCGTAGTGCCATCCTACGATGGTGAAATGGCAAAACCAGGCGATTATTTAAAAGGAGAAATAGAATCAGATATTTTTTCAACAGTTACCGAAAAATTAAACCCATTACAAGCAAAAGTGGAAAATGTTATTGTAAAAGCAGATTCACTTTTTGGTAATTTAAATAATATTATAGACGCTAAAACTAGAATTAATATTAAACAAAGTATGGCTCAATTAAATGCAACTTTGGCTAATTTTCATGCTGCTTCTAAAAATTTAAATCTTTTAGTATCTGATAATAAAGAAAAATTAGATAAAACTTTTTCAAATGTAGCATTAATGACTTCCAATTTTGAAAAGTTATCTGATACTTTAGTAAATGCAAACTTAGGAGCAACTGTTAAAAAATTACAAACTACCATAACTAATTTAAATGTAGTTTTAACTGAAATTAATTCGGGAAAAGGTACTTTAGGAAAATTAGTAAAAGATGAAAGTTTATATAGTAATTTAACCAATGCATCTAAAGAATTGGAAGAGTTATTACGTGATATGAAATTACATCCGAAACGTTATGTACATTTTTCATTGTTTGGTAAAAAAGATAAAGGCTATAAACCAACCACCGAATAACTGCTAGTTTAAATTAATTTAAAGCTAATTTAAAAAATCATTATAACTCGTTGTGCATTTTAACTTTTTAAACTTACTGTTACGTCAATACGAGTAATTTTTGATAAAAAATTGTATCGAGAACATCTGTTTTTAAATAAAAAACCTATTCTCGATACTAATTTTAGGCCTAAAAAGGCTAAAATTCACTCGAATTAACGAAATTTTATCATAATGCACAACGGGTCATTATATAATTTTTGTTTTACTAAATTATCAAGGCGTATTTTAAACACTTGATAAAAATGTTATTATGTAACAATTATTATATAAAAGATGAGCAAATTAGTAAAGAATTTAAAATTATTCAGTTAAATTTGAAATTGGTTTAAATAACTTAATTTGATTTTTTTTTGAATAAACCATAAATTATTAAGCATATATTATGAATTATATAAACAATATACTTTTTGCAATTTTATTAGTGGTAGGTATCGGGTTTTTTGTTAGAAATATCAAAAAATTAACAAGAAATATTAAACTTGGAAAAGATATTGATCGTTCTGATAATCCAAAAGCTAGATGGAAAAACATGGCTATGATAGCCTTGGGACAATCTAAAATGGTTAAGCGTCCAATTGCAGGAATTTTACACGTTATTGTTTATGCAAGTTTTATAATTATTAATATTGAAGTAGTTGAAATTATAATTGATGGTTTATTTGGTACGCATAGAATATTTTCATTTTTGGGAGGATTTTATGATATTTTAATAGGTTCATTTGAAATATTAGCATTCCTAGTTTTAATAGCTGTAATCATTTTTTGGATTAGAAGAATGATTGTGAGAATTCCTCGATTTTGGAGTAAAGAAATGACTAGCTGGCCAAAAAATGATGCCTTAAATATCTTATATTTTGAAATGGTGTTAATGAGTTTGTTTTTAATAATGAACGCTACAGACCCAGAGTTTCAAACTTTTCATTTAGGAAATCCAATTAGCCGTTTTTTATTCCCATTATTTAGTGGTTTTAATCCTCATACACTTCATATAATTGAACAGAGTGCTTGGTGGTTACACATAACAGGAATCTTTATATTTTTAAATTATTTATACTATTCCAAACATTTACATATTCTTTTAGCATTTCCAAATACATATTATGCTAACTTAAATGTAAAAGGAAAATTTGATAATTTAGAAGCGGTTACCAAAGAAGTTAAATTAATGATGGATCCAAATGCCGATCCATTTGCAGCAGCACCAGAAACTGAAAACGAAGTTCCAGAAAAGTTTGGTGCAAGTGATGCAACAGACTTAAATTGGGTACAATTAATGAATGCTTATACTTGTACGGAATGTGGTAGATGTACTTCATCGTGTCCGGCAAATATTACAGAAAAAGAATTATCTCCAAGAGCTATAATGATGAAAACCAGAGATAGAATTGAAGAAATTGGTAAAAATATAGATAAAAACGGAGCATTTAAAGACGATGGTAAACAGCTATTAGGCGATTATATTACTCCAGAAGAAGTTTGGGCGTGCACAAGTTGTAATGCTTGTGTTGAAGAATGCCCAGTAAACATCAATCCGTTATCTATCATCATGGATATTCGTAGATATTTAGTTTTAGAACAATCAGCAGCACCACAAGAATTAAATATGATGATGACTAATATTGAAAATAACGGAGCACCTTGGCAATATAGTCAAATGGACAGATTAAATTGGAAAGACGAATAAACTACTAAAAATATTAAAAAGTGAATAAAGAAGACGTAGCTAAATTGTTAAGTGAAAAAGTTGAAAAAGGATTACATATTAGTCCTGTTTTACCAAAAGGAGTTAAAAATTATTTAATAGATATTGATGGAACCATTTGTGATGATATTCCAAATGAAGAACCTGAACGAATGTTAACTGCTGAAGTATATCCAGATGCTCTAAAAACATTAAATAAATGGTTTGATGATGGGCATATGATCTGTTTTTTTACTTCCAGAACAGAAATTCACCGAGCAAATACAGAAACTTGGTTAAAAAAACACGGATTTAGATATCATAGTTTGCTGATGGGAAAACCTAGAGGAGGAAATTATCATTGGATTGATAATCATTTAGTAAAAGCAACTCGATATAATGGGAAATTTACGGATTTAGTTTCAAAATCAGTTGTTATTGAAGTGTTTGATGACGAAAAACATAATTAAAATATAAATAAATTTAATATGAATGTACCAACAATGGCCGAAATGATGGCTCAAGGAAAACAACCAGAAGTTTTATTTTGGGTAGGATGTGCAGGAAGCTTTGATGATAGAGCAAAAAAAATAACCAAAGCTTTTGTTAAAATATTAAATAAAGCAAACGTTGACTTTGCTGTGTTAGGTACTGAAGAAAGTTGTACTGGAGATCCAGCTAAAAGAGCTGGAAATGAATTTTTATTTCAAATGCAAGCAATGACTAATATTGAGGTTTTAAATGGCTATGAGGTTAAAAAAATTGTAACCGCTTGTCCGCATTGTTTTAATACTTTTAAAAATGAATATCCAGAGTTAGGTGGTAAATATCAAGTATATCATCATACTGAATTTTTAAAATCATTATTAGATGAAGGAAGACTTACTATTGAAGGAGGAAAATTTAAAGGGAAGAAAATAACTTTTCATGATCCTTGTTATTTAGGAAGAGCAAATGATATTTATGAAGCTCCACGCGATTTAATAAAAAAATTAGATAGTGAACTTGTTGAAATGAAACGCAGTAGAGCAAAAGGACTTTGTTGTGGTGCAGGTGGAGCTCAAATGTTTAAAGATGCCGAAAAAGGGAATAAAGATATTAATATTGAACGCACTGAAGACGCATTAAAAACTAATCCAAATATTATTGCTACCGGTTGTCCATTCTGTAATACAATGATGACTGATGGTATAAAAGCTGCTGATAAAGAAAATGAAATTGAAGTATTAGATATTGCTGAACTTATTGCAAATGCAGAAGATTTGTAAATTAGCAATCTGAACACCATTTTACTTTATATGATTAAACACTACATTGAAGCTGCTCGTTTACGTACGTTACCTTTATCTATTTCAGGTATTATTGTGGGTAGTTTTATAGCAGCATCTCAAGGTTTTTTTAATGGACTAATATGCGTATTAGCCTTGTTAACAACAGTTGGTTTTCAAATAATATCAAATTTTGCAAATGATTATGGCGATGGTATTAAAGGAACAGATAATAATGATAGAGTAGGACCGAAACGTGCAATTCAAAGTGGCGTTATTTCTCCAAAGCAAATGCTAACAGCTATTAAGGTGTCCATAGCTATTACTTTTATAATTGCAATTTTACTAATTTATATATCCTTTAAAAAGGAAGATTTACTTAATATTGCTATCTTTTTAATTTTAGGTATTGCAAGTATAGTTGCAGCCATTAAGTACACTGTTGGAAAAAAAGCATACGGATATAGTGGTTTAGGCGATATTTTTGTGTTCTTATTTTTTGGTTTGCTTAGTGTGGTTGGTAGTTATTATTTATATACTAAGCAACTAAACCTTGAACTGCTTTTACCCGCTATTTCCATTGGATGTTTAAGTGTAGGTGTTTTGAACTTAAATAATATGAGAGATAGAGATTCTGACATAGCTTCAAATAAAAACACTTTGGTTGTTAAAATTGGAGAACATTCAGCTAAAAATTATCATTATTTTTTGTTAGTAGCGGCGTTTATAACAGCAATTATTTATGTTATTTTAAATTTTCAAAACTTTTTTCAATTCTTATTTGTAATTGCTTTTATACCAATTTTAAAGCATGCGTTGGTTGTTTATCATAATAAAATACCAAAATTATTAGATCCAGAATTAAAAAAATTAGCATTAAGTACTTTTTTATTTGCAATTTTATTTGGAATTAGTTTACTTTTGCCATCGATTTAATGATTTTTATCATTTTTTTAATAAAGATAAAAAGATAATTTTGTCTTTTATAATAAAATTATAATATTGAAAGTAAAAACGTTAGCCATATTTTTTTATTTGCTGTATCTGTTAGCTATGGTAAAACCGTTAATTCCTATTGTGGAATATTATGCTAACTACAACTATATTGTAACGGAGTTATGCGAAAATAGAGACAAACCCTTTTTGGAATGTAATGGAAAATGTTATTTAGCTAAAGAATTAAATAAAATTAATCATGATGATCAAAATCATGAATCTAATTTACCAAAAATTAATTTTGATAATTTTCCAGTAATATCAATTGTTCAAATAAATTATTCATTTAAAACTATAAAAGATACTCACTTAACTATTAAAAATGATAAGAATTGTATTCCATTAGAAGTTTACCAATCAGTTTTAAAACCACCAAAAATAGCTTAAACTTTCTTAATTTTTTCTGTTGAAATACTATAGTTTTAAGATCTATTTAAATTCAACAAACACTCATTTCAATTTATTAATTAACAAACACATAAATACTTGTGTTTGAAATTATTATTACACACAATAATGAAAAAACAACAATTATTTACGCTATTATTAGCATTTTTAAGCACCATGGCTTTTGCTCAATTATCAACCTTTAAAGGAAAAGTAATTGCAGAAAATACAAATAATCCAATAGAAAATGTTTCTATAAAAGTTATTAAGACTAATATTTATACGGTAACCAATAAGAATGGAGAATTCTCAGTAGAAGCCAATTCAAACAGTAAAATATTAATTTCACACTTAGGTTTTAAATCTAAAACTGTAGTTCTTATAAATAATCAGACTATAGAACTTAAACCTGCTCAAATAGAACTTAACGAAATTTTAGTTGCTGCAAACCCGTTGGAAGATATATCGCAATCTAATGTAATAAATGATCCTGAAAAAAGAATAAGTCAACCTAGAAGTGTAGGAAGTTTATTTAAAGATATTAATGGATTTGGCATTATAAAAAGAGGAGCTTATGCTTC
>VAPM010818166.1_pt1 | contig 11281 bp, 12 predicted proteins | sample 3395091 | NCBI WGS metagenome assembly VAPM01 (sample SAMN08290445, study PRJNA428436) | hydrothermal vent metagenome | isolation source: Deep-sea hydrothermal vent chimney 3 | place: Pacific Ocean: Juan De Fuca Ridge | reverse complement strand
GGGTAGCGGTCGTGATGGAGGCGTAGGGGGCGGAAGGGGCGCGTGCCCGGTCCCGCGAATGCTTTGGCTTGGTCGAGTCCCGAAAGTTCGTCGAATCCAGAAGATTCGCCGTGTCGGCGGGATCCCGCGGAAGGGGAAAAGGGCGCGTTCTTTGCCACGCCCGCCTCCTCGAGTTCCGCTGCGTGAGCTTGCCGTTCCCTACCTAGCGACCGGCAACGTCGAGTTCGAGCTCGGCTTTCGCAACCACCGCGATGAGCCGCAATCGCTCTCCCGCGTTCTCTTCGTTGTCCGCCAGGGCTGTGAGTTCCGTCTCCGCTTCGACACGAAGGGCTTCGGTCGCAGCGTGGTCGATTTCGCCGGCCAGTTCGCAAGAGTCGACGAGCACGACGACTCGCGAGCCATCCACCTCCGCGAAACCGCTCGTGACGGCCGCCCAACGCGTTTCACCATTCCCGATGATTTGCATCGGGCCGAGTTTGAGCGGCGTCAGAAATCGTTCATGACTCTCGAGCACACCGAAATCACCCGCCTCACCCGGCAGGACAACCTGTTCAATCTCTTCGGAGAAGGCCTCTCCGGCTGGTGTGACGACGACGAGTTCTAGCGCCATAGTATTTCGCTGCTCCTACTTCCGGCCTAACATCCTCGGCCACTCAGCCACTTGATCATTCGGCCACTCCGCGGCTCGGCCAGCGGACTGAAAACGAACACCAAGCCCTAGATCAGGGTCTTGGCCTTCTCGATCGCGCTCTCGATATCGCCGACCATGTAGAACGCCTGCTCTGGAAGATCATCGTGCTTGCCGTCGAGAATTTCGCGGAAACCGCGGACGGTATCTTCGATCCGCACGTAGACGCCCGGTGTTCCCGTGAACTGTTCCGCGACCTGGAAGGGCTGGGACAGGAATCGCTGAATCTTGCGCGCGCGATCGACCGTGAGCTTGTCCTCTTCCGACAGTTCGTCCATGCCAAGAATCGCGATGATGTCCTGTAGATCCTTGTATTGCTGAAGAATCGACTGCACAGCACGGGCAACTGCGTAGTGCTCGTCGCCCACGACCGCAGGGTCGAGAATCCGAGAGGTCGAATCGAGCGGGTTCACGGCGGGGTAGATGCCAATTTCGGTCAACGCCCGATCGAGCACCGTCGTCGCATCAAGATGCGCGAACGCCGTCGCCGGCGCGGGATCGGTGAGATCGTCGGCCGGGACGTAGATCGCCTGCACCGAGGTGATCGAGCCCTTGTTGGTCGAGGTAATCCGTTCCTGCAGATCGCCCATGTCCGTTGCCAGTGTCGGCTGATAACCCACGGCGGAGGGAATTCGACCGAGTAGCGCCGACACTTCCGAACCCGCCTGCGTGAAGCGAAAGATATTGTCGATGAAGAGCAGAACGTCCTTGCCCTCTTCGTCGCGGAAATACTCCGCTGCCGTCAACGCCGAAAGTCCGACTCGCGCACGCGCTCCCGGCGGCTCGTTCATCTGACCGAAGACCAGCGCCGCCTTGTCGAGCACCGTCGACCCATCGGGCAGAACCGCTTCCTGCATCTCGTTCCAGAGATCGTTGCCTTCGCGGGTTCGCTCGCCGACGCCACCGAAGATGGAGTAACCCGAATGTTCCTTGGCGATGCTGTTGATGAGTTCCAGGATGACGACGGTCTTGCCGACGCCGGCGCCCCCGAAGAGACCGACCTTGCCGCCCTTGCTGTAGGGCGCGACGAGATCGACAACCTTGATGCCGGTCTCGAGCAGCTCGACGCTCGTCGATTGATCGACGAATTCCGGCGGCAGCCGATGAATCGGGAAGTGCATCTTCGAATCGATCGGACCGCGTTCGTCGACGGGTTCGCCGATCACGTTCATGATTCGTCCGAGGGTTTCGGGGCCGACGGGAATCGTGATCGGAGCGCCGGTATCCGAGACTTCTTGCCCGCGCCGAAGGCCGTCGGTCGTATCCATGGCGATCGCACGAACGGTCTTTTCACCGAGATGCAACGCGACCTCGATCACGAGATTGTCCGGTTTATCGTTGATGGAAGGGTTGGTCGTCCTGAGGGCGGTCAACACCTCGGGCACGTCGCCGCTTTCGAATTCGACGTCGACCACGGGTCCCATGACCTGGACGATCTTTCCACTACTCATCTTTTTTCTCCCTCGGGTCCGGCTTTCGCCAACCCCGTTCAAAGGTCTGTACCCGAGCTTTGGCCGCGGCCTATTCCAGGGCCTGTGCGCCGGTCACGATCTCGACCAGCTCGCTGGTAATCGCGGCCTGTCGCGCGCGGTTGTATTTAAGCGTGAGCGATTCGATCAGCTCTTCCGTGTTCTTGGTTGCCGCTTCCATCGCCGTCATCCGCGCAGCGTGCTCGCCCGCCTGATTCTCGAGCATCGCGCGAAAGACTTCGATCTCGACCGCCTTCGGAACCAACGCGGCCAACAGGCTCTCGGGATCCGGCTCGATTTCAAAGGGCAGCGCGGCCTCACCCGCCGACTCCGCCACGTCTTCCCCTTCGGGAGGTGCGAAGGGTAGGAGTTGTGTCACCAACGGCGTCTGCGTCATCGTCGACTTGAACTCGCTGAAGATGAGAATCACCTCGTCGAGTTCACCCGCGACATAACGTCGTGCGACCTCTCGCGCAACTCCGGCCGCCTGCTCATACGAAACGTCCCCATCGATCGGGCGATCAAAGACGATTTGATCCGCACGCCGCCGACGGAAATAGTCGCCGGCCTTCTTCCCGAGAAGCGTCAGACCAATCGTTTCGAACTCACCCGCTCGCTTGGCGAGCACGGCTTCGGCCGCCTTCAAGACCGCGGAGTTGAACGCGCCGGCGAGTCCACGATTCGAGGTGATGACAATCAATTCGAGCGCTTTGCGCTCTTCGTGGACGGCGAGTAGCGGGTGCGTCTCTTCGAGTGCACCCTTCGAAACTTCTTCCAAGGTCGAGCGCATTCGAAGCGCGTAGGGTCGCGCGTTTTCGATCGCATCTTGCGCACGACGGAGCTTCGCCGCGGCCACCATCTTCATGGCGGACGTGATCTTCTGCGTCGATTTGACGCTTGCAATGCGTCGCTTGATGTCACGAAGATTCGCCACTTAGGCCGCCTCGGTTCCCTTTGCCTGGGTCGGCTGGAAGATGTTCGCGAACTCGTCGAGCGCTGCGATCAATTGCTGCTCCGATTCGTCCGAGAATTTCCCAGACTCGCGGATGCCAGCGAGGATCTCGCTCTTGTGTGCGCGCATCCAATCGAGCATCTCGTTCTCGTAGCGCCCGATATCCGTTAGCTCGAGAGTGCGAATCCAGGAGTCGCGGTTCGTCTGTGGCGTCGAGGCGTAGATCGAAACGACCTGCTCTTCCATCGCGAGGGGCGAGTATTGACCCTGCTTCAAGATCTCCGTCTGCCGTGCCCCATTGGCGAGCTGTTCCTGGGTCGCCTTGTCGAGGTCCGAACCGAACTGTGCGAAGGCGGCCATCTCGCGATACTGAGCAAGGTTCAGCTTGAGCTGCCCGGCCACTGATTTCGTGGCTTTCGTTTGCGCCGAACCACCGACGCGCGAAACCGAGAGGCCCACATTGATCGCTGGCCGGATACCGGCATTGAAGAGATCCGTCTCGAGAAAGATCTGACCGTCGGTAATCGAGATGACATTGGTCGGGATATAGGCCGACACATCACCGGCCTGGGTCTCGATAATCGGGAGCGCTGTAATCGAACCGCCACCGAGCTCGTCGGAAAGCTTGCAAGATCGTTCGAGCAAGCGCGAATGCACGTAGAACACGTCCCCGGGATAGGCCTCACGTCCCGGCGGCCGACGCAGCAAGAGCGAAAGCTGGCGATAGGCGACGGCCTGCTTCGAGAGATCGTCATAGACGATCAGGACGTGCTTGCCGTTATGTCCGAAATGCTCGGCCATCGTGCAGCCGGTATAGGGAGCGATGAATTGGAGCGGGGCCGGATCGGCTGCGGTCGCGGCGACGATGATCGTGTAGTCCATCGCGTCGAATTGCTTCAGCTTGTCCATCACCTGGGCAACCGTCGATTGCTTCTGACCGATCGCGACGTAGACGCAGATCACGTCCTTGCCCTTCTGGTTGATGATCGTATCGAGGGCGATCGCGGTCTTGCCGGTTTGGCGATCGCCAATGATCAGCTCGCGCTGGCCACGACCGATCGGAACCATCGCGTCGATTGCCTTGATGCCCGTCGCCATCGACTCGTTGACGGATTTTCGGGTCACGATTCCCGGAGCCTTGATCTCGACCTGGCGATTCGCCTCGGCCTCGATTGGCCCCTTGCCGTCGATCGGCTTACCGAGCGCATCGACGACGCGACCGAGCAGCGCTTTGCCTACGGGCACTTCAATGATGCGGCCGGTCCGTCGGACCAGGTCGCCTTCCTTCACACTTCGAGAAGGGCCCATCAGCGCGACGCCGACGTTGTCTTGTTCGAGATTCAGGACCATGCCGCGAAGTCCACCGTCGAACTCGACGAGCTCGCCGGCGAGCGCATTCTCGAGGCCATAGACCCGGGCGATTCCATCGCCCGCGCTCAAAACCGTTCCGGTCTCGGCGACGTCGATCTCGCGGTCGTAGTCCTTGATCTCCCGCTTGAGGATTTCAGTGATCTCTCCGGGTTTGATGTCCATCTTTCAGGATCCCTTCGTGAGGTTGGCGCGCAGCTGTCCGAGCTGCGTGCGTAGGCTTCCGTCGAAGACGAGGTCTCCGACCTTGGCAATGGCTCCACCGATCAGGCTCGGGTCCACTTCGATTTCGAGGCGGACTTCCCGACCCGTGCGCTCGGAGAGCGCGCGGCGTAGACGGTCCTTGCGGCGATCATCGAGGGGGCTTGCCGAAACCACTTCGGCGGTCAGCAAGCCTTCAGCCTCATCGGCGAGTTCACCGTAGGCCAGGGTGATTGCCTCGAAGTCGATCAGGCGTCGTTGGTCGATCAGGTAGGAGATGAAATTCTTGACGAGCGGGCTGACGGAGATTCGATTCGCAATCTCGCGCAGCGCTGCCTTTCGGCCGCTGGCCGGATGGAGCGGAGTCAGGAGCGCCTCGCGCAATTCGCGACTGCCGTCGAAGAGCGCAGTCAGCTTGCCGAGTTCGTCCCGAACTTCACGATGGCGATGGTCATCCTCGGCCAGACCGAAGAGTGCCTTGGCATAACGATAGGCTGCGGTTCCGCCTCTCATTGGCTGGTTCCCTCTCCGGCCGCTGTTCCGGCGCCCGGTTCGATGCGCGTGATGAACTCGTCGACCAGGCGCTCTCGGTCTGCATCGCCAACCTGCTCGCTCAACTTACGGGCCGCGATTTCCAACGCGAGGTCTGCAGCTTCGTCTCGCAACGCTGCTTGGGCACGACGAAGCTCCTGGGCCACAGCGGCCTGTGCATCGCGTCGAATCCGCTCTGCGGAGGCACGCGCATCGGCCAAGATACGTTCGGCTTCTTCCTCGGCCCGTCGGCCCGCGTCTTCTCGAATTCCATCGACCTCTGATCCAAGATCGACGAGTCGCCGTTGGAGTTCGGAGTTTCGCTGTTCCGCCTGACTCAGGAGATCGGCGGCTTCGCTGAGTTCCGAGGCGATCCCCTCGCGGCGTTCAGCAAAGAAGTCGGCAATTGGCTTACGACCGAAGTAGATGAGGACAGCGAGCAGGAGCCCCAGGTTCAAGGCCTGGAATAACAGGTCTCGGACCACGTGGTCGTTCGCGGCGTGTTCGTCGCCCGACGCCAGCGCGACTCCGGAAACCAGAATCGAAACGACACAAACTGCAATCCAGATCGGCGGTTGCGCGAGTCGTAGGTTCGTTCTTTTCTTCACGACTCTCACGACAGCGCTCTTCCCAGAACCTGCTCTGCCGCAGCACCAGCAAGTTCTTCTGCGTTCAAACGAAGACTTGCACGCGCATCTTCGAGCGACCGCGCCAACTCTGCCCGGGCCTCGACCAGAGCGCGTTCTGCTTCGCCGCGTGCCTCAGCGGTCAAGGCCGCCTGCTCCTCGCGGGCGCGAAGCAGTCCGGTTTGTCTCGCCTGTTCCGAGTCGCCACGCGCTTCTCGAATCGCAGTCTCATATCGATCGAGCACGCCATCGGCCTGCTTCTGGAGATCGACGGATCGGCGGCGCGCGCCGTTGATGCGATCGGCGCGATCGTCGAGGGAGCGAAAGATCGGCTTGAAGATCAATTGATTGAGCGGAAAGACGAGCAGCGTAAAACCGATGATCATGATCCAGAGGTCGCCGAAATAGGATTCGCCGATCCAATTGAACAAGCCGTAGTCGGGCAACAGCTGAAGGTTTTCGGAGGCGGATGCGTGACCCGCGATCAGCACACTGAGAACGAGGACCGAGAGGACCGAGAGGACCGAGAAGAGAACACTCTTCGCACGCAACCTTTCAGTGACAGCGGTCATGCTCACCGTCATCGTCGATGGGACTCGCGATCGGCGCATCAACGCCCTCGCTGCTGACGAGTTCAATCTGTTTTGCACGAAAGTGGTTGCTCCAGGGCGAAGTATCGCCCTTCGAATTCTTTCAAGACTGGCTGTCACGGGACTCAAATTCTTCCCTGCGCGGGGCTGATCACAATCGCGTCGCAAACCCGCCGGCCCCGAGTGGGTACCACGAAATGACAGGCAACGGAGAGAGACGCAACGATTTGTTGACCGATTGGCCCGGCGCCCTCGTCCGCCTTCAACCGGTGATGTTTCGAACCGTTCCGCCGGGCGCGAGCGGCGCCAAGTCTTGCACCGCCGAGACCGCAATTCAACCGCCGGCAAGGGCCAAAAACGGCTTCCGATCACCGGTTCTCGGCGGACCCGGGCGCCCAGCACAGCGCCACATGCTGCTAGGGACGGACGCGCGCTTTCCCATTCCAGATGACGTCGCCATCGACTTCGATGGCTGGAGCCACCAGATCTCCCTCGAAGCGGGCACCGTCTCCAAGATGCGCGCGCTTTCTCGCCACGACCGGACCCACGATCGCCCCTCGACTCGAAACGCTCTCGCACTCGATCCGACCTTCTACCCTTGCATGGCTTCCGAGAATCAGATCGCCAGGGCCCTGCAAGCTGCCCAATACGATGCCATCGATCCTGGTTTCCCCCACCACGGCGATCTGGCCCTCAAAGAAGCCCGCCCGCGGCACAAGCGCGAATTCGGCTTTCGAACCCAAGTCGCTAGGCCCTTCGCGCTGCTTCCCGATCAGGGGCTCGCCCCCTGCCCCGGCTCGATCGCCGCCATAGCCCTCTGCCGCCCTGCTCGTCACCGCGGCTCTCCAAGCAACATCCCGCCAATGCGCTCCAGGTCTTCGAGGTTGAAGAAGTTGACCTCGAGCTTGCCGCCGCCCTCGGCCGTGGGGTGGAGGGTGACCTTCGTTTGGAGATGTCGTTCGATCCGCTCGACGTAGGCCCGGGTGTCTGGATCCAGGGGGGCGACTGGAGGCTTCAGTGTTTTCGTGGTGCGCGAGGGCTTACGGTCTGTTCCGTTGAGTTCACGAGCGGCGTTTTCCGCCGCGCGAACAGCGAGGCCCTGCTTCAAGATCCGTTCGCGCAGACCTTCCCGCGCTTCGACGTCTGCCACCTGGAGCAAAGCCTTGGCATGGCCAATCGATAGGCGACCGCCCTCCACGTCCGATTGGATCGTTCGGCTGAGATCGAGCAGGCGTAGGTGGTTTGCGATCGAGGAACGATCCATCGCCACCTTTTGGCCAATCTCGGTTTGGGTATGACCAGCGTCGGCCAGCCGCTGGTAGGCATGCGCGAGCTCCATCGGATTGAGATCCTGGCGCTGGACGTTCTCGACAATGGCGAGTTCGAGACGATCCGCGGCAACGACATCTGAAACGACCACGGGCAATGTCTTCCGGCCCGCGAGCTGACTGGCTCGAAACCGCCGCTCCCCCATGATCAGCTCGTAGCGACTGCCCGCGCGACGAACAACGACGGGTTGCAAGACGCCGTGTTGACCAATTGAGTCGGCGAGGCGACGTAGCGCCGTCGGTTCGAATTCCCGTCTCGGTTGATCCGGGTTCGGATCGATCAAAGTAATATCAAGCTCTACAGACCCTGTATCCCCGGAATTCGGCAGATTGACGGAATCCGTGCGCTGCCCGATTGAGGCTTGATCCATTTTTGTGTCAACACTACTTGGTGTTGATCGAACGGGTGCAGGTTGGGTCGAAGCCGGCGGAGTCTTTGCTTCACCGGGCTCGGATCCGGGCGGCCGAGAAGCCTGCGCGCCACCGCGGGAAGCGGGATTCGAAATCAGTGCACCCAGTCCTCGACCCAATGCGTTTCGACGTTGACCCATCTAGTCCTCCAGATTGTTGGATTGCGGGTTCGGGAGAACCGGCGGCTTACGTGGCAAAGTTGTGAGTGCAAGTTGTGCGAGCAATTCATCCGCCAATTTGACATAGGCGACGGCGCCCTTCGAATGAATGTCGTAGAGCAGGATTGGCTGGCCATGGCTCGGCGCTTCCGACAACCGAACGTTGCGAGGAATGCGCGTCCGGTAGACCTTTTCCCCGAAATGGCCGCGCACTTCGGCCTCGACCTGACGCGCGAGGTTATTCCTCTGGTCGGCCATGGTCAGGACGATGCCCTGGATTTCGAGCCGCGGATTGAGTTCAGCGCGTACGAGATCGACGGTCTCGACCAGGTTCGCCAACCCCTCGAGCGCATAGTATTCACATTGAAGGGGGATCAGGACCGCATCCGCGGCGGTGAGCGCATTCAGTGTCAGCAACCCCAGGGAGGGCGGACAGTCGATCAGGATGATCTCGTAGGCGTCACCGATCGACTGGATTGATTGGGAGAGTCGATACTCCCGTGACTCGAGGGAAACGAGTTCGATTTCGGCGCCGACTAGATCTCGGCCAGCGGGAACGACATGCAGGGTCTCGAGTTCCGTCTCGAAGGCACAATGCGTGAGCGGGACTTCGTCGATCAGTGCATCGTAGATTTGTCGCTCCGCGTGCGAAATTCCATAGGCACTGCTGGCGTTGGCTTGGGGATCGACATCAATGAGAAGGGTTGGCCGTTCAGAGGCAGCGAGACAGGCCGCGAGGTTGACGGCGGTCGTCGTTTTTCCAACGCCACCCTTTTGATTGACGACCGCTATGACGTACGGACCAGGGCTTGAAGCCATAGGAAGGATCTCGACCGATAGTGGGGCACCAAAGAGGAAAGGTCATCGCCGCGGCGCCCCCCTCGGCTGCGACTGGACCAACGTCACCGCTGGGCGGCTCGTCAGAGGATTCTTAACACACGAACGCCCGATTGCGACCGGCTTTCGCCTGACACGGCGAACACCGAGCGACGTTCGAAGCTCCCATAGAGCCCGTGCATGCAGGCCGCGGCGTTGGCGGCGGTGATCGGCTACTCGGCGACGACCCGCGCAGTCCAGAGTTTTCGATCTCGGCCGGTCATCGGAACACGATATTCCCGCATAGACAACTCACCGTAGCCGTCCGGGAGCTCGGGCGGTTCCGCTGTCTCCGACGCCGGGAGTGCGACCAGTCCGTCGGTGCGCGCCCAGCCACGCATCAGATCCAATGCTGCCCGTGGACCGGTCATTGCCTGCGCGACCACAACGTCGGAGACCCTGGCCGCTACCTCATCCGAGCGGCCAAGAATCGGGATGACGCGCGTCAAATTGAGTTGACGCCGAATTTCGCGCTGTAGGTGGTGCCGCTTCAGCCGAGATTCGACGAGATAGACCTCCAGGTGAGGCCGGAGAATGGCAACGGGAAACCCTGGAAAGCCTATGCCACTACCCAGATCTGCGAGGGTTTCAGCGGAACCCAGCTCAGGAAGACAATCCGAGAGGGCAGCTGCATCCAGAACCAGGCGCCCGGCCATCTCGAGCGGGTCGCGATGGCCAGTCAGGCTGATTCGGCCTGCCCATTCGGAAACGAGAATCACAAGTCGGGTCAGCTTGGCCAGCTGATCAGAACTTACGGGCGTTGCGAGCTCAGAGAGTCCGTTGCCGATCAATGCCGAAACCGCGCGCTCGATTTTTTCGGGATCCGCGACGCTCTTCATCTTGAACTCCGTTCCACGTGGAACATTCCGATTTGAAGAAGGGCGAGGGATCGAAACCTGGATCTGGGTTTCATTCTGGATTGTGTTCCACGTGGAACATTTCAATCACAGACTGAAGTCTGACGCGCGTTTTGAATTGTACTGGCCCGAACGAAGAAGGGATCGGAGGAAAACCTCCGATCCCCCTAGACCAAACGTGTCTCTTGCTCGCGATCGACCGACCTTGGAAATTCGGCGCTTCGCGCTCAACCTCGACTCCGGCCCCTGGCGCTTCTCACGCAATGCAGGGTTCCCCGTGGAACACCCGAGTCGATCGGCAGACCTCAGTCGGATTCACTCACAGCGTCGTCATATTCCGGTGCGCCCTCTGGGACGACCAGGACCTGGCGGTAGCGACCCTCGCCGATACTCATCGTGGCCACTCCGTCCGTGTCTCGGACCGCCACGTGGACCATCCGGCGATCCCTAGAATTCATCGGATCGAGCGCGATCGACCGTCCGGTGTCACGAGCTCGTTTCACTGCGCGATCGGCCAGTCGACCCAACGTATTCTCTCGCTCGTCGCCACCACCCTCGACGTCAACCACGATTCGCGGCGCATCCTCGCTCTGCCGCATCGAGACCTGGTTCGCGACCAACTGAAGCGCATCGGTCGCCCGTCCGTCTCCGCCTTGAAGGGCTTCCGCCGCCGCCCCACGCAGCTGAAAGATCAGGTAGTCGCCCTCGGAGGACTCTGAGATCTCAAACGATCCGATCTTCATGAGTTCGACCGTGCCAAGCAGGAATTCGCCGATTTCGCCGATCTTTCCGACAGCCTTGCCCTTCGAGCCTTCAACCGACTTTTTGACCTCGGGTTCGAGCTTTTCTCTAGGGGCCTCATCGGTCTCATCTCGCCGAGCGCGCTCGGGCCGTCGGCCACGCCCTCGGCCCTCATTCCGATCACTACCCTCGTTCCGGTCATTCCGTTCACTCCGGTCATTCCCGCCCCGGTCATTCCGGTCATTCCGGGCACTTCGGTCATTCCCGCCTCGACCACCACGCGGACCACGTTCGCTGCGGCCGCCGCGATCGCCTCCACGGTCGCTTCGACTGCCCCCTCGGGGCCCTCGATCATCATCACGACCTTCGCTTCGGCCGCGGTCACCGCCCGTACGTGAAATTCTATGATATATCGTATCTTCACCTTTTACTAACAACCTCGGTATTCTTGCCATAATTTATCTCTCCTACCTCTTTAATTTAGC
>VAPM010024412.1_pt1 | contig 11292 bp, 15 predicted proteins | sample 3395091 | NCBI WGS metagenome assembly VAPM01 (sample SAMN08290445, study PRJNA428436) | hydrothermal vent metagenome | isolation source: Deep-sea hydrothermal vent chimney 3 | place: Pacific Ocean: Juan De Fuca Ridge | reverse complement strand
TGAACCTGATTCTTACTCATTGTTCTGTCTCCATATTTTCTACTTGCTTAAATTATAGTCTATGATTGGAAAATAGCTGAGAGTTATGGGTAATCAGGTAGAAGTTTGTCTATTAAAATTTGGATATATTTATGGATGTCTCATTTATTTCATTCGGTTAAAGTCGGCCCTGTGCATTGGTTGGGACGGCGGAATATGAGTTGGATTATGGCAGTTGGATTATGTGTGGATTATGGGGTCGAACCCATGCAACCGATTAATAATCATCCGGTTCCTACATCAATACAGGCTATTTTTTACTCTTAAAAGCACTATTTTAATCCTAAAATAGTGCTTTTAAGACTTAATAAAGAACAGCTCTCTTCTTATTCGCCTCATATTGACTAGAAAATGAACCCTTTAAGACTCAAATTTATGCTTTTTTGAACCCCTTTTTCATAAAAAATAATTCATTACGTGGGTTCGACCCCACAGTGCTGAAAACGCAGTTGATCTACGATGTAGAGTGCGTCTGCTCTTGCAGCACTTATACAAATAAAAGAACCGTTCCTAACGAACTAAAATAATACGAATATTTTTATCGAACAATATGTTTCTGATGCTATGGTGGCTATACACTTATTACAGTAATAGTTGTATGAAGGCCTTTTCAGCACTGCTTTGTGGTCGCGCCTTTTTTCGGAGTAACGTATATTCACACTTCATTCTTATCGGTTTTTGTATCAGTGTTTTGCAATTGTCAGCTTGTAGCAACGATTGAGGTAACAGAGTAATGCCAATACCCGCTGAAACACTAGCGATAATGGATTCGATGGAAGCAATTCTTAGCGTGGTGCGACGGTGCTCAAAATAGTCGCTAAGGGTTTGTCCGAAGAAACAATCATCGCCCAAGATAAGCAGTGGCTGCTCACGGGTGTTTTTGTCTCTGGAGAGTAGGACGAGCTTTTCTTTACGAGCAAATACGGTTTCATAGGCCTTAAACTGTTGACCGCCCACCACACCAATAAGATCCACACGACTCTCCTCCAGCAGAGCAAATAACTCAGGGTTGAAGCCTGTTTGCAACGTCAGCTTGACTCGTGGGTAAAGCTGAACAAACTCAGGGATAATTTCACCAAGGAAAAGCCGGATAAAGGTATCTAGGCAAGCGATAGAGAGCCTGCCAGATGGCTCAACATCACGACTCATCAGTTTATAAATATCAGCTTGAATCTGCAAAATATGTTTCGCTTCCCCAAGCAATAAACTTCCTCGCTCAGTCAAAAACATGCCTTTTTTTGAGCGCTCAAATAGTGAGTGACCTAATTCATGCTCCAGTTTTTTTATTTTAGTCGTGACATTGGATTGCACCGTATGTAGTTTTTTTGCTGCCCGCGTCAGGTTTCTCGTTTCTGCCACGGCAAGAAAATACTTAAGTTGCTGAAGATCCATATCGTTCTCTTTTTGAGATCATATTATTCTATAACATTCATTATATTTTATTGTTAATTCATCCGATAATCAATCAAACACTTAATACGGATAATTTACGAATGACATTAAGCATTCATCATTTAGGTCTAGCCGTGGCTTCTTTGCCAGAGGCAAAACATTTTTTTATTGATTTATTGGGTTGGCGGATCACACGTGAAGATGAGAATTATCCCTGTCTATTTGTTAGTAACGATCATGTCATGCTAACGCTTTGGCAAGTAAAAACAGCGTCACCTATCCCATTTAATCGATATTTTAATATTGGCCTGCACCACTTTGCCATTCAGGTTATTTCAGAAAAAGAACTCGCCTCATTACATACCATATTAAATAACTCAGCATTCGCCATAGAGTTTTCCCCAGAGCCGCTTCGGGGTGGCCCGAACTCACATTTTATGGTGCGTGGACCCAGCGATATTCGTATTGAGTTTATTTATATTTCAAATATGGAGAAATAATGTCGATGCCATACATCAATCTAAAACTAACCCCTGAAGGCTTGACCGAAAAAATTAAAGCCGAGTTGATTGCCGAATTCACGCAGATTTTATCAAAGAAACTCGATAAAAATCCAAATACGACCCTTGTGATTATTGAAGAAGTCGCTACAGATAACTGGGGTATAGCGGGTAAGACAGTAACAAAACGACGCGCAAGGGGGCATATGACATGAAGTCTCTATTTTGTTTGGGTCTCAGTTTAATCTTGTCTTTTTTTTGGGTATCGTCGTCCTATGCAGATAGCCACCAATATACTCAGGAGAAGAATATGATTAAATTGGTTTTTAGTTTAAAAATAACGGATTCAGACACCTATGCTGAGTATCGATCAATGATTAAACCCTTGATGGACTCAATGGGGATCAAAGTTTTAAAAGAGTATAAAGTGACTCAATCGATACACTCGGATGACCCCAAACAAGAGGTTAATCTATTAGCCGTGTTTGGCTTTCCAAGTGAGGCCGTAAAAAATAATTTCTTTGCCAGCGAAGTTTATCAGCAGGCTAAACCTTTGTTTTTACGATCAACTACCAATTTTGAGAAATGGGTGGAATAGTATAAACATCCACCAAAAAAAGGGGGATGTTTATTAAATCACTATAGAGTCTATTACAATAAACCCCCGAATGCATCGTAAAAAACAATGGCCAGCACGTTATAGCTGACCCGAGTAACTCACTTTATACTGGCCTTCTTCATCAGGGCGACCCAAAAAGCTTAAACCTTGAGAGAGGTCACGACGCTGGTTAGGGTGACGAACCGCCAGGGTTGCATCTACTTTATAGTTATTATCTGAGGCCAAGGATAAACGGCCTTCGGCTAGCAAATCAGAGTTTTCTGCCTCTTTCAACAGACCGACTATACCGGACTCGTCCGTTGTCATGTTTAATTGAAATTCACCTAAGGCTAACTCGTTCAAAACAGTAATCGCGGCATTGTGCCAAATCAGTTGGCCTTCTACACTACGCAACGTGGCAGTTGTCTCTGCTGTTGCAGCATCATAATAAAGTTCGTCAATATCCACGCTGAACACCCCTCCTAATTTTGCAGGGACTTGGGATAAGTAGGGTTGAACCATCGCCCCGGGTAAATTGGCTTTAACTGAACTTAACTTAATGGAGCGACCCAAACCCAAACCGACGGTGCCACTACCATAGGCCTCACCATTATCAAAAGACCAATTAATATTCAAACGAGCCAGCACGACACTCCAGAGATTGAGTTGCCATTCAAAATTTTGAAAACGTTGATTATTAACATCCAAAGCTTTGGCTTGACCATGCCACAACGTGCCCTCGGGTTCATAAAGCTGAATACCGCTACCGGGATCAACCAACAATGCATACGCATGCCGGGCAGGAAACTGCATTACAAGAAAGATAATAAAAACAAGCAGTGCAATGGCGATTACTAATTTGTTGTTTATTGTTTTCACTAAGAGCCCTGTAACATCAAGTTTATATTGGCCATGCCGGAAGCGTCCTGACGATCAATCGTAATGGTGCTAACGCTGATACCCTGTTTACTCTGTAGCTGTAACAACCACCGCGAGACATCATTAAACGAAGCCTGCTCTAATCTCACCCGAACTTCATTTTGACCCTTGGGTTCCACCCTTTTTAAGGCCGAAGCCAGATTACTGCGTCGTGCAGTTTGATCGACGATGGATAACAAAGAGCGATCCCCTCGATTGACAACGGCTGAGCTATCACCTTGTAAAGCTTTTATTTCTTGAGCAGCAATACCCATCCAGCTTAACGTCTCTTGCTCGGAAACTAGCTGTTGGCGTAGTTTTTCAGTTGAGTTAAACACGGGTTGCCAAACGACCAAATACAATACTAATACACTCAAAACGACCGCGCCAATAATTAAAGTACGACGTTCACTAGAACTCAAATTTTCTAAAATTTCTTTCATGCGTCACTTTGCTCGATCAATAATCGAGCCTCCACTTTGCCTTTGCGAGCACTCGCTGATTGAATATCTACGGTTAACCCGCCCTTTGCCACTAGACTTTGTTTTAGTTGGTCAAGTTGTTGTAAATTATTAATTTCAAACGTTACATTCAACTTACCGGCGCGATAGGCAAAGCGTTGCAGTGCCACACCTTTTGCTTGAGATAAAGGGGGAGACACTTGCTCCAGCAAGGCCAGGAAGACACCTTGTCCTCCCTCTCCACCTCCGCGTAACGCTTTTAATTTGCTCTCCATTTGCGCACGCGCATTCACCACCCGCTTCGCATTTGGAAAGCTTTGAACATAACGGTCTTTCACTTGTTCTCGAAGCTCACTTAATTCATTTTTGAGCTGTGAATTAACCATCAGACCTTGTACCCATTGCACAACAAACAGCCCTATCAGCAAACCTGCCGCTAAGCGCCAAGGTCGCCATAATTTACCAACTTGTTCACGACGACTGTAATCACCCTGTAACAAGTCAATAACTTGAGACTCATTCAAAGCGTCCGCTAACAATCCAATAGCGGGTTCAACAGGTTGAATGATTTCAACTTCCAACGGATCGCTTTGCAACGTCTCTGTTGGTTGTGAGTCGACATGAAGTAGTGACTCAGCTTGTGGTAACCAAAGTTCAGATTGATGATCATCAGCAACAGTACGAAAATCATAAACCACTACTTTTCTCGGTCGTTGCTCTTGCGCTGAACGCAATGCAGATTCATAGAGTAACGAGGCATTGCTTGCATCCATCACCAGACCCGTTTGCAAACCGGTGCGTAACATCGCGCTGTGATCTTCCAGGAACAAAGTCCACTGACCTGCTGTATAGGGCATGGCTAACACATCAGGCACAACCATATCAATCTGTACACCCACCACTTTTAACTGAAACAGCCAGTCTTTCAGTCGCTCGTCCTCAACAACTGCGGTGTTTAATAAACCTATGTCATTACGGCTACCCGTTGCAAAATGTTGTTGCTCGACATCTCCGGCTAACTGCTCTTCCAAAGCATAGGGAACGGCACTCAACAGTTTTCTCTGATTAACCGGAGGAACCGCAGCTTGTAACAACAACACGTCTATACCAGGCACCAGCAATATTACTCGCGCACCAATAGTGACTTCATCCAGCTCAGCCACGCCGCCCTGTTGAATCACCGTGGGCTGCTCGCCGCTGGTTCCATCCAAAACAACCCAGCTAGCCTCAGTTTTTGCTTCAGCAGGGTGTAATCGAATAACCACTCGTTTTCGCATTATCAATAGACCTCTTGAGCTCGCATAATGACATCAACCCGACCATTTTGACGATAAAGAATCGAATACAACTTACCCCGCCCCCGATCACCATAACGAGCAAAAGCATCCAATAAAAAGTAGCTTGTTTTAATATCCAAACCCTCCGCGGGCAAATTTTGAGCTTTAATCACATCCTGCTGAATAAATGCATTGACATCATTAAAACTACCGTCTTCGCGTATCGTAATGATAGCCTCTGCATCCGCCATAGTAATATTTTCATTGAGCGCTGAAATCAGAATCGCCGATGCCGTATTCACATTAATCGCCGTCCTGGAAGGCAGAGTTGTAATATAGGGTTGCAATGTTTGAAATATTTTCGGATCAAACCCTTTAACCAAAAGCAGCTCGCTGGGGCTACTCATCAGCCCATTAGAAGTGCGATAGGGTACTTCGCCCCCCATATATTCGTCATCTTCAGCGCCAAAGCCATTTTCAAAACGCGCATCCACATCCTTGTCCAGCCAGTCCAAAACCGGTTCCGTAAGCGCCACATCCAAACCCAGGTTGGCCAATAATCGACGGAAAATAGCGACATCAGGCGCACTGATCGCCTCATTGTCCAGCAAGTTATTAAGATTAAAACGAGCCTGTAAATCCTCCATTTTACCGGTCACCTGCCCCCCTTCAACCACAATCGGCGGCAAGATCAGAGCCCAGTCTTCATCCAGGCCATCTTTTGTTAAATCGTCTCTTGCCAAAACTTGCTTGACCCAATCTTCAATACCCAAAGCAAATAAATACGCACGATCCCCTTCAATCAGGTTAGCCGTACGCCGAATATCAATATGTTGATTAGAAACCAGAGACACAGCCATCATCGTGGCAAGTGCAGTCAGCAACAAAGCCGTCACCAAGGCGACCCCGCGATTGTGACGTGAATTTGCAGATCTATGCATCGCCATCGCCATCATCGTCACCAGAAACGACCTGAGCGGGTAACTGTTCGCCACTGGTTCTAAATAAACGCAGCAAGCGACCCCAACCTTTAACGTCCACGGTCACTTCAATGGCTTTGGGTACTTGCAATGAAACCTCTGAAACATTTGTCAAATTGGGAGGCCATTCGGTCACCCAACGATTAGAGGCATCTAAATAACGGAATTTTAATGATTCAACATCTTGCAACAAAATCATCTCTGCTTCCTCAGCACCTTGCGCCCTGTCCAGCACCGGCCAACTTAAGCGAACCAGCTTATCCTCCTTCAGCGCATAACCTACACGTTGCATATGACTACGTGGACGCCCTGTCGGATTACGTAAACCTGTACGTGTAAATTCAACACTCTGTGAAAGGCCAACCCCGCCCCCAATTAACGCCGACCTTGGATCACCAAATTCATCCCTAATTCCTCGCGGTACCAACTGGGTAATATCTCGCCCTAATATGGTAAAAGCCATTTGCAACTCTGTTAACTCTGCCGATACCCGGGTGATATGTTCGCGGCTGTCTTGAATGGTTAACAAACCACCAAAAGCCAACATCGATACCACACTAAAAATAGCAAGCGCAACAATCAACTCTAACAGAGTAAAACCTTGACATCGTAGTGTCTGCATTACCCCAGCGGTCGGCCTAAATAAGCCAGTAGCATGGCTACGGCCTCTGTGGAGTTGGGCCTAAATACTTTTAAATCCAGTCTTCTAATACTGTCGTCCTCCGTACTGGAAATTTTGGCCTCCCATCGCCAATCTTGCCCTGCCAGTTCATAGTCTCCTTTTTTTCGACCCACAGACGGCCACGTTGGACTGAGTTGTAACTCAGCCACTTTATTCATACCTACCCAATGCGCCAAGGTTTTATCTTGAAGATAGGCGGCGTTACTGGCGCTCGTACTTGAACTTGAAATTAATGCTGACATAGAAATAGCAACAACAGCTAAGGCAACAAGCACTTCAATCAGGGTAAAGCCTTTTGTTTGTTTGAGCTTAAGCATCACGACGACTCCTCAACGATAGTAAAATTGCCCATCATGTCGCCCTTAACAAACAAACCTTCATCTTGATCGTCATATCTTAAAAATAATTCAAACGGGGTTATTTCACCACTTGAAAGAAAAAATATTCGAATTGAATTTTCATCTTCCTCTTTTTCATCGTTTTTTTCATCTTCGGTTGCTGAGCCGGTGCGCGTAAAGGTGATCGTCTCTCCAAATAGATTGACTTCCAGTACCATATTGTCTTGCAGTGTGCGTGTCCGCAAGATGTCATCATCCGTTAATGGCAACCAGGTTTGGCCATCAAACACTTGAAATTGATAAGTATTGTCATTTAATACAAAGGCTAATTCCTGCGCTTCCAGAATAGACTCTTGGCGAGCCAGCGACATCAAGGTCGCGATGCGTTGCGCTTCTTCTTTTAAAAGCCGGTATTGTTGTGGCCCCGTCGATAAAGTGGCCATGCTTAAAATAATACCGATGATAAAAACCACCACCAACATTTCAAGCAGTGTAAAACCACGCCATTTTTTAATCATCACCGCCCGCATGTTACTCAATTTCAGGCACTAACCAGCAAGATTCCAGTTACCGATATCTGCATTGCGCCCTTCTCCACCTTGTTGCCCATCCGCACCAAGACTAAACACATCAAACGTACCCTGTGTACCGGGATTCAAATACAGATAGGCTTTACCCCAGGGATCTTTGGGCAGTCGTTCGATATAGCCACCTTCTTTCCAGGCTGCAGCACCACTGGGTTTCGTTATTAACGCTTCCAGGCCCGCATCTGTCGTCGGATAGTTATGATTATCAAGGCGATATAATTTAAGTGCGCCCTCTAGGGTGCGGATATCCTGTTTGGCTTTAGTAATATTTGCCTGGTCGGGCCTATCCATAACCTGAGGAATCACCACCGCAGCCAAGATTCCCAAAATGACCACAACGATCATGACTTCGATTAAGGTAAATCCTTTTTGCCGCAACACTTGATTCATAAAATTTGTATGTTCCATTATTACCACCCCTGTCTTTCACGTTCCTAACTAACCAACCAACTGATTCATCTCAAAAATAGGCAACAATATAGCCAAAACAATCAATAACACGACACCGCCCATAGCTAATAATAAAATGGGTTCAAAAATTCCTAACACCGCCGCAATCATCGTTTCTACCTCACGTTCCTGACTTTCGGCCGCTCGTTCAAGCATGCCGTCAAGATCACCGCTCGCTTCACCACTGCCGATCAAATGAATCGTCATAGGCGGAAAGTAACGACTCTTGGCGAGAGACTTTGATATCCCCGCCCCTTCACGAACTAAGGCTGCCGCCTCGTCTACCGCTTTTTTCATCGGCAAACAGGTCAATACTTTGGCAGAAATACGCAAGCCTTCCAGTACCGGTACACCACTGGCGGTCACAATGCTGAAGGTTCGCGCAAAGCGTGCTGAATTAATGCTGCGTATCATACGACCTATTAGCGGTAATTTGAGTAGCGTACGATGATACTGGTGTTTTACTTTGTCGCCTCTTAACATCCAGCGAAAAACAATAAAAATGATAATGATGGCTATCGCCGCAAACAAGCCATAGTCACGAACCCAAGCACTCAATGCAATCAACATCTGCGTGAGTATGGGCAGCTCTTGACCCAGATTATCAAATACGGTAATCACTTTGGGTACCACATAAGCCAAAAGTACGATTACGATGCCCACCGCTGCCAGTACCAAAAATGCAGGATAAATCAGCGCCGTCATTGTTTTTTGTGCCAGTATCTGGCGGCTCTCGGTATAATCAGCGAGCCGCTCTAATACGACATCTAAATGACTGGATTGTTCTCCAGCCGCCACCGTGGCGCGGAATATGTCTGGAAAAATATGCGGATAATCAGCCATTGCCGCCGCAAGGGTTTTCCCTTCCAGGACACGCGCACGAACCCCCAACATCATACTGCGCAATCGTGCTTTTTCTGTTTGCTCAGAAACCGCTTTTAACGACTCATCGATGGGGGTACCTGATCGCACCAGGGTAGCAAACTGCCGGGTTATCAACGCCAGATCTCCGGCACTAATTCCTCGCTGAAAAGCAAGTTTTTGCTTGCTTCGTTTCGCCTCTTTTTGCTGTACTGCATCGACACTGAGCGGGGTATAGCCTTGCTCTCGTAGTTGCTGTCTAACTTGTTTAGGGGTATCGCCTTCCAAAACGCCTTTGCGCTGCTTCCCCCGCACATCCACTGCTGTATATTCAAAGGCTCCCATAAAAATATCGCCTTTAGTCTTCGCGTGTCACGCGAAAAACTTCTTCTAGTGAGGTTTCACCCGCCAAAATACGACGCAAACCATCCTGGCGAATACCTGGGGTCACTGTGCGCGCATAGCTTTCCATTTCATGTTCACTGGCGCCATCATGAATCATCCCTCTTAATCTCTCATCGACAGAGACAATCTCATAAATTCCGGTACGCCCAGCATAACCCGTCTGATTACAGACGCCACAACCCACAGGCTTATAGGCTGTAGGGGCACTGTCTGGAGGCATTTTGAAGGCTTCGCAGTCAATACTATTCATTTGAAAGGGTTCTTTACATTGAGCACATAACAGGCGTATTAAACGTTGTGCAACCACGCCGATCAAACTGGAAGACAAGAGAAACGGCTCTACACCCATATCTCTCAAGCGTGTTACCGCCCCCACGGCCGTATTGGTATGTAAGGTCGATAAGACCAAGTGCCCCGTCAAACTCGCTTGAACAGCAATGTCTGCGGTTTCAATATCCCGAATTTCACCAATCATGACCACGTCTGGATCTTGACGAAGAATCGCTCTTAATCCCCGGGCAAAAGTCATATCGACACGGGTATTCACATTGGTCTGACCAATTCCTTCCAGAAAGTATTCGATGGGGTCTTCTACAGTAAGAATATTACGAGATTTATTATTCAGTTGGGTCAGTGCCGCATATAAAGTGGTGGTTTTGCCTGACCCCGTGGGTCCGGTCACTAAAATAATACCATGCGGCTTGTTGATCACTTCCGACATAAGAGATAAGGTTTTACTTTCCATTCCCAAATGTTGCAAATTTAATCGACCTGCTTGCTTATCTAATAAGCGCATAACCACACGCTCACCGTGTCCTGACGGCAATGTAGAGACCCGTACATCAACGGCTCTTCCTGCAATACGCAAAGAAATACGCCCATCCTGGGGGAGACGTTTTTCAGCGATATCGAGTTTTGCCATCACCTTGATACGTGAAACAACCAGCGGTGCAAGCATTTTCTTTTGTGCCAAAATTTCTTGTAACACACCATCAACACGAAAACGCACTGACAGTTGATTTTCATAAGGTTCAATATGGATGTCTGAGGCATTAATTTTTATCGCCTCGGTTAATAACGCATTAATCAATCTTATTATTGGCGCATCATCGTCACTTTCGAGTAAATCTTCTGGCTCATGTAATTCTTTGGCTACTGCCGACAAATCATCTTCATCACTAAAGTCATCCATCATATTCATACTCTGCGCTGCCCCCCCCTCATACGAGGCTTGCAGAACAGCGTCAAATTTTTCTCTTTCCAGATATTCTACACTTATAGGTATACCGACAAAACGTCGGATTTCTGACAACGTAACCAGTTGAACATCCTCGCGACACACACATTTGGCATGATCGCGACTCATCTCCGTCAGTAATACACCCTGCCTTTTTGCATAAGCAAAAGGGAGGGTTTTTAATTCCATAACCTCTGGATTTGTCAAAGATTCTGGCAAAAGTTCAGCATATTCCTGACCATTACTCATGGCTAGGTACACCCTCGTTTTGACCCGGCTCGGGCAGAATGGAATGAAGCTCAGGCAACAAGGGCACCGCATCAAGGTTTAACGAGGTACTACCCTGACGCTGCACCTCCAACTGTTTCGCACGCATAAAATTATATTTACTATTGGTGATGTGCGTTGTCACGGCACTATCCCGAAGAATGGTTGGCCGGATAAATATCATTAAATTTGTCTTTGCCACATTGCTTGTTTTAGTGCGAAACAGCGCGCCGAGCAACGGTATGCTACCCAGCAATGGGACTCTTTGCACACTTTCTTGCACATCTTCGGAGATTAAAC
>VAPM010263133.1_pt1 | contig 11303 bp, 3 predicted proteins | sample 3395091 | NCBI WGS metagenome assembly VAPM01 (sample SAMN08290445, study PRJNA428436) | hydrothermal vent metagenome | isolation source: Deep-sea hydrothermal vent chimney 3 | place: Pacific Ocean: Juan De Fuca Ridge | reverse complement strand
TATATGGTGCAATTGATAGTCAGTGCCGAAGGGGTTCCCGGGCGACGCACTGTTGCGATGGTTGTGGCCAGTAATGAAAATGAACCTTTAATCGGGCCGTTTCGTGGTCATCAAGGCATATCATCAAATTGTGTGGGTTGTCATAACGGCGTAACCCGTAATGGTAAAGGTGAGTTTTTACCTCAAAAAGTGCCCGATCATATTGCCAGCAGTAATATGTGTCAGGCCTGTCATACTCCGCAGGGATATAACATCATTCCTTTTGTTGATCATCAGGAAGTATTTGGAAATTGCAGTGAATGCCACAATGGTTCCATCGCCATTGGTAAATCTGAATCTCATATAATAACCAATGCAGAATGTAGTGACTGCCATAATACCAGCAGTTTTCTGGAATTAAATCTGGACGGCAGCTTTGATCATACGAATGTTAGCCGATCATGCTCCGGCTGCCACAATAATACCGTGTCCATTGGTAAGACGGCCTCTCCAACGGACACTCCGCCGGGTACCCACCCGCAGACCAGCTCTGAATGCGGTGAATGTCATAGCACCAGCAGCTTTCTCAATGCATACCCAGACCATACGGCCCCGGTTGTAACCGATGTCAACTGTGATTCCTGTCATGTGGCGAATGGCTCGGGTGCAGCGAAGGGGCAATCCACCGGTCACCCTGTGACCAATGTTGATTGCAATAGCTGTCATAGCGTCCAGAGTTTCAAAATGACTGATGGTGCTTTTAACCATGCCTTGCTGGATGCAACGGAGCAATCATGCGAATCCTGTCACAACGATAACACCAGTATTAATGCACTCGCCAAGTCGTCTGCGGTGCCGGCTCACCTGACCACGACTATTGATTGCGGCTCGTGCCATAGCACGGATAAGTTTAGCCCGGCATTTTCTATCGACCACAATGCCCCTGATGTACTGGCTGCCAGTTGTGATTCCTGCCACGGCGTTACGGCAACGGGAAAACCGGCTACCACTTCTGTTTATGAGCATATACCGACTACTGAGGACTGTAAGGTTTGTCATACTCCCGGCACCTTTAGTACCGGTACTTTCAGTCACAGCGGGCCGTCTTTTGTGGGTAGTTGTAATTCCTGTCACAACAATGTGATCGGAGTGGGTAAGCTGCTAAATCATATACCGACCAGCCCTGATAATCAGGATTGCGCTGATTGTCATGTTACCACCAGCTTTGCGGATGTGACGTTTGATCATGGCACTACCGATACCAGCAACTGTCTGTCCTGTCATGACGGAAAGCTCAGCAAAGGTAAATCATCAGGTCATATAGCGACAGGCGAGAATTGCTCTACCTGTCACACAACCAGCACCTTTGCGACATTCGCGGGCACTTTTGTGCATAACCCGAATATCGTGAGTAGCGATTGTGCATCATGCCATAACAGTGGTATTGCATTACCTAAAAAGCGTAATCACATTCCGGCGAAGGCTGAATGCAGTGAGTGTCACAATAACACCACTGTACCGGGCGGTTTTGCATCATCTAGCTTTTTTGCCAATACGCACCCGGGCATTACCAATGGTTGCGAAGGTTGTCATAGCGGTCAATTCGCTACGACCTCCAGCAAGCTTTACGGAAAACCGGGCAATCATATGCCGACAGGTCAGGACTGTGATGTTTGTCATACCAGCGCTTCATTTGCAGCACCGACAAAATTTACGCATGCGGGCATTAGCGGTAACTGTACGTCGTGTCACAATGGAGATTTTGTTGGGATTGGCGCCACAGCAAAAACATCCACTCATAGTGTCACCACTTCAGATTGTGGATCGTGCCATTCAATTAACAATAATTTCACTGATGGAACCTTTGATCATTCTGGCATTGTAAATAATTGTGCATCCTGTCATGGTGATACTCCTACGGCGACTCCTGTCGGGCTTAAGAAGAATACAGGTCATCTCCCGACTGCACAGGACTGTAGTTTCTGTCACGTACCCGGCACCTTTAAACCTGCGGTGTTTGATCATACGGGGATAGTTGATAACTGTGTTTCGTGTCATGGTGATGCGGCGACAACAGCGGTAACCAAAAAGAACACCGGTCATGTCACGACTTCGCAGGATTGTTCGGTGTGTCATAACACCAACACTTTTGCCGGTGCCGCATTTGACCATACGGGTATTTCTAATAACTGTGTATCCTGCCATGATGGTGCAACGGCCAGAGGCAAAACACCGCCACCAAATCATCTGCCAACCATCCAGGATTGTAGCGTGTGCCATCAGACTACGGGTTTTGTACCGGGAACGTTTGAGCATACTGGCATCGTCGATAACTGTAGGTCATGTCATGATGGTGCGGTCGCCATAGGTAAAACAGATACCCATCTACAAACAGATCAGGATTGTGGTATTTGTCATGCCGTCAATACTCCGCTTACCTTTGTCGGTGGAGTGTTTGATCACACTGGTATTTCCAATAACTGTGCATCCTGTCATGACGGCGGTACCGCGATTGGTAAAGATGCTAAAATCAATCCTGCACATATTCCTACTTCGCTGGATTGTAGCTCCTGTCATACGACGGCGACTTTCAAGGGAGGCATATGGATTCATGATTCGAGTACGGTTAATAACTGTGATAGCTGCCATGTAAATGGCGGCGCTGCCAAGCGTTATAAATTATCAGGGCACTTAAACACGAACGAGCAATGTGATGTGTGCCATACCACTAAAGGCTGGGCACCGACCAACTTCAATCACAGTAATCAGGGTAACTACCCGGGGAATCACAGAAAAGATCCTGGTTGTACCGGGTGCCACAAAGGTGCAATAGGGGCTGGAATTAATAGTAGTAATTATCCCAGTCAATTAAGGTACGCGCCATTTTGTGCCGGCTGTCATGCGGGTGATTTCGAAAGTGAAGGTGATCACAATGGTGGCAAAAATGGCACGATTGAACAGAACAAAAATTGTGCCGGCAGTGGCTGCCATAAAGTGAATGACGGTGGTTTTGATTAGTACTGGTGAATACCTTATTAATCTGATGCTGAAATGACCGGCTCTGGCCTATCATCATGGACCGTTCGCTGATTGTAAGCGTTCGGTCTTTTGTGGTAATGCCAGTCAAACTGATAAGAAGAATAAGCGATGCTGCTCCGTGCAGCAGCGCTCTTTAGTTTTATTTGAACTGAAAATTGGCCTGCACTGAATAGATGGCATTATTCGTCCGAGTTTATATATGATTCAACGAACAAACCCCTGCTTATAAAGCAATCAGGAAAACACCTGATGAATCTCCATGTTTCAAGCTCTGCCTTTCAGGTGGATGGCATCTACTCTACGCGCCTCTGTTTCAGTTAGCCGGTTAGATTCATCGGTATCAATAATAAAGATAAAAACATCAGGATACTCAGTTGATTGAAGCCTCGCGACGGGGGGCGCCATGCTCGAAATAACCGTGACATTACTAAAGTCATATCAGGTGTTTATTGACAGGCTGTACGGGTGTTGCTCATCTACGACCAACCGGCTTTTTTGCAGCATAAATATGGCATAGAATAACCTGTCGTGTGTTTAATTTTTATTGAGGGTTGTCAGTTTTAAAGGTTAAAAACAGTAGTTCAATGTAATAGTGCAGACAGGATTTTCAAAAAATATAGTTCAATACCGCCATTCTCTTATCAGGTTATCCAGGCATAATTCTTCAAATAGAAAAACCACATGATAAGAACGTGGTTTTTTATTCTGTAATTATTGTAATTTCAAAAAACTAACGGCAGAATGATGACTTCATAAAAATGAGTCAGTTAAAATGTCGGCTCGTTTTTGTGAAGCCTCGACTCACATCACGAGTAGCCTGAGTGGCTAGTAATAGATAGAGATAATCACAAAATGGAGAGCATCGAATGGCATTTGATTACGGCTCAATAGATCTGGGCCTTAAAAACCCGTTTAAAACAGAAGGAACAGTGACGGCAATCCGCGGGGCAATTCAACTTTTAGCGGGTTTGTACCTGCTTATACAATCAGCGTCCAATGTTAAAGATGATGTGGGTCTGGGGTGGATACTCGCTATTTTCGGTGTTTTTTTACTGGCCAGTGGTATTAGCGTTTTAAGCGGGGGAATCTACGCTACATTGCGTTATTTTGTCGGCCGTAATCACCCTACATCATTAGCTATAAATTACAGCAAATCGGAAGCCAGTATCGCGCAGGAAGAGTCCAATTATGTTGCATACGATCAGGACGCTCTGGAAGAGATGCTGGTGGGTAGAAAAAATACCACATTTATTGAACCCCAGGGGTTTATAGCCCGTTTGCTACATAGCTTTTTCCCGAAACTTTTGTTTATGCCTTACCCGATTCGAAATATGGCACAACGTGTTTTTGGAGCATGGGTTAAAACATTAACCGCTCTGGTGGCATTTGCATTTGTTGCTTTTGTTTCTTTAGCCGGCTTCTCAGGCATAGCGGGTGAGCTTGCCTTTCCTATTTACTCTGCATTGTTAATGCTGTATTTGGCATTGGTGTGGCGTTCAGTTGGGGCAGCAATATCACGCGGAGCAGAAAAAAATATTGAATCATTGGGTGGCCGGACGCTTGTAAAAGTTATTTTCATATCGATTATAATGCCCGTCGTTATTGGCATATCTCTATCATTCATGCTCACAAAAACTAACACGACCGCAGTTCAGGTTGAGCAATGGTTTTCTTTATTGCCGGACTTAAATCCAGGTTTATATTTAGTTGGTATTTTTGTATTGGCATTATTTTGTAGCAGCATTATCGCCTTTATGTTGCATCGAAGAATTATGAATGCCAATCCATTATCTGAAGTTTCTGAAATGCGGGAGAACTGGCAGGAGTCTGTACACCCGAATGAAATTTTTATTAATCTGGATAATCTGGTAATGGCGAAGCGGCGTTACAAAGAAGTGCCCAATCGAGTTTATAGAGAACTGAATCCGCAGCTGGATGAACAGTCTGAGGGTAAGGGCGCATTTAAGGGAGAGATGATTCAGGAAGTTCAACCGCAGATAAAACCACTTGAGCTGGGTGCGGTATTTTCAAAAGCCCGAATTATAAGCTTAATTTCAGGTAATGTTTTGTCGCTTATCGCTACGATATTTACCTTTCTTCTGGCCTACTCAATAATAGATGTTTATGCACTTTCTAAATCATTCGATTTTAATTCGTTAAAAAGTGACTGGGGATCCAGTGAAGCATTAGTTTTTATCCAGCAGACAATGTACGCAATACATTATCTGTTGATTGGTTTTATATTAAAATCATTTGCAAGTCTGTTATCCAATTCAGCTCATCTATTTTATGCCGAAATGCAATTTGAATCTTTGCTCGTTTATTTTAAATGTGAAGGCACCTTCACTGAGTCAAAAATTTCAACAGGTACCGGCATACATGATAGCACTCGATCTGAGAATACACTGGTAAGAAGCAGTATTACACCATGGGTGATTGTTTCGCGCATTGTTTCTACAACGTTTGCCGCAACCGGCATGAGAAATCTTGAACACCCCCGGTATATACTGGAAATGCACAAATCGGATAATGAGCTGCAGGCTATCAGAAAAGATGTTATTGATTTTCTTAAAGATCGTGAATCTATAGCATCTATCACCAGTGAAAGAGATCTTGGTAATGCTTCGCAAATTCATCAGCTTAATGAGCAAACCCGGGCTATTCCCACAGCCCAAAGTATTAATCATGACGAGCAAAGCGCGGGATATCTCAGACAGGAAGGTGAGCTGAGTAAAATAGAAAAAAATGATTAATACGACGATAGCCTGGCGTTTCCAGTTGTCGATATGCACTTTTAAAAAGCTATAAATTATCACGCTTGTATTGTTAGGTTGTGAAATAAAGATCATCCGTTTTTTAATGTCAGGTTGTGAATAATGCATTTTAATTTGACCCGCTAAATTTGTCCGGTAACTTGATCCGGTCAAATTTATTCTGGCATTTCAATAATAATATTTTCAAGTTAACGGCGCAGCAGTGGGTATATGCTGAAATTTATTTGTGTTTAATAAAGTAAAAACGGCAAGTGATCTTTGAAACTCAAAAGCTATGGTAAGTAAATAACAGATATGAATACACTAACGATTGCAATTTCCTCCCGGGCATTATTTGATCTTGAAGAAAGTCATCGAGTCTATGTTGACAAAGGTGTAGAAGCCTACTGTAAATACCAAATTGAACATGAAGATGAGCCACTGGAAAAAGGCGCTGCGTTTTCATTGGTAAAAAAGTTATTGGCGTTGAATGATGATTCAACCGACAAACCAAAAGTTGAAGTGGTTTTATTGTCTAAAAATAGTGCAGACACTGGCCTGCGAATATTTAATTCTATACAGGCGCATAACTTGAATATAACCCGTGCCGCTTTTACCAGCGGTCAGTCGCCTTATCGCTACGCTATTCCTTTTTCGGTCCATTTATTTTTATCAGCTGATGGAGAAGATGTCAGTGAAGCGCTGGAAATGGGGTTTGCTGCAGCAACTATTTTTTCAACCACAACTAATGCCCGTAAAACAAAATTCAGTGAGCGTAATCAGGATGACGCTCAGTTGCGTATTGCTTTTGATGGTGATGCGGTGCTGTTTTCTGATGATTCAGAAAAAGTATACAAACAGCATGGTCTGGAAGTGTTTAATGAATCTGAAAAAGATGCCGCAAAACAACCCATGCCCGGTGGGCCATTTAAAGATTTTTTATCGGCACTGCATAATATTCAGGCATCGTTGCCGGCAGAGAACTCACCTATTCGAACGGCACTGGTAACGGCAAGGTCAGCACCGGCGCATGAGCGAGTGATACGTACCTTAAGGGCCTGGGATATTCGCATAGATGAAGCGGTATTTTTAGGTGGTATGAAAAAAGGTGAATTTTTAAAAGCTTTTGGTGCGGATATATTTTTTGATGATCAGTTAATGCATTGTGATTCTGCCAAAGAGTTTGTAAACACGGGGCATGTCCCCCATGGTGTTGCGAATGACATAAGCCAGAAATAGACAAATCAGCAATAGACAAAACTGCAATAAACAGACGGCAATAAACAGACGGCAATAGACAGAACTGCAATAGACAAGGGTAGCGAATGGTTAAACGCGATGCTTTAACGTTATCTATTGTCTCCGGCACGGGCATTCGGGGATGATAAAATTTGTTCTGGTTTTTTATGCCCTGTGATTTTACGAGTTGGTTGCCTGCAACCATTGCAATCTCATCGCCAGACCTGAATGCCGTGGCTGATTATTTTTAATTGCTTTATTTAATAACTCACTGGTGGTCACGATAGTGCAATGTTGTTTGGCGCGGGTAATGCCGGTGTAGATTAACTCCCGGCTGACCACACGTGATTTTATTGCGGGAAGCACCAACAACACATTATTATATTCCGAGCCCTGGCTGCGATGGACGGTAAGAGTCCAGGCGGTTTTCCATTGCGGCAGCTGCTGCAGTGAGAAGGGTTGTAGTGTTGCGTTAATTTCAAACCATGCGCAGAGCTCGGTTTTATTAGATGCGTTGTCTTCATCCGGCCAGAGGATGCCGGTGTCGCCATTGAACAGGCCGGTTTCATTATCATTGCGTCGAATAATAATCGGCTGACCTTTATACGCTCGGTCAGGCTCGGTTGTGATGAGTCTTTCCTCTCGCATGGCCTTTTCAAGGCGTTCCTTAATTGCCGTTTCACCCCAGGGGCCTTCGGCGCGGGCGGTGAGGATACGGGCTTTATTAAATTCATCGAGTGCCTGTGCGGCGGTATTTGCATTGAAAACCGACCGGGTGTTTTCCAGCGCCAGATCAATCAGACGCTTCGGAGGTTCTCTTCCCTCGGCTTCTATCCAGGTGATTTTTTCATCCGGATTTTTCAGTAGCGATGTAATGGTGCGGGCATCGGCCTGTTTGACGGCTTCGGCAAGCAGGCCGATGCCGCCACTACTGGTGAAACGGTAGCTGTATTGTAGTTCAGCAATACAGTCTGCTATGGCGGGAGTGCCGGCTTTGATTTCACATATCAGGCTATCACCAGTAAGTGTCTGTAGTTCACTGGCGCGTTGTGGGCTGAGTGTTAGCGGCTGACTCTGGCCGGTAATATCGCCCAGCACACTGCCAGCTTCAACAGAGGAGAGCTGGTTGCGATCACCCAGCAGGATAAGTCGGCAACCATCCGCCAGTGCTGCGAGTGTGTTGGCCATCATATCCTGACCGACCATTGATACTTCGTCGATTAACAGGCAGTCACAGGGCAGGGGATTGGTTGCATTATAGTTGAAACCATCCGCATGCCAGCCGAGCATACGGTGCAGGGTGGCAGCTTCGCATGGAATCTGTTTCAGAGTGTCCGCTGCAACTATACTAGTGAGGTTATCGGTTTGCTGGCCGATACTTTCACTTAGGCGGGCAGCTGCCTTGCCGGTGGGTGCCGCGAGTAGAATGCGCATGGTGGGTTGTTGTTCCAGCAGTAGCGCAAGTATTTTGGTGACGGTGGTGGTTTTGCCGGTGCCGGGGCCACCGGTAATGACGGCCAGTTGCCGGGTCAGTGCCATGGCGGCCGCCAGTTTTTGCCCGGCAGTGCCTTTATCATCTACGGTTGTTGGCACAAATAGTTCGCTGAGACGGGCTTTGAGTTTGTCGCTGTCGAAGTTCACTGGCTCAGTTCGTGCCAGTAGTTTTTCTGCAATGACTATTTCTTCGCGCCAGTGCCGGCGCAGATAGAGGCGATTACCATCAAGTATCAGTGGCCGATTTTGATCGGCTGTACCGATAAATTGACAACTCAGATCATTGCGCCAGCTATCCGTTGGCGGGGCGGTGAAGAGTACATTGTCATCTTTATCGCGTAGCAGAACCGTGTTTGCATGGTAGCTAAGGTCCAGACAGGTGTCACCGTGGGTGTTGCGTTCGGCCAATAGACTAGCGGTGAATAAGGCGGTGCTGCTGGCGCTTTCATCCAGCTGTTGACAAAAATGCGTAAAGTGGCGTGCCAGTGGTGAGATGTCAGCGGTGATGAGTTGATCGAGTACGCTCATGTGATTTCTTCCGGGTTGGCATCCAGAGTGGCATCTTCAGGCGCAAGGCCAATAATGTCATTATCGAGCTGGGTGATAATGTTGATATCAGGACGGGTGAAATAGATGCCGTAGCGCGGGCCGTGTTCAGGTTGCATGGCTCGAAGAAATAGATAGTACACACCGCCAAGGTGCTTCTCATAATTATAATCGGGCAGGCGTTGCTGCAAATGCCGGTGCAGGGCCAGAGTATAGAGCAGGTATTGTAGATTGTAGCGGCGATTGATGATTTCCTTAGACAGCTGTTGCGGGTCATAGTCTTCAATCTGCCGACCCAGTAAATTGCTTTTATAATCGGCGATGAAATAACGCCCCTGATGTTCAAACACCAGATCGATGGTGCCGGTCAGCATGCCCTGAAATTCCTTGAATTGTAATGGTGTCAGAGTGCGGTGATCAAATCCGGGTAAGGCATTGAGCTTTTCGGCCTGTACCAGACCGGTACTCATATCAAAGCTCAGCTCCCGCAGCACTTTATGGTGTTCAAGCGCTGCCAGTGTCAGCCCGCTGTCATCGAGTGGCGTATGCAGTACATCGTGCATCCAGTCGCTTATACCCTGAAGGTCGCGTGCGATTTCATCATCAAGAATGCCATAACGCCTGAACAACCAGGGAGCCATCTGTTCTATCTGTGTCAGCAGATTGTTTGCCGGCTCGAGCTGTTCCAGCAGGCTATGCAGGAAGTTACCGATATGGGCACCGGCGGGATAGCGCAGGGCAAAACATTCGTTACCGGTTGCAGCCGGTGCGCGGGTGGCCTGATGTGTATCGCGGGTCATGGCAGAAAAAGAACCGATGTGCCAGTTTGTGCGCAAACTGCGCTTAAAAGAACTGTGTTGGAGGTCATCCGCATTGGTGGCTGTTGGCGCTACATGTAGATTGTTTTCATATGTTGCTGGCGGGGTGAGCTCAATATGCGCTTTATCTTTTAGTGGCTCTGCTGAAACAGTGTCTTTATTGATTTCAAAAGCCTTCTGTTCGAGATCGGTATCCTGCGCAGAAAGCAGCCATGCGAGGGCAGTACGCCCGGCGGCATTACCGGCAGAGCCCATAAACAGGTGGCAGTGTGACTCGGCACGGGTGAGGGCTACATAGGCTTTGCGAATATCTTCGGCCAGTCGTTCGTATTCTGCGGGAACCAGTCCTTCATCCGCTCCAATGGGAGCATATAGGTGCTGGTAACCATTGTTGCTGGCCTGATGCCAGGCGATTGGGGTATTTGACTTTTTTTTGTCTTTGCAGCTCCACAGATAAGGCACAAATACCACCGGGTATTGCAGACCTTTACTTTTGTGGATGGTAATAATTTTAACCAGTCCCGCATCGCTTTCTAAACGCAGTTCCATGTCTTCATTGGTTACCACATTGGTCTGGTGCTTCATCCATGCCAGCAGTTGTTCGCCGGTGGCATGTTCACGGCTGGCGGTTTGTAAAATATCCGCAAGGTGCAGCAAATTAGTCATGGTGCGTTCCGGGTCGGCTACGTGATCCAGCCAGTCGGTTGTGTCATTGGTTTCAAGGGCTTTAGACAGTCCCTGCAGCAGGTAATGGAAACCGGCCATAAAGCCGAAATGGCGCCAGCGATGACCGGTTTCGGTGAGCAGATTGACCCAGCGACCCCAATGACGGGTATCGGTGGTGAGTGTATAAATCTCCTGGTAACTAAGGTTGAGCATCTCCCCGGCCATTGCCTGGCGCAGTAATGGTCGATCACCCGGCAGCAGGCTGGCTTCAAGCAGGCGCAGCAGGCCCGGGGTTTCCGGGGTTTCCCAGATACTGTCTCTGCCTGCAGTCACGGCGCGGATACCATGTTTAAGCAGGGCCTCTCTTACGGCTTTGCCCTGTTGGTGTTCGTTAACCAGAATCGCAATATCCGCGGGTTGCAGTGGTCTGTCACCCAGCTTAGCTTTGCCAGGCTGTAATAGTTCAGCAATCCGCCCGGCTACCGATTCGTGTACCCGGGCTTCGGCGATGCCCTTATTGCCAATGCGCTCTCCATCAATCATCGGCATGCTTTCCACCCGCAGGGCGGTTTGTTGCTGATTATCGACACTCAGGTATTGTGCTTTGTCATTGCCCTTCTCAGGATACAGTGAAGGGTTGTAGGGAATATCGGCGTATGTAAACGGGTTCGGGCCTTCAAATAATGTGTTGATGGAATTGATAACCTCAGCAGTTGAGCGCCAGTTGACCGACAGGTTCCAGTGCTGACTGGCTTCGTTTCTAGCCTGC
>VAPM010484124.1_pt1 | contig 11310 bp, 13 predicted proteins | sample 3395091 | NCBI WGS metagenome assembly VAPM01 (sample SAMN08290445, study PRJNA428436) | hydrothermal vent metagenome | isolation source: Deep-sea hydrothermal vent chimney 3 | place: Pacific Ocean: Juan De Fuca Ridge | reverse complement strand
GGGCAATCCCTTGTGGTTGCCTGGGTTTAGGTACATAAAAAGGGCAACCACAAGGGATTGCCCCTACAATTTTATCAATCGTTTCAAGCTTAGACTTACTCCATGGTTTTTAGTATTTTCTGAATTCAAGTTAAAAAAACTGGAACATCGAGTTTAAAGCATACGGTGCAACGTTGAAGAATATCAATTGGTCTGTTTCTGCTGAAAATGATGCTGGTGAATTAGTTGTAAGTATATGGCAACATTATTTTAAAAAGGCGGTAGAAAGAACAATACGTTGTGGCGATAAAGTATCTCGGTGGACTGGTCATGGCAATAAAGAATTTCGAGTAAGAATTGAAAAAGCCTTTGAATCAAATCAAGATGTTCGAGTTGTCATTGCAAAAACTAATAATGAAAAAGCAGTTGAAGCAGGACAAGATGCAAGTAAATTGAAAAATACTTTTTCAATAAAAAAAGACTGGATAGGAAAAGTTATACTATGGGATGGTGAAAATTATGAAATTGAATATAAACTAATTACTTAACAAAAATTCATCTTGACAATATTTTAATATATTACATACAATTTATGTATGATTAAGTTTGAGTGAGGTACAGTTAAAGCTTTAAAAAACCAGGAAAAACATGACGTTTCTTTTGAAGAGGCATCAGCTGTGTTTTACGATGAATTTGCAATACAATTTTATGATAATGGGCATTCGGAGCTGGAAGAAGACCGTTTCCTTATTTTAGGTATCAGTAATAATTCCAGAATGCTCATGATTTGTCACTGTGAAAAACAATCAGGAAATGTACTTCGAATAATATCAGCTCGAAAAGCTACAAAAAATGAAAGAAAGTTTTATTACGGGTGATGAATTATGAAAAAAGAATACGACCTATCAAAGTTACAATCTCGTAAAAACCCATACGCTAGTAAATTAAAAAAATCTATCACTATGAGGTTAAGCGAAGATATTATTGGGTATTTTAAAGAAATGGCAACTGAATCTGGTGTGCCTTATCAAAGTCTTATTAACCTCTATCTTCGTGATTGTGTTCTACACCATAGAAAAGTGGATATTTCATGGAATAATAGCCTAACAAAAAAAAATCTAGCTGACCATTTAAAGCATCACGGTTTTTGTCGTTATATTGATATAAGGTAATATTTTGAAGAATATAATAAAAGATATAATTAAGGCTCCCCAATTTTCTGAAGGAGTTAGCTGGAAACGGAAAAATTATGCTGCCAATACCGTTGTGGTAAAAGAAGGGGAACTAGCAAGCTCTCTTTTTTTTGTTGAAACAGGTGAGTTAAATGTAAGCAGGCATGTCGGGTTAGGTGGAGAAAAAGGAATTCAGCCCGGGGTTGGTAAGTTAAAACAAGGTGCTGTTTTCGGGGAGAGTTGTTTGCATTCAGTACTACCACGTATTGCTACGGTTATGGCGGCTACAGATGTAACATTGCTTGAGTTGGATGGAGAAAGGTTAAGTATTTATTTAGATGATAACCCCGTTAAAGGATATTTATTTTATAAATCTTTATTTGATATTGTCATTAGTCGCTTAAATAATGCCAACCATACAGTAGAAACGCTTATGGCTTGGGGGTTAAAGGCGCATGATATTGATAAGTACTTGTAAAAAATCAAGCCTGCAGAATAATTTACAAACATAATGTGTGGTTTTAAGGGTGTGATCAAAAGTGAAGAATATATGTAGAGCGGACTTCAGTCCGCAATTCTCGCTGAAATATAGCGGGCTGAAGTCCGCTCTACAGGTATTATTTATTTTAACTTCACTTTTAATCTTACCTTGGTTTTAAGTTATTTTTGCTGAAAAAAGGCAAACATGGTATAAAGGTAAGTTCATTTTTGTATTAATACTCACATTTATCGACACGGCTGGTAGGGTGCTGGTTTTATAACTGGTTTCCAGGCGGGATAGGTGGAGGCGAAACCCAGGTTTGTCGCTTAATTAAGCAACAACCGAATAACTTAGGAGAAATAAATGGCAGCAGTGTCAATGCGTCAAATGCTAGAAGCAGGTGTTCACTTTGGGCACCAAACACGTTACTGGAATCCCAAAATGGCTTCATACCTTTTTGGTGCGCGTAACAAGATTTATATTATTGATTTAGAGCAAACACTTCCATTATTTAATGATGCGATGAATTATCTAGGTCAAATGACAGCAAATAAAGGTAATATTTTATTTGTAGGTACAAAAAAATCTGCGCGTAAAACAATTGCTGAAGAAGCTCAGCGTTGTGGGATGCCTTATGTAAACCATCGTTGGTTAGGTGGTATGCTGACGAACTTTAAAACAATTAAAAAATCAATTAATCGTTTAAAAGAATTAGAAGCAATGAAAGCTGATGGGACTCTGTACCAAAAATTCAGTAAAAAAGAAGCTTTGGGCATGGAACGCGAAATGGAAAAACTGGACCGTAGTCTTGGTGGCATTAAAGATATGCGTGGCACACCCGATGTGCTCTTTGTATTGGATGTAGGCTATGAAAAAAATGCAGTAAATGAAGCGAAAAAATTAGGTATACCTGTTGTAGGCATTGTTGACTCAAACAACTCACCTGAAGGGATTGACTACGTTATTCCTGGTAATGATGATTCAATACGTGCAGTTAAACTATATTGTCAAACAGCTTCAGCAGCTGTGCTAGAAGCAAAGTCTGCGGGATTGGCAGCATCGGCAAAATCTGAAGATTTTGTTGAGGAAGTTAAAACTGAAGAAGCTTAACCGCTGATGTGAAAATTTGGTTATAGGTATGTAGCCATATTAAACGCCTCCTTTATTATTATTGGAGGCGTTTTTTTAGTTAAGAATTTAAGGGTTAGATAGAATGAAAATTACGGCTGTAATGGTTAAGGAACTTCGTGAAAGAACGGGTTCTGGTATGATGGAATGTAAAAAGAACTTGGCTGAAGCTAATGGCGATATGGAATTGGCTATTGAAAATATGCGTAAATCAGGACTTGCTAAAGCAGATAAGAAAGCTAGCCGTGTAGCTGCTGAAGGGGCTATTGGAATTAAAGCCAGTGAAGATGGTAAGACTGTTGCTATGATAGAAGTTAACAGTGAAACAGACTTTGTAGTAAAAAGTGAAGATTTTAATGGCTTTTTAACAGCGGTTACAGAAGCTGTCTTAAATAACGATATAAAAGATACTGAGCAATTGGCCGAAATAGTTTTAGCAAGTGGTGACTCAATTGAAATAACTCGTCGTGCTTTAGTTGCTAAAGTGGGGGAAAATATTTCTATCAGACGCTTTGAAAAATATTCAAATGTTGAGGGTGGAACTGCTTGTTATTTGCATGGTGGTAAAATTGCTGTGATTATCGAGTTGGCAAAAAGTGATGCTGATTTAGGTAAAGATATTGCAATGCATATTGCTGCGGTTAACCCATCATGTGTATCTGAAGATCAAGTTCCTGCAGATGTTATCCAAAAAGAAAAAGATATTTTTACTGCTCAAGCACTTGAAAGTGGTAAAAAGCCTGAAATTGTTGAAAAAATGATTGTTGGTAGAATTAAAAAATTCTTGGCTGAAATAACGCTTGAAGGCCAGGCTTTTATTAAAGATGACAAAATGACTGTTGCACAGTTAACTAAGTCTAAAGACAATTCAGTTGTTCGATTTGCTCGTTTTGAAGTGGGCGAAGGTATTGAAAAAGAAGAAGTTGATTTTGCTGAAGAAGTTAGAGCTCAAGCTCAAGCAAGTGCTTAATTGAATAAAAACCCAGCTTCGGCTGGGTTTTTATTGATAACAAAAATACTTTTTTAACATGGAATCTAGGGATAGAACGTATTAAAGCAGGACAGGAGTCATTGCAGAGGAATAACAAATATGTCAAGTAAGTAGGTTTGACAGCAATCTATTAACTTAACATGACACTTAATTTATTTTCATGGCTTTTAACAAACTACAGCTTATGATTGTAGAGCGGATCTTAACCTGTTCTACAAATTATTTTAATCAACCTGTAGTTTGTAACCATGTTTATTTTTATAGGATTTTTGATCATGCCCCAAATGATATGTAAACGAATTTTACTTAAATTAAGTGGTGAAGCTCTAATGAGCGAAACAGGTGGAAGTATTGATGCGAAAATTGTCAAACGGCTTGCAACTGAAATTAAAGAACTGTGTGATGCTGGCGTTGAAGTCGGATTGGTTATTGGTGGTGGAAATATATTACGAGGTGCGGAGCAAGCTGCAGAAGGCCTAAATAGAGTGACAGGAGACCAGATGGGAATGTTGGCAACCGTAATTAATGCGCTGGCAATGCAAGATTCTCTTGAGCACCTTGGTCAACAAGTAAGAGTGATGACTGCGTTAAAGATAAATCAAGTCTGTGAAGATTATATTCGTCGTAAAGCAGTTAGACATCTAGAAAAAGGTCGAGTGGTTATTTTTGCAGCAGGTACTGGAAATCCATTTTTTACTACGGACTCTGCAGCCAGTCTAAGAGCAATAGAGATAAATGCTGAATTAATGATTAAAGCGACCAAAGTACAAGGTGTTTACTCAGCAGACCCTGAAAAAGATAAGGATGCTAAATTTTATTCGCGGATTACCTACGACGAAGCCCTTGATCAGCGTCTTAATGTTATGGACACTACTGCTTTAGTATTATGTCGAGAAAATGATGTCCCCATGCGTGTAATGAATATTTTTGAGCCAGGGTCAATTATGCGCCTAATGCAAGGTGAAGAAATAGGTTCTCTAATAGAAAAAGGATAGGAATAAATAATATGATTAGTGATATACAGCAAGATGCTTCTGTACGGATGGGTAAAAGTGTTGAAGCACTACAAAAAGCATTTACAAAAATAAGAACTGGACGCGCTCACCCTAGTTTATTAGATCAAATTTCTGTTTCTTATTATGGGTCTGAAACACCCTTATCACAAGTAGCAAATATATCAGTTGAAGATTCGCGAACTCTAAAAGTATCTCCATGGGAAAAAGATATGGTGAAAGCCATAGAAAAATCGATTATGGGTTCGGATCTAGGTTTAAACCCAACGACTCAAGGTGTCACTATTCGGATTCCTCTTCCTCCATTAACAGAAGAGCGTCGTCGTGATCTTGTTAAAGTCGTAAAAAATGAAGCAGAGCAAGGTCGTGTTGCTGTTAGAAATATTCGTCGTGATGCTAATTCTGAAATTAAAGAAGCATTAAAGGAAAAGATGGTTTCGGAAGACGAAGCGCATGATGGTGAAGAAAAGATTCAGCAGATTACAAATAAATACATTAAGGAAATCGAAAAGTACCTTGAAGCTAAAGAGGCTGACTTACTTTCAATGTAATACTAATAATGGACAAGTTAATGACAGGTAATGGTAATCCACGGCATATAGCCATTATCATGGATGGTAATGGGCGCTGGGCAAAAAAGAAAATGATGCCACGGATTATTGGTCATCGAGCGGGTGTTAAAACAGTCAGGAAAGTGGTTGAATTTTGCGTACAAGAAAAGATAGAGGTTTTATCTTTATTTGCTTTTAGTAGTGAAAATTGGCGCAGACCCAAAAAAGAAGTCAATATGTTGATGGAGTTGTTTATGGGAACGCTCCAATCACAGGTTAATAAGCTTGATAAAAATAATATAAAACTACATATTATTGGTGATAAAAGTGCTTTTTCTGATATTTTACAAGCAAAAATTGCTTCAGCTGAAAAGCAAACAAGCCTCAATACAGGGCTTAACCTTGTTATTGCTGCAAACTATGGTGGTCGCTGGGATATTACCCAGGCATTTAAAAAAATTGCAGAAAAAATAAAGATTGGTGAATTACAGGCTGAGAATATAGATGAATCAGTTATAAGTGAGCACCTTTCTACTGCAAACCTTCCTGAACCTGACTTATTTATTCGATCAGGTGGTGAAGAGCGAATAAGTAATTTTTTGCTATGGCAATTAGCTTATACAGAATTCTATTTTACAGAAACTTTATGGCCAGATTTTAATCAGACGTTATTAGCTGATGCTATTAACAGCTTTAAAAATAGGCAAAGACGGTTTGGACATACAGGTGAACAAATTGTCGACTCTTCTAATTTTAATCAACAATAATTACAACGATGTTATTACAACGAATTTTGACAGCCCTAGTTTTAGCGGCTGTTGCTATCACAGCTATTTTTACACTTTCTACCATGTATTTTTACCTTTTTATTGGTGTCATTGTAGTGATCGGAGCATGGGAATGGACTAACTTGTCCTCAATTGAGAGCATGCTAGCTAAGGTACTATTTATAAGTGCTCTTGTTTTCTCCATGTTGTTTATTGTTTTATGGCCTCATATTTTAGATGTATTATCTGAATTACTAGAAAGACCCAATGTTAAGTCATATTCAGGTTTATTGGAATGGTTAGTTATTGGACCTGTAATATTTTGGGTGACAATGATGTTTCTTATCAGAAAAACGCCTGAAGAGTTATTAGCCCTTGATATAGAAAATAAATATAAGCTCTTTATTGGTTGGTTTATATTATTTTCAGCATGGATGTTTTTAACCCGATTAAGAGCTTTTTATGGGCCAGCAGCAGTTATGTATTTCTTAGTCCTTATTTGGGTGGCTGATATTTCTGCTTACTTCTCAGGTAAAAAATTTGGCAAGGAAAAATTAGCACCTTTAATAAGCCCAGGAAAAACAGTGCAAGGTATGTATGGTGCTTTAATTTCAGGATTTATTTGTGCGACTATTTTAGGTTTGTATTATGGGTACCCTTTTATGATAGCCAGTGACTTTATACTGTTATCAGTGCTTACAGTATTAGTTTCAATATATGGTGATTTATTTTTCAGCCTGGTTAAACGTCAGAATGGTGTAAAAGATAGTGGCAACTTGTTACCTGGGCACGGTGGAATTCTGGATCGTATAGATAGTGTTATTGCAGCAGCACCTTTTTATTATGCGGGTATCATTTTAGTCGGACAAGGAGTATTTGCATGAAGGGAATTTGTATTTTGGGAGCAACAGGATCAATTGGTGTTAGTACCTTAGATGTTGTTGCTAGGCATATTGATTTATATGATGTTATTGCATTAACTGCAAATACAAATATTGATGTTTTATTTGAGCAATGCTTAGTACATTCCCCTGAATATGTTGTGGTTGTTAATGCTGAGAAGGCCGAATTATTTAAACAAAAAATTAAAAATTCAGCCGTTTCGAGTATTAAAGTATTGTCTGGTGCTCAATCATTAGAAGTTGTCTCTACATTAGATAATGTAGATTCTGTTATGGCTGCAATTGTTGGCGCAGCAGGGTTATTGTCGAGTTTAGCGGCGGCAAAAGCCGGTAAAACTGTTTTATTGGCAAATAAAGAATCACTCGTGATGTCGGGTGATATTTTTATGCAGGCCGTACGTGATTCAGGTGCTAAATTATTGCCAATTGATAGTGAACATAACGCTATCTTTCAATGTATGCCTGCGGGTTATGTTGCAGGTGATTCAGTAAATCAAGCCCGTAGAATCTTACTAACAGCTTCAGGTGGTCCATTTAGAGAGACGCCTGTTGAAGAGTTACATGATGTTACTGTTGCTCAAGCCGTTGCACATCCTAAATGGGATATGGGGCGTAAAATTTCAGTAGATTCTGCAACTATGATGAATAAAGGCCTGGAATTAATTGAAGCTTGTTTATTATTCAATATGTCGCCTGATGATATTCAGGTTGTTATTCATAAGCAAAGCATTATTCACTCAATGGTTGATTATGTCGATGGTTCAGTCTTGGCTCAAATGGGTAACCCTGATATGCGAGTTCCTATTGCACATGCTATGGCTTGGCCTGATCGTTTTGAATCGGGTGTTGAACCTTTGAATATATTTGACGTTAAGCAAATGGACTTCGCTGAACCTAGTCTTGAAAGGTTTCCTTGTTTAAGACTCGCGTATGAAGCTATTAAAGCTGGTGGCATTATGCCAACCATATTAAATGCAGCCAATGAAATAGCTGTCGATGAATTTTTAAATGAACGTATCAGGTTTACTGATATACCCATTATTATTGAAAAATGTATGTCATATTTTACAGCAGAAGATGCGGGCAGTTTAGACATTATTTTACAAGCCGATAAAGATGCTAGAGAGCAGTCCTATAAAATTATTAAGGATATAACCTGATAATGGAGTTTTTATATACTGTTTTTCATTTTATTGTTGCTATTGGACTATTAGTTTCAATTCATGAATTTGGTCATTTTTGGGTTGCTAGAAAAGTAGGTGTCAAAGTCCTGAGGTTTTCTATTGGTTTTGGTAAAGTGATTTGGTCATATCAAAAAACAGCTGATTCAACTGAGTATGTATTATCGGCCATTCCGCTCGGTGGCTATGTAAAAATGGTCGATGAAAGGGAAGGGGAGGTAAGCAAAGAAGATCTGCCTTTTTCCTTTAATAAACAATCGTTACTTGCTCGTTCCTCTATTGTCGCAGCAGGTCCCATTTTTAATTTATTATTAGCTATTGTTTTATTTTGGGCTGTTTTTATTATTGGTCAGACAGGAATGAGGCCAATAGTGGGAGAGGTTCAGACAGGTACATTAGCCAGTGAATCGGGGTTTTCTGAAGGTGATGAAATACTGAAAGTTAATGGCGATAGTGCTCCTACATGGTCAGAAGCAATGGAATTATTATTTTCATCTGCTATGCAAGGCGAAAGAAACATTAATATTCTCGTTAAAAATGGAGATGATATAGAACAGGTTTATAAGCTCCACTTAGCTGAAAATGACGCTGAATCACCTGAAAAATTATACAAAAAATTAGGATTAACTCCCTGGACTCCTACCTTAAAACCAATTATCGGTAAAGTAATTGAAAATTCCCCAGCTCAAGCAGCAGGGTTGCAAACCGGCGATTTGATTATTTCTGCTGATAAAGAAGCTATGAATGACTGGGTGCAATGGGTTAAGTTTATTAAAAGTCGTCCAGAAAAATCAATTCAATTAATCATAGAACGTCAAGGTGTTAGGCTTTCCATGACTATTATTCCAGAAAAAATTGAAACAGAAACTACCAGCTTTGGCCGAATAGGTGCGGGTGTTGATGTACCAAAAGAGTTGATAAACTCGTTACGAGTGACTTATTCATTACCACCTTTTGATGCATTCTTAGCTGCATTAGATAAAACCTGGTTTTATTCAACCACCACTGTAGAAATGATGGGTAAAATGATTATAGGTAAAGCTTCTGTCAAAAATTTAAGTGGGCCTATAAGCATTGCAAAGTATGCAGGACAAAGTGCAGAACTTGGGATTGTTCCGTTCTTAAAATTTATAGCACTAGTTAGCATCAGTCTGGGTGTTTTAAATTTATTACCCATTCCCGTTTTAGATGGTGGTCATTTGATGTTTTTTGCTATTGAAGCTATTAAAGGCAGTCCGGTTTCAGAGTCAATACAAATGTACTTTCAGCAAGCGGGTATGTTTATGTTGATGTGTTTAATGGTTTTTGCAGTTTTCTTAGATATTACTCGGTTATTTTAATAATAAAACCAGCCCGATTGTTAAGAATGAGGGCGAAAATATCTAACATTTTTTTCACAAGTTAAAGAATATAAAAAACATGTAGCCTTGTGGTAGTGAAACGAAATCAAGGGAAAACTTCAGGTAAACCTTGATTCCACTTTGTTTCATCAAGGCTACATAGCATAGGTTTACCTGATTACTCATAAGTTTCCGCTAAATATGAGAGTGAATTACTGTTGCTCATAGCCCTCCCTTGCTGGGGAGGAGGGTTGGGTGGGGAGAACTTAAATTAATTTCTTTTATTACTCTAAAAAGTAAAAGCATCATTTAGTTTCCCCTCACCCAACCCTCTCCCGCTGGAGAGGGTTCAAAACAACAGCTTAATATTGGCTGAGGCTTATACGTAATCAGGTAGGTTTATATAATTCGCTTAGATAGCAGCGTAAATGCTGTTGTTATTATTGAATAAAGTGGAACAAAAATTAATTTTAATAGTCCACCAAGGACATTCAATTTACTGTAGACAGATTATGAATCACTTCAAAACCATTATTTCAACTTGTTTAGGCTCTACTTTATTGTTGGCAGCCTCTGTTTATGCAGGCGAAGCAGAGGTTAGGCAATCAATAAAAGAAATCATGCCATCCCAAAAAATCGATTCAATTAAACCTTCTGATGCAAAAGGTTTATATGAAGTTATAGCCGGTCCAAATATTCTTTATGTTTCTGATAATGGAAAGTACCTATTACAAGGCCACCTAATAGATCTTGAAGCCAAAAAAGATCTTACTGAGGGGAAAATGGCTGGTGGTAGAAGTCAGGCAATTAAAGAAATGGGTGAAGAAAATATGATTGTCTTTAAACCTGAAAAAGCTAAATATAAAGTTTCCGTTTTTACTGACCTTGACTGTGGCTATTGCCGTAAATTACACAGTGAAATAGATAAGTATATGGCGGAAGGTATAACGATTCAGTACATGTTTTACCCAAGAGCGGGTAAAGGATCATCTTCATATAAAAAAGCTATATCTGTATGGTGTTCAGATGATCGAAAGCAAGCTTTAACAGATGCAAAAAAGGGTGAGAGTATAAAAAATAGAACTTGTGACAACCCTATAGATAAACATATGGCTTTAGCAACTAAATTTGGTGTTCAAGGAACACCTATGATTGTGACAGAAAGCGGCACAATTCTTCCAGGTTATGTACCTGCTGATCGACTTGCTAAAGTTTTAGCAAGCGAATAACCTTTTTAATGTTAGAACATCTATGCCCCATATAAAGTTTAAAGGGGTGAGTCACTGTAATTTCATTAACTACCAGGCATACTGATATTTAAGTTGTCTGCTTATACATTATCATTTTTAAATTTCCACTTTTAGGTAACTTATAGTTATGTTAGACCCTCGTTTATTCAGATCCGAACTTGATGAAGTAAAAAAGCAGTTAGATAGGCGTAGTTATGCTTTTGATACTGTTGCTTATGAAGATTTAGAGAGCAGGCGTAAAGTAGTTCAGATTAAAACTCAAGAATTACAAAGTGAGAAGAATAAAAGTGCAAAAAGTATCGGGCAAGCAAAGGCAAAAGGCGAGGATATTCAACCCTTACTTGATCAAGTACAGAATTTAGGCGAACAATTAAAACAAGCTGAATCTGAATTGTCAGTTATTCAAAGTGAAATGACAAGTTTAATGGAAGCAATTCCAAATATTCTTGATGAGGTTGTTCCTGCAGGAAAAGATGAAGAAGATAATGTTGAAATTTTAACATGGGGTGAGATACCTGAATTTTCATTTCAAGCTAAAGATCATGTGGATTTAGG
>VAPM010172068.1_pt1 | contig 11318 bp, 9 predicted proteins | sample 3395091 | NCBI WGS metagenome assembly VAPM01 (sample SAMN08290445, study PRJNA428436) | hydrothermal vent metagenome | isolation source: Deep-sea hydrothermal vent chimney 3 | place: Pacific Ocean: Juan De Fuca Ridge | reverse complement strand
CTTTATCTCAAAAGAGATAATACGTTTTGCGGAATCGAATTGGCTTGAGCCACCATCGCTGTACCGGCCTGCACCAAAATCTGTCCACGTGCCAGATTTGCGGTTTCCATTGCGAAGTCTGCATCCATGATACGACTACGTGCAGCCGCATTGTTTTCACGGGCTGTTTCAAAGTTCTGGATGGTAAATTCAGATGTTGCGATGGTGGCACCGTAACCTGCGCGTGTGCCTGCAAGAGCGCCCAGAGCCGTACCAATATTACTCGCCGTTCCCGACCCAAGGGTACCCGCAATAGATGTACCTGCTGCAAAGGCAGCCTGAAAGGTATTCAGCGCATCAAATTCCACCTGAATTTTTGATACCTGGGCAAGTCCGTTTGTGCCTTGAGCCTGCACCGATAACTCATTCATTCGTTGCAACACATCGGTAATAACAGCGGCTTCGCCATCCAGTGTTTGTGCGGTAGAAATATTATCTGCTGCGTTACGGATTTGTACGCTGAGCCCACGAACGGTTGACTCCAGAGATATACCAACGGCCAAACCGGCAGCATCGTCACGCGCACTGTTTACACGCAAACCAGAAGACAAACGTTCGATAGACGTTGCCAGACTCAGGGAGTTTTTGTTCAGGTTCTTTTGGGCATTCAAAGACATGATATTCGTATTGATAATACTAGCAGCCATTTTCTTGCTACTCCTATGCTATCCCCCTTGCTGGCACGACTGACGCGAGCGGAACAAAGGGTGCTTTATATTCAGCGGATATATCTCCTCAATTCGGAAATATTTACCGCTCCCGCGCACTATGTCGGACCTTCACCAAGATGCTTTAATCAAAACAGGTTATCCATCGGGCACAAACAGCGACTACACTGAAAACGACGCGTACATCGTAATAACTTCTCCAAGTGGCACACAATTTGCTGACAAAACATCAACAATTGATCCAAACGCCATAAAACCGACACAGGAGATCGCCTCTTGAGCGACATCGACATATCGCAACAAACCGGTATAGGGGGCGTTATCAGTAATACATTCGGTGAGCACTATTTATTTGGTATTAATCGACATGTATTTCAGAAAACCGATGCCAGCAGCGTATTTCGCACCTATTTTGGTGATTCTCTGTTTGAAGAGGATACGTTTCACATTATTGCCGGTACCGATAGCGGCTTGTTGTATCAATATATAAAGGCCCATGGCATTCCAAAAGGCAGCCAGTATCTCTTTGTCGAATTGCCCGAGATTCTGGCATTGTTGGAAGACTTTGAGCCTCAGCGGGTAGGAGGGTATGTAGAATTAGCCGTCACCAGTGAAAAAAACTGGTTGGTTCAAGCCGAAGAAATGGGGGCAAAAAAATACGCGGCTCTGGGTCGCTTAGTCCCTCTCCGTTCGCTGGGGGTCGTTCATGGCCATTACCATGTCTACCCGACATTTTGGCGTAAATTTAAAAAAGCATTTGATAATTTCACTTGGCAACAGGCAAATTTACGCGATGGTCGCCGCTTTACCCTTTGTCAAATTGAAAATCTGACGGAAAACCAAATCCCGGCAAAGTGTTTGAAAAATGCTTTCAGTGGTAAAACAGCTGTTGTGCTAGCGGGTGGTCCATCACTGGATGAATTACTGCCTTGGGTGAAAAAACATCGTGAAAACTTGCTGGTCATCGCGGTATCCCGTATCAGCTATGCATTGCTGGCAGCCCATATTCAACCCGATATTATCGTATCCATCGACCCTCACCCTATCAATTTGAATGTTTGTCAGGATATGCTTGCATTTCAGGACGGCACACTACTCATTAACGAATTTCACCTGACCCCTAATTTGTTATCCAGCTGGGGAGGCCAAAAAATATTTATGGGGTCTCGCTATCCATGGCCTACTCCATTGGAACCAGAAAATCTGCCACCCACCATAGGCACAACCGTCACTAACACTGCTTTTGCGCTTGCTGTTGAATTCGGTGTCGCACAAATTGTTCTCGGCGGAGTGGATTTTTGCTTTAACCAGCAAGGGTATACCCATGCCAGCGGCTCAGCCGAACATGCCATGGGTTCGATGCCTCAATTCAGTGACCAACAGGTGCAAACCAACAATGGCATGATGGCGGATACCACGAATTCTTTTGCGCAATCCGCAAACCCTCTCGATATTGTTGCTCAAAATGCCATTTCCAGAGGCTGCCGAACCATTAACCCGGCACCCGGTGCAATGCGCCTGCCTCATGTGAAATATACCCCGCTGGGTGATATTCAAGTTGCACCGATGAAAAAATTGGCTTGTGAAATTCTTGTTAACGCGGTACCGGCCAGCAACACCAAAAATCGAGTCCAACTTTACAAAGAAGTACTGGGTGAAGTGGATCGCATATTAAAAGAGCTGAAAGCAATCAAAATACTGTCAGGCAAGGCACTGATGCACAACCGTAAACTCTTTGCCAAAAAGGAACCGGGAGCAGGCTTCCACAATAAAGAAAAAGTAGAGAATATAGAAGAAAAACTTAATAAAAAATACCCGGATACCACTGCATTCATCCGACGCTTTGGCATACACCATTTCACCCCTATTCTTCGCCTGAATGATGATCGTTATGCTGAAGACCTGGAGGAAAGCTGCCGACTTTATCATCAGGCAATGATCGACACTGCGAGTGAACTCATCACAATCTTCCATCTGACTCGTGCTCGTACCCTGGCTCGTCTGGAAGAAGAAAAACCACAACCCAATTTACAACGCCTGCTTGAACAGTGGCAAAACGACCATCACTCTGGCCGGGCCATTCAATGGGCAAAGCGGCATAAAAATATTGTCAGCCAACTACCCGATTCACAACAACACAAGCTGCGTAAATTTCAGGACACCTTCGACGCTACTCTGGAAGCACTCGGCCAACAATACATCGCCCGCATTGAGCAAGGCACTGACCTGGGTGGCAGTATCAACAAGGCAAAAGAGTATTTTCTGATTGAAGACAAAGCCGGTCTTGTGCGTTTGCAAGCCAGCCTGGAATCACACCGGGATAAAATACAGGCTGCATATTTTATCCCGCTTGTGCAGGGTTACATTGCCGAACTCAGCGATGAACCGAAACAGGCAATTGATTCATATAAAAAAATAACAGGGGGCCCTGCCTGTACTGAGGCTTTTATACAGCTTTTCAAACTGCATAGTAAAACCGGGGATACAAAATCTGCATTACATGCTTTAAAGAAACTAGCCGAAACAGACAACACCTACAATCCCATGTATGCCGACCTGTTACAGGCTACCGGTAATATCAATACTGCTATCGAAATCTATACTGATTATGTACTCGTCAACCCCGATGACCTGAATACCATGATGAAGCTGGGTAAACTGTACGAGCAATGTGGAGCAACAGACGGTGTTATTATGACCATGAATTATATTCTCGATAAAGACCCTGATAATCAAATGGCAAAAACCACTCTGTCATCTTTGACTCAAGCACAGGCCAATGAATGAAACTTAATAACAAAAAAATTCTCATCACCGGTGCAGATGGTTTTATCGGCTCACACCTAACAGAAAAACTGATCCGTCTCGGCTATAACGTACGTGCCTTTGTCTTTTACAACTCCTTTGGTCACTGGGGCTGGTTAGATGAATTACCTGATGAAATCAAACAGGAATTAGATGTTTTTACAGGTGATATCCGCGACCCATATGGTGTACGTACAGCCATGCAGGGTTGTGATGTGGTGCTGCATCTTGCTGCCTTAATCGGTATTCCCTATTCCTATCATTCTCCTGATACTTACATAGACACTAACATCAAAGGCTCGCTTAATATTGTTCAGGCTGCCCGTGATCTGGGCGTGGAAAAAATCGTTCATACCTCTACCAGTGAGGTTTATGGCACCGCGCACTATGTCCCCATTGATGAAAAACACCCCTTGCAGGGTCAATCGCCCTACTCCGCCAGCAAAATTGGTGCAGATCAAATTGCGCTGTCGTTTTATCGTGCTTTTGAGACACCGGTGACTGTGGTCAGGCCTTTCAACACCTTTGGCCCCCGCCAGTCGGCACGCGCGGTGATTCCCACCGTGATCACCCAGATTGCTAACGGTGAACGCCAGCTCAAACTGGGAGCCATACACCCTACTCGCGACTTCAGTTATGTGAGCGACACGGTTAATGGTTTCATTGCCATAGCTGAGTCTGATCGTGTCCTGGGTGAAGAAATAAACCTGGGCAGTAACTTTGAAATCAGCATCGGTGACACCGTACAACTCATTGCCGAAGCAATGAATGTCGAAATAGACATTAAAACAGACGAGCAACGTCTGCGCCCACATAACAGCGAAGTAGAACGTCTGTGGGCAGACAATCGTAAAGCGCTCGAATTACTGGATTGGTCACCTGAATACGCTCAACATGATGGTTTCAAGCGTGCGCTTGCTAAAACCGCACAATGGTTCACCGACCCAGCCAACCTGACACATTATAAACATGGTATTTACAACATCTGATGCCCCTGACCCAATCCATTCTCAGCATCCTGCACGAGATACTTCCTGCGCAGCGTCCCATCAGTCTGCATGAACCTGGTTTTGGCGATACTGAAAAAGCGCTGGTAACAGACTGTCTGGAAAGTGGCTGGGTTTCTTCCGTGGGCCAGTATGTTGACCGTTTCGAGCAAAGCCTCATTACATACACCGGCATTCCTCATGCTATCGCCACCGTCAATGGCACTGCTGCGTTGCATACCTGCCTGATATTGGCTGGAGTTACTACCGGAGATGAAGTGTTATTACCGGCATTGACTTTCATCGGCAGCGCCAACCCCGTAGTCTATTCAGGAGCCGTGCCTCACTTTATCGATTGCGAAGCAGAGACTTTGGGGATCGATCCGCAACGCCTGAACGACTATCTCACTGATATCACTGAACAACGTGGCAACACCTGTTACAACCGCAGCACAGGTCGGCCTGTTCGTGCTTTGATGGTTGTACACGTGCTCGGTCATCCGGCACGCATGACCGAATTGGCGGAAATTGCCGCACGTTTCCAACTCGTGCTCATCGAAGATGCTGCTGAATCTCTGGGGTCGTGGCGTGATGGTCGCCACACTGGTAGCTGGGGACAATTAACCGCACTGAGTTTCAACGGTAATAAAATCATCACCTGTGGTGGTGGCGGTGCGGTATTGACTCGGGATCCCGAGCTGGCCCAACGCGCCAAACATCTCACCACCACGGCCAAACAACCTCACGCATGGGCTGTCGAACACGATGCTGTGGGTTATAACTACCGTTTACCCAATCTCAATGCCGCTCTCGGCTGTGCGCAAATGGAACAATTACCCCAACTGCTGGCACAAAAACGTCAACTGGCAGAAGACTATGCCAACGCCTTTACCACACTCGACGGTGTACAATTTCAAAATGAGCCCGCGGACTGCCGGAGCAATCACTGGCTCAATCTGCTATTGCTGCCGGATCGTGAACAGCGTGACCAATTATTAAACGCTACTCATGCCGAAGGTTTTTTATTGCGCCCCTTTTGGACCCCGTTACACCAACAGTCTGTGTTCAACAATGCTCCGCGCATGAACCTGCCACAAACCGAGGATCTATTCGCACGCGGCGTTTGCTTGCCCAGCTCGGCGAACCTCAGACAGCCACACACTGTCGCCTGACAAAGCATGGTAGAAACCAATCGCCCTAAGCTTTTATTTCCAAACGCTCATGTTGTTGCAATGCCCATAATTTTGCATAAACACTTTCATGTGATAACAGGCTGTTATGATCCCCTTGCTCAACAATTCTCCCTGCCTCCATCACCAATATTTGATCCGCATCGATAATGGTCGATAACCGATGCGCAATGACTAGTGTTGTGTGATCAGCACTGGCTACTTTCAGCGCGCTAAGAATAGCCTGCTCGGATTCACTGTCCAGTGCCGACGTGGCCTCATCAAAAACCAGAATACGCGGACGTTTGAGAATCGCACGGGCAATGGCCACCCGCTGTTTTTCGCCACCGGATAATTTCAGACCACGTTCACCCACCACCGTGTCATAACCTTCCGGCAGGCTCTGTATAAAATCATGCAACTGCGCCAGTTTTACCGCAGCGATGATTTCATCCTGTGTTGCTTCCGGCCGTGCATAGGCAAGATTATATTGCAAGCTCTCGTTAAACAGCACCGTATCTTGCGGCACAATACCGATAGCAGCACGCAGGCTTGTTTGTGTCACCTCGCTGATGTCCTGCCCATCAATGAGCACCCGCCCCTGTCCTACATCGTAAAAACGAAATAGTAAACGTGCCAATGTTGATTTGCCTGCACCACTGGCACCCACCACCGCCACTTTTTTACCCGGCGCAATGGAAAAATCAATATCATGCAAAATTGGCCGGTCATCCTGATAGGCAAAGGCAACATGTTCAAAGCGGACTTCACCCCGGGTAATGTTTAACGGCTGTGCATCGGGGCGATCCTGTATCTCTGGCACCTCATCCAGCAGTTTTATCAACTGATCCATATCCGTTAATGAATGTTTCATCTGCCGGTAGACAATGCCAAGAAAACCCAGCGGAATAAATAACTGCAACAGGAAGGCATTCACCAGCACAAAATCACCGATACTCATGTTGCCGTTACGCACTTCATCTGCGGCAAAAAACATAATCAATGTTACCGCCACAGCAATAATGGTAGCCTGCCCAAAGTTCAGCAGTGACATCGATGACTGACTGATAACCGCATTATCCTCCCACTTACTGAGAGTATTATCACAACGGCTCAGTTCTATTTTTTCATTACCGAAATATTTCACCGTTTCATAATTAATCAGACTTTCGATGGCTTCATTATTGGCCTGAGACTCATAACGGTTCATGGCCAACCGATATTCCATGCGCCAGTTAGTCACCGCAAAAGTAAAGGCCACATAAACCGCAACGCTGCCAAAAATAATAAAGGCGAAAACCACGTCATATTGACTCACCAAAATACCCGCCACTAACAAAAACTCCACCATAATGGGCAGAATACTGAAGGTAAAATAGTTAAGTAATGTACTAAGGCTGGCAGCACCACGCGCAAGATCACGACTGATAGCCCCCGTTTTTCGCTCCAGATGAAAACGTAATGACAATTTGTGCAGGTGTTCGAGGGTGCGCAGAGTTAATCTCCGCATGGCTCGATAGCGCACACGAGTAAACAACACATCACGTAATTCATTGAACAGTGAGGCACAAAGTCGCAACGCCCCATAAGCCAATAACAAAGCCACAGGCAGTGCGACCAATATATCCACTTCCATGCCCAGCTCATCCACCAATTCTTTCAACACCAGTGGCACACCTACATTGGCCACCTTGGCCAATATCAGGCTGCTGAGTGCCAGCAGCACTCGACCCTGGTATTCCCACAAATACGGCATCAAGGCACGAATATTGGCCCAGTCTTTACGGTTTTCAGTGGGTGCGGCAGTGTAACGATGAAATGCAGACATATGTTGATAAAAACTCCCGGATAAATACTCGTATATAAAATTTAAGTGGCTGCGCTCTTTCATTATTTTCTGAGGCACCTTATTGCAGTTCGCATGCAACAAGCTACACATGATAATCAAAATACGAGCGATAAAACATCAATACTTATTAAGTTAACGACGTTCGCCGACGTATTCAATCATCGCATATTTTATTCCTCATATTTTAATCGCTGTTGTTTGTAAAGATATTGGCTAAACAACCGCTATTTTTTCTGTCCGCCTTCACTCCGTTACTGGGTTTTCAAACGTCAAAGTATTAGATGTTCTTCTCTCAAAAATCTGTCACAGGATGAAGAACGTTAAGTGGATGAAAAATAAGGATTAAATCACTATGGAATTGTGCCACATTTCTCACAAAACAGACGTAACACACCTGCTGGTTTCTATGCATATATCTATATTTCCAAAAAACTGCTGTGCCGCAACTGACCAAAAACCCGGTATCGAGACGGGAAAATACCGTGCCGAATGGAAAAACCAACAACAACTCCAGGTTTTAAACAGGCATGAAAAATAAATCACATCAATATTTGTAGGCATCAATATGATAAATATTCTTACCAAAGCACTTTCACATGTTGGTTGGCGAAAAAAAATATTGGGTTATTCCGCCTTGTATATTGCACTGGTATTAGGCATAGGCGCTTTTGGTTCCTTTACTATTTATCAACAAAACCAGTCCATGGCTAATATCATTCAGGTATCACAACAAAAAGTGAATGGTGTCACCAATGCCCGCGTTGCCGTCGTGGAAATGGAGCGCGCCTTAGCGAAGGTGATTGCCACAGAGGAACGCAGTAAAATTCGTAAACAGGCGGTAGCCGCTATTCGTTCCCTTTCGCTGCTGGACGAACAAATTCAAACCTTATCTGAAACCTTAAAAGACAGTGAAGAAGTAAAAGAAATTCTGGTATTAATCCAACGCATGAGGCCCATTCAACTACAGGTCATCAAAGAAGCCAGAAAAAATAACGATGCGGGTGCTGTAGAAAAAATGCAGTCCATCACCAGCGACGCTCAGAAGGTTAATGACCTATCACAGCAATTAGTAGAAAAGGAACGCAACGAATTAATTTCAGAACAAGATGCTTTGATCAAACAAGGTTACATCGCCATTACCATCATGATCTGGGTAGTCGGTATCGGTTTATTACTGGGCATAATAACCAGTTTGTTTGCTGCCTACCTAGTCACTCGACCATTAAGTATGGTTGAAAAGGCAATGACCAGTCTTGCCAATGGAAATTTGAATATCGAATTGACGGATGAAGGAACAGATGAAATTGGTCGTACTGTGAATGCAATGTCAATAACAATCAGTAATTTACATGAAATAATCTCAGAAATTCACTCTGGATCAGAATTGCTCGGCGAACATTCTTCACAAATAGGAAAAACTGCTGAAATAGTCAGCACGGTATCAACAAAGCTTCACGATGGTATCGAAGCTATTAAAGGAGATACACAAATAGTACATTCTGTCACTGATGATGTAGCAGAGCGTTTGCGGCAAGCTACGGAAGGTGCCGATATCACATCGACAACCACCAAAAAATCAGCACAGCAGATGCTGAATACAGTGAAAGAATTTCAACGTTTCCAGAGTGATATGGAAAATACTGCGGATGTTACCCGCAGGTTATCCGTTGCAGCCGATCAGGTAACCAGTATCACTGACACCATTCGTGACATTTCATCACAAACGAATTTATTGGCCTTGAATGCCGCCATTGAAGCCGCTCGCGCAGGAGATCAAGGACGCGGCTTTGCAGTAGTCGCTGATGAAGTCCGTCAATTGGCCAAACGCACAGAAGATGCCACAGCAGAAATTTCCACACTGGTTGAAGAAATATCAGCCAGCGTCAGCACAACTGTTGATGCGCTTGAAACCAGCGTTTCTGATGCAAAAGATAATATCAACAAACTCACAGGACTGGCTGATGAAGCCACAGTCAGCAGCGAACGTGTGCAAGATATGCGGACTTACATGACAGAAGTTGAAGGACTCATGGCATCACAAACTCAGGCAGTCGAAGGCATTATTTCTTCCGTTGCGACATTATTTGATGTTTCTGTTGATGCCAATCAGGAAACTGAACAGCTTCATCAACTTTCTCAAAATCTCGATAAAGCATCATCGAACCTCAACAGTGTTGTTGATCGTTTCACCCTTTAAATCAATCTATTTTAACCACGTAGTGGAGATAACTATGGACATTAATTCACCCTTTAAAAAGTTCGGCCAAAAAATGCTTCTGGCTATATGCTTATCCCTTATAGGCGCACCGATATTGGCCGCGGACTTAAGCCATTACTTGCGGCCCAGTGAAATTCCACAGCCTGATAACAACCGTATGACACCAGAGCGTATTGAACTGGGGAAAATGTTATTTTTTGATCCTCGTCTATCCGGGTCTAACTGGATAAGTTGTGCTACCTGCCATAATCCAGGCCTGGGATGGTCTGATGGTCTGCCCACCGCTATTGGACATGGTCAGAAAATACTAAGACGTTCTACCCCTACCATTCTCAACACGGCTTACCAACCCTTGCAGCTTTGGGATGGTCGCGCACGCTCCCTGGAAAAACAGGCACTGGGCCCCATTGAAGATGAGGGTGAAATGGCCCAGCACTTACATAAATCAAAGGATCGTTCACATGGTCTGATCGATGAATTGAAAGTACTAAAGGGTTATCGTGATGCCTTCGAAGTTGCTTATCCTGGAGAAGGTATCACCAAAAATACCATCGCCAAAGCCCTTTCCAGTTTTGAACGCACCATCGTCTCCACTGACGCCGCTTTTGATCGCTGGATTAAGGGTGACAAAAAAGCCATGAGCAAATCGGCTTTACGTGGGTTTACGTTATTTGAAGGAAAAGCCAATTGCGTCAAATGCCATAGTAATTTTAACTTTACGGACAATGGCTTCCATAATATCGGCCTGGAAGATGCAACCGATGCTGGCCGTTATGCCATTCGAAAAGTGAAAATACTGATTGGTGCATTCAAAACACCGACATTACGGGATATTGCTTTAACCGCACCCTATATGCATAACGGTGCCTATGCAACATTGGAAGAAGTTATTGAGCATTATAATGTTGGTGGCATCAGTAAAGAAAATATTTCCCCCAACATTAAAGAACTTAACCTTACCGACAATGAAAAATCTGACTTGGTAGTATTCATGAAATCACTCACCGGAAAACCCACCCCCATCACCTACCCCATGCTACCAGTTGAATAATGCCTTAAACCCAACGAGGAAAATATAATGAAACAAAAATATTTATTTAATGTCGTATTTATCATTTTGACAATGGTATTTGCCACCTCAGTCTTCTCCAAAGAATATGAAATAGATCAAAACAGCAAAAGCTTCAAAATGGATGGTAAGAAAGTTGAAGCCGTCACAATTAAAGTGGGCGACACTATTCGCTTTAAAAATGAAGACCCTTTTTTCCATAATATTTTCTCCCTGTCGGATCTAAAAACCTTTGATTTGGGGTCTTTTCCTAAAGGCCAATCAAAGACCGTAACATTTGACAAAGCAGGACTGGCTGAAGTTGAGTGTGCTATTCATCCAGAAATGTACATGGAGGTCAGCGTACAATGAATACGGTACCCGCCAGGATGGCATTCATATTATTTTTGACAAGCATCGTGGTATTTTTTACACCCGCATCAGCAGAGAAACGTTCTGCGATAAACACAGAACTATCCAAACCTGCTGTGCGTGGCGGCATTGTATTCAAGAACTACTGTAAATTATGTCATGGG
>VAPM010311937.1_pt1 | contig 11322 bp, 12 predicted proteins | sample 3395091 | NCBI WGS metagenome assembly VAPM01 (sample SAMN08290445, study PRJNA428436) | hydrothermal vent metagenome | isolation source: Deep-sea hydrothermal vent chimney 3 | place: Pacific Ocean: Juan De Fuca Ridge | reverse complement strand
TCCGACGGGTAGAGCGTCAGTATGATCTCTTATCAGTTTGCCTACCGAGAACCACTGAACCCTGCCTTCGTCGTCTAAAAGCTCCGCTTGGACACTTTTTCCGGCACCTGGAGGTCCAAGAATAAGAATCATTCTAAACTCCTAATTGTTTCTTTACAGCCTGGGCAACCCTGGAACCGTCAGCGCTTGCGCCAACTTGTTTGTTAATGAGTCCAATAGCCATGCCGAGCTTCTGCGGACTATTTATGTTATTTTCTTCAATGACTTTTTTGATAATTTCGTCTAACTCTTCGTCGCTCAGCTGTTTCGGTAGATATGCCTGTAGAATTTCAGCTTCTTTTAGTTCCTTCTCTTCTCTGTCGGCTGCCCCAGCTTTGCCGTAAAGTTCAGCAGCTTCATTTCGCTTTTTAACCTCTTTTCCAATAACCTTAGTCACTTCTTCATCGTTGAGCTCGGCCTTTTTATCTATAGCTTGATTTTGCAACGCACTTTTGAGACCTTTTAAAACTTCCACCTTTAGCTTGTCGCCAGCAAGCATAGCGGCTTTTAAATCAGACTGAATGGTTTCTTGCATTATTTTCTACGGCCTAGGCGAATATCTCGTAATTTCTCTTCTCGGCGTTGATTGCGAATAATAGCTTTTGCTCGTCTCTCGGTCTTGCTTATGGGTTTCTCAAAATATTGGTTCGCTCGAACCTCTGCTAAAACACCCGACTGCTGGACTTTGCGATTGAAGCGGCGAATCATATTCTCCAAAGCTTCTTTGCTGTCTTTCCGTGTAACTTGTAACATTGAACACCTTAATCTGTGAATTATTAGTGAAATGCGCCAACCGGCGTATAACTCGGACTATTCTAGCTCAACAGAGGTGACTTTGCAAGAACTAGTTTATACTTTTTAGTTAATTTCACGGAGCTCTAGTTGAACGCTGGTTCGATTATTGAATGTATTTAGCCCAACGCTGTATTTTACGTTAACTTCTTGTAGGGAAAAATCAAAATTCCTTGCGAGGCCAAAGCCAATAGCATCTAGCTGATTACCTAGCTTGTCGGCCAAAACTGCCTTCAAGTGAGTGCCATCGGCGCCAACTGCTCTAGCCTCGACAACAGTGAGTTCCGATTCAAACACGGGTTTCATGTTGTCCGGTCCAAAAGGCTCGAGTTTTGCAAGAATTTTTACTAATTCTTCGTCAATAAGACTCAAGTCCTTAAGCCGACAATCAGCTCTTGCCTCTAGAAACTCCTGTTGATTGTTTAACTTTAAGTTTTTGTAGTAACTGTTGATTGCTGTTCGAAAATCATCAAGCTTGCTTGTTTTCATAGTCACACCGGCCGCCAATGCATGACCGCCGCCTTTCACTAAGAACCGTGAGGTATGATCCAAGGCATCAGCTAAGTGGAAATCACCAAAAGACCTAGCCGAACCTTTGGTCTCGTCGCCTAGCTCCTGCAAAATAAACGCGGGTTTCTTAAAGCGCTCCACCGTCTTTGAAGCAACAATTCCGACCACCCCCTGAGACCAATCTTCAGCACTAAGAACCAACACATCATCACTCGATTTTTTTGCCCGATCAATCACTTCGATAAATATTCGTGACTGTTCGGCTCGTCGCCCAGTATTGAGCGTATCCAGTTGCGCAGCTAAGCTCATAGATTCCAGCGGGCTGGTAGCTGTCAATAAATCTAGTCCTTTTTTAGCTGTAAGCAACCTACCGGCAGCATTAAGTCGTGGCCCAAACCTGAAGCCGAACGATTCAGTATCAATTTTTGATTTGTCGATACCACTAACGCTACTCAAAGCACCAAACGCTGGGCGCTGTGATTTTCTAGCTACTTCGATTCCCCATTTCGTTAAAATCCTGTTTTCACCAGTCATAGAAACAACGTCACAGGTGGTACCCAGCGCAACTAAATCAAGTAACCATTTTTCCTGACCTATATCTAGACCACTCAGTTCTCCTTGAAGAGCTTGGACTAGCTTGAACGCCACGCCCACACCGGCGAGTTCCTTGAACGGATACTCGGACTCTCTTCGCTTGGGATTTACGACCGCAACGCAGGCGGGTATGGTCTCGCCGAGAGTATGATGGTCGGTAACGATAACATCTATTCCTAATTTACTGGCCTTTTTTATCTCCTCGTGAGATTTAGAGCCGCAATCAACAGTAATTATCAGCGAAACCCCCTGCTTAGCAATCTGCTCTACGCCCTGCGTACTAAGACCATACCCCTCTGTAAATCTGTCTGGAATATAACTCATAGTCTCAAGTCCAAAACTAGAAAATGCATCCAGCAGAAGTGTTGTAGCGGTTAAGCCATCTACATCATAATCACCGTAAATGCAGATTTTTTCTTGAAGTTTTTTTGCGGCTTTTATTCTATCTACGGCCTGTTTTATATCTGGTAGTTTATTAGGGCTGTGTAGTTTTTCGTACCTTGGATTTAAATACTCTTTCCGTGCTTTCGCCGTTTTTAAACCCCTAGACAGCAACAGCTTATTTAGAAGTTCGGCTTGCAACGATGCTGACACTAATTCTAACTAGCTTTTTTACGTTGTTGAGCTCTGTGAGATTTTAAGACTATGCTTTGAAGTTCTTTGAATATAGGGAAGTGTTTATTGGTGAAATAAACCTTAGTGTTGCCTTTTTTTTCTGACTTTAAAAAACCAACTTTTTCCAGCTTTTTAAGCTCTCTCTGGATGTTTCCGGGATCTTCTTTGATTAGTTTTGCTAGTCCACGGACATGCGTTTTAAAATCTGGGTACTTTGCGTACACAACTACAATTTTGCGCCTTACGCGCGAAGTTATGAAAACCTCTAGCATGTCACCTCACATTGTTATTACAACAACATTATACATAATATAAAGCGTCTGAGCAAAAATGAATTACAGCTACCGCTGCCTAGTGTCGTCGTAGTAGTGGTCTGATGAAATAAAGTTTTCTGTAACACTCAGCACGTGAATCTCGTCGCAAGTAATATGTATCCTGTCTATAGCTTTGACCGATGCCACAGGCACAGCCATAACCAGTCTCTTCAGGCGAATCGGCTTTAGATACTCAATTGCCGAATCCAAAATTGCTGTATCATCTAGCCCGTCACTCACTAAAATGATTACTTTGTCGGTAAACTCATTCCGACTATGCAGCCCTTTCGATACAACTGCACGGTTTATCTCATGAGTTTTAGTGATCTTCTCGGCTTCAATGTAGTTGTGATATTCAGCAGTATACTCGTCTTTTTGACCATCGCTAAGACTGGTATTGTATGAAAAGTGTCCCGTTTGATCGACTGAGCCGAAGCTGGAAGTTTCGCCAGGAAGAGTTATCGCTTTACTGATAAGATTCGTGACATCAATCCTTAGCTGCTTCGCGATAACCGCGCCAATTGTCTCGGAAGACTCTGAGAGAGTAGCAACCACAGCATCGTCATCGGTATATCTAGCTAATCTTATAGCTAGCTCTTTGCCTGCAAATAATCTATCTTCGAAATACATACTAGTAGAGTTTAGCAAACTTGTTGGCACTTGTGATTTTATTTGTTGGTAGGATAATTAAACAATGAAATATTATCAGGTGGCGCTAGTAAAATCTGCTCGTTCTGCATCGGTGCCTCTTACCTACAGCTACGAAGATGATTTACCGGTCGGCACACTAGTTGACCTAAAGGTCAGAGACCAAAAGGAACTGGGCGTCGTTCTCGGTAGCGTAGTAAAACCAAAATTTAAGACCAAAAATATAGACAATGTTCTAAAGGAACAAATCGACTCTAGCAAAATCAAATTAGCTCGTTGGATAAGTCAGTACTACCAAGCTCCTGTCGGTGTTTGCGCACGTTTGATGATACCCACTGGGATGCAGACTAAACGTCGGCAAACTGGCACAGAAACTACCAGCCAGCTAAAACCGATTTTAGCTAAGGACAGTCTGACTAAAGACCAGGCGGCAGCGGTGAAAGCGCTGTCTGTATCTAACAACACTTCTTTGCTACACGGTGTAACAGGGTCAGGTAAGACCCGAGTTTACATTGAGCTAGCTAAACAAGCCTTTTTAAAGAAGAAGTCTGTCGTGGTGCTAGTTCCGGAAATTGCCCTGACCTCACAGCTCGTAGAGCAATTTCGATTATACTTCAAATCTGTTATTGTCACTCACTCAAATATGACTGAAAGTGAAAGACATCATGCATGGAACGCAGTTTACAATGCAGACCAACCAATAGTCGTAATTGGGCCACGATCTGCTTTGTTCATGCCAGTCAACAATCTCGGACTAGTAATGATTGACGAGTGCCACGACGATTCATACAAACAATCCAACAGCCCGCGATACAACGCTCTGAAGGTCGCTAGAAAACTCTGCGATATTGTAGACGCCAAACTCATCCTTGGCAGTGCGACCCCGGCAATATCTGACTACTACGTTGCTAAAAAGCTTGGCGCAGTTGTAACGCTAAGCCAACCCATAAAAACAACCGCTGGCCGAAATATTTCGCTAATTGATATGCGCAAAGAAAAACAAACCGGCGCTCTAAGCAAAGAAGCCATCAACAAGATCAAACTAGCACTAGAAAATAGTGAACAGGTTCTTGTGTATCATAATCGTCGCGGTACCTCACCACTAGTCATTTGTTCGAAGTGCTCATGGACTGCTAAGTGTCCTAATTGTCATATTCCAATGGTGCTACATCACGACACTGCAAGCTTGAACTGTCACAACTGCGGCACTAAAAACAAGCTACCGACCTCGTGCCCAACTTGTGGCAACACTGACATTGTCTACCGTGGACTAGGAACTAAAAAAATCGAACAAGAGTTAAAATCCACTTTCAAAAACGCGATCGTAGCACGCTATGACACAGATAACAGAAAGTCTGAATCGCTGGCGCAGACTTACCAGGATGTCTACGAGGGGAAAATAGACATCCTGGTAGGAACGCAGATGATTGCTAAAGGGCTTGATCTTCCAAAGCTCAGTACCGGAATTGTTGTCCTGGCCGACACCGGGCTCAGCATGCCAGATTTCACGGCCAACGAGAAAGTATTTCAGTTGCTTCACCAGGTCATCGGCCGCGTTGGCCGACATTCGAAGAAAAGCTATGTAGGCATCCAGACTTTTGCACCCGAAAATCACATCATAAAATTAGCCATGGCTCAAGACTACGATAACTTCTACGAACAGGCCCTACTCGAGAGGAAAGAAGGTGCCTATCCGCCTTTCAAACATCTTTTACTCCTAACCTGTTCCTACGCTTCGAGAACATCGGCGAAGAACCGTTCCCAGAACGCCGCGAAACTACTCGCTAAACTCCCAGGAGTTGAGGTGGTCGGCCCAGCACCTTCTTTTCGTGAACAACTCGGTTCTAAGTATCGTTGGCAAATACTGGCGAAATCTAGTTCGCGTGAAAAACTTATCAATATATCCCAAGAATTCGTAAACAAGACAAGCTGGACTATAGACATCGACCCAGTCAGCTTACTCTAGAGAGTTTAATTAACACCGCGTGACAGGTATAATTCCAGAGATGAAAACCAAAGACGATATTATTAATTTGCCAAACCCTAGTCTTCGCAAGAAATCAAAGCGTGTCGGAATTATTACTGATGACATAAAACAACTAGTGAAGGATATGGAGAGCGTTACTCTCGACTGGGAAGACAGCAGACCCCACGAATTCGGGATTGCCCTAGCCGCCATTCAAATGGACACACCCCTTCGTGTCATAGTTATTCGTAACGATTTTGAGAACAAAGATGATCGAAGCTTCATGACGTTCATTAACCCGGAAATTGTTAAAAAGGAAGGTGAGATTATTGAAGACTACGAAGGCTGCCTAAGCGTAAAAGACGTATACGGTATGGTTCCAAGACACAGGAAAGTTAAAGTCAAAGCCCTCGATTTAAACGGTAAGGAGTTTAGGGTTACAGCCGAAGATTTTTTGGCCAGAGTTTTCCAGCATGAAATCGACCACACAAGGGGGCTGGTCTTCGTTGACCACATAGCTGATAATCCTGACGCTTTTTTCCATCTATCAAATAGCGGGAAACTGGAGAAAATTGACTATGAACAAGTCAAAAAAGCTAATCTTTTTCGGGACTGAAACGTTCAGCTTAGAAACGCTGCGTGCGCTAGTTGAAAACAATTTTGATGTCGTTGCTGTAGTCACTAAACCCAACAGCAGAAAAGGTCGTGGTAGAAAACTCGTCGCACCCGCTGTGAAAGTTTATGCCGAAAACAATTCTATTCCAGTTATTCAGAATTCTGATATTAAAGTTCTCGAGGAAGAGCTCCGGCAACTCCATCCATACGCTGGTGTTCTCAGTTCTTTTGGAAGGATTATCCCTAGCTCGATGTTAGCCATGTTCGACGGCGGAATAATCAACGTACATCCGTCACTACTGCCTAAATATCGCGGCTCGTCGCCCATCGAACAATCCATTTTAAATGGAGATAACGAAACCGGAGTTTCAATCATGAAACTAGTTGAGAAAATGGATGCCGGTCCAATTTACGCACAAAAAACGGTCAGTTTAAGTGTGGTTGAAACTTCAGTGAATCTTTATAAAAAACTTGCAAATGTTGGTGCTCAACTACTAGTAGACAACCTAAAAGACATCTTAGATGATGGCCTTAAACCCAAAGCGCAGGACGAAAGACTAGCAACATACGCACCTACTATAACTAAAGTAGATGGACGCATCGACTGGAGCCAACCCGCAGAAATTATCGAACGACAAGTCCGCGCATACTTAGGTTGGCCAGGCTCCAAAACAACGATTGCGGAAATGGAGGTAACGATTACCAAAATAGCTGTCATCAAAGGCTCGGGTCCTGTCGGTTCTATGGAAACCAGAAATGGTGTTATAAATGTTTATTGTGGGAAAAACATCCTCGCCATTCTCCGATTGAAGCCAGCAGGTAAAAGAGAGATGAGTGCTTCGCAGTATTTGGCTGGAAACAAAATCTAAAGACTTAATCGTCGAGAACGGGAATAGTCATGCCTTTAATGCAGATTTAAGTAGTTCTGGTTCTTTTTTGTACTCTTCCTTAAGTAATTCAACTTGTTTCTGTGTAATTTCTTCATAGTCAGGTAGATTTACTTTAAGCCATTGACTAAGTTTTGTTTGATCTTCAGTTTTGATGATTTCCATCATTTCTAGAGTTTGAGAATCACTTAATCGCTCGTCAACTATTTGCCCGACTCTCAAATCTACAGCTTGAACAAAAATCTCTAGTAAGGCGTTCTTTGATTCATTAGATAAATCCGATAATCCAATGTCGTTTATTAATGATGTGTCTAGGTTAATCATACTTTTAGTATATACCTTTATCCTGTTGCCAACTTAGCAAGTAATTCGTTAAATAGCTGCTGTTGTTCTGGGGACATTGAGTGTGGCCCATTCATGTATTGTTCGACTCCACCGATTTTCACTAGCTCAAATGACGTATTATACTGTTGATTAAAAACATCTTTTGCTTGATCGAGCGTTTCCCTAGTAGTTCTTCCAAGCATCTCGCCGACTTCTCGGGCTACGTCCCAAGGTCGTTGTCCCAAATCTATATCAAAAACTTTGCTTACGTGCTCTGACACTTGTTCAATAGCAGGGTTCGGAGGCAATGTGTTGGCTACACTAGAACCACCACCTCTTGGAGGGGTCGGCGTTGTAAGGGATGGGTTGACATTATTCGTGGCATTGTTTGCAGTATCCATAGCATCATTTACATTGCCCTCCGCTCCAGCCTTCTTAGCGGCATACGCTATGGCAACTATCACACCAGTGACTGCCGCACCAATTAGTATATGCTTTCCTAGCTTCTTTTTATCAACTTCACCGTTTTCATTTCTGTATATTCTCGCTAAACCTTCAACTGCTCTACCTGGTAGTTGCTGTAGTCTAGCAAATCCCAATTGCATGGCTGCTCCTGGGTGTCTTAGGTACCATAATGCACTAGATCCTTTAGATTGCTCTGGTGAGTCTTCCTCTAAAACCTCCTGTGTTTCTGTATCAGACTGTGAGCTGGCAACATTCTTGTGTAATTCATACACTCCAACGAATGGGTTTTTCTCCTGAGTTTGTTTGACGCCAGGCATATTTGGACTACCAACTTTATAACGTACCTGTACGCTTTCAACAAGGTCGTCACTTTCTGCCAAGTCCCAAGCTTTTCCAATTGTTACCTCGGGAAGATTGCCAGTTATCGGAGTTGATGTAAGTTCATCGTATACTGAATACTCTCCAGTGTCTTCGTTGAAATCAGGCAACTCAACTACAGTGCCATTAGCTATGCTGATCCTGCGTCCACTTTCTAGCGTTACTATCGCTACCTCAGTACCCGCGCCAATATTGAGTGAGTTGGTGTGTTTAAATGAATCCCACTTTGTAGTTTGGCCTGCTTTATCAAGAATAAGTCCGATTTCACCGTCTTCAAACTGTATTCTTTCGTAGCTGTTGGGGGTTTCCCCGCGTTTCTTTTCTATCCGCAGGACTACACGATCGTACAGCCTGTCAGTTTGCTCCTCGCTAAAACTATTTCGTTCGGCGTCGACAGCAATTTTGTCAAGTATTGCTTCACTAACATCGTTATAGGTTGTCTTGTCGCCATTCTGGGTAGCTTCTTCAGCTAAATTAATAAGTTCGTTATAGCTACGGTCGCTATACTCTGTTTCTTGAGTCGAATCATAGTGTTCGTTGTTTCGTTTTCGTCCACGCTCCGTTGAATCATGCGTTCTAAATCGTGAATCTGCGCCTTGTACTACGCCGTTTACATTCTCATAATCTCTAGTTGCTAAATAATCAACCCAATCTGACTTGGCTGAAACCTCTTCCTTAAGAGCTGTAGCCTGCTCAAGGGTAAGGTTAAGCGCATTATTGCTTTCGTTATAATAATCAAGAACAGTTTGTATTTGTACAAGCTCATCTTGTGCAGCCTCTAAGCCTTCAGCTGCTAAATTAAGATTGTCGAGATGTTCGGTACCTGATGGAGATATAGTTGTTTCTGACATGTTTACACCATAGCACTTAAGCTTAAAAATGTCAAGCCTTATATACTTTTCTGGTTATCTATGCAAAATTCTGTTAGAAACCTAAGTCGCACTGTCTTCGACTAAAATTGTATCCTTGTTTTTTTTCAACTCTTCTTTGAGCTTCTCTAGCTCTTCGGCGACAACGTCTTTATAGTTTGGAAAGTTGCTTTCCAGCCATTTTAGCGCACCTTCTTCGTCATTACTGTCAACGAAAGCTTCAAATTCATCTAGTTGTTCGTCGCTCATTTTGGAAGCTAAGACTTTGCCGACATTGACCTCTAGCTGCTCATACAGATGTGACAGAAGCGCCTTCTTATCGTCATCCGACAAAGAACCCAACCCTAGTTCTTCAAGCATCTTGTTATCAATTTTTATCATTGGGACCTCCTTTTGCTTAGAGTTTTCTTGCCTTTGTTTCCCTGCTAATGAGTTCCAGTTTATCACCTTCTTGTAGAATAATCTTTGAGGTTGTTTCTAGCTGCAGGCCACACATGTCACCCTCATATACCTCTTTAACTTCTTGTTGTTGTCTCTTAACGCTAACAACTTTCGCCTCCGCAATGTCTTTCCCGTCACGGGTAAATTTCGCAATTCCTCCAGGTATCATCTTGCCTTTCGTAACCTCACCACCAAAAATTACCTCATTTCTGGTAGTTCTAAAAACCCCTTTAACAATCAACTTCCCAACTTCGGTCTCGATGATTTCTGGTTCGAGCATTGCCTCTAGTCTTGATTTAGTCTCATCGATAAGTTCGTAGATGACATCAAAAATTTTAATTTCAACATTTTCGCTTACTGCCAACTGCTTCACCTGTACTGGTAGCTCGACGCTGAAACCATAAATTACTGCGCCACTGGTAGCCGCCATGGTAACGTCTGATTCTGATATATTGCCTACTCCAGAACCAATTACACGCACGCTCACCTCATCGTTTTTTAGAGTCTTAAGACTGTCTACAATCGAGGTTAGTGAACCCTTCACATCAGTACGAACTATTACCGGCAGTTCAGAGGAATCTTTAAGTCGGTTCATCTTGTTAAGAAGATCACTGCTCGACATATCCAAACGACCGCCGCCGGAACTTGAAGTCGTATTTCCCTTGGCTAGTTGTTTGGCTTCTTTTTCGTTCTTTACTACCTGGAACGAATCACCAAAATTTGGTAGTTGCTTGAAACCAGTCAGTATTACCGGGTCAGACGGTCCCGCCGAATCAATCGTGACATATTTTTCATCTGTTAGTGTGCGGACTTTTCCATATGCGGCGCCAGCAACGAAGAAATCACCTTTCTTTAGCTCGCCGTGTTCGACTAGCAAACTTACTACGGAGCCTTTGCCTGTAGCCGTATGAGCTTCGATAACTAAACCTTCCCCTCTGCAGTCAGTGTCGGCTTTTAACTCCTCGACATCAGCTACCAAAAAAACCATATCTAAAAGTTCAGAGATGCCTTTGCCTTTTGTAGCAGAGACCTCAACGGTAACCGTGTCGCCACCCCAGGCCTCAGGCATTAAACCGTTGTCGCTAAGTTCTTGAAGAACCTTGTTGGCGTTGGCGGTTTCTTTATCGATTTTGTTTATTGCAACCAAAATCTTTACCCCAGCTTCTTTGGCGAACTTTATGGCTTCTTTTGTTTGCGGCTTTACGCCGTCGTCAGCAGCCACAACGATGATTGCAAGATCTGTAAGCTTAGCTCCGTGCTCTCTAAGCGCCGAGAAGGCCTCATGGCCCGGAGTATCCAGAAACGTTACGTAGCGGTTCTTATGCTCCACCTTGTATGCGGAAATGTGTTGTGTGATTCCGCCTGCTTCGTCATCAGTAACTTTAGAACCACGAATAGCATCTAGCAGCGACGTCTTTCCGTGATCAACATGACCCATGACTGCAACAACTGGTGGTCTTGACTTAGCCTTGTCACTAATTTTTCGCTTTTCACGTGTCGAGCTCGCCTCACTATCTACGGTAACTACCTCGGCATCCTTTTCGAGATCCGCCAGAATAATTTCGACAGTTTCAGCATCGATTTTTTCATTTACCGTAGCCATGATGCCGTTTTTGATAAGCTCTGAAATAAGCTCAGCTGGACTGGCATCTAGCTGTTTTGCAAGTTCACCAACAGTTATGGATCCTGGGACTTCTATCTGTATTTTCGCCATAACTGCTCCTTTTTATCGTCTAATCCCAGACGGTTCGGGTGAATTATTTTTTCAAACTCAAACTAATCTTCCTTGCATCTTTGTCGATGTCTAAGATGGTGAATTCTTTTTCTTCGTTAAGTTTAAAAATCTTTTCAGGGTCGACGCCTTC
>VAPM010517834.1_pt1 | contig 11323 bp, 8 predicted proteins | sample 3395091 | NCBI WGS metagenome assembly VAPM01 (sample SAMN08290445, study PRJNA428436) | hydrothermal vent metagenome | isolation source: Deep-sea hydrothermal vent chimney 3 | place: Pacific Ocean: Juan De Fuca Ridge | reverse complement strand
TTGTTGCCGTCTGGATTGGTCAACAGACTGCATCAACAATATCCAGCCTATTCGACTCTTGATCGCATGGTTGCGCCGATGTTCAAAGATCGGGACAACTTCACAGGGCTGGACGGCTTTCGCAAGGTCAACGACATCCTGTTGAGTCACGGAATCGACATCGGCCATATGGGCGAACGCGAACTATTCGTCGAGGTTTACCGTTTCCTGGCGACCCGCCATACCCTGAACAGTATCGACTGGGAAAATTACCAGACCGACTCCGTCTTCCAATTGGTGTTTCCGCAACCCGGCATGATCCGCCAGGACATTGTCAAGAAATACCTGACCGCCCCTGAAGGGGAGGAGCGCTCCAAGATCGCCGCCGACTACATGAAAGAAACCAATCCGCATGACGGCAATCAGCAACTCAACAAACCCTGGTTCAAAAAGGATGATGGAACGCTCGAGATTCTCGCCGGTTCCCAGCATAAATACCCTCAGACCCAGTTAATCTTCGATAAATCCACCCAGCACTGCTTCTCCTTCTGTACGTATTGCTTCCGTCATGCCCAGGTGCGTGGCGACCAGGATATGTTCCTGCAGCACGACGTCAAGCAGGTGCATGAATATCTGAAACAACACACCGAGGTAACGGACCTGCTGATCACCGGCGGCGACGGTGGGTTCATGCCGCCGGAAAGGCTCAGGCAATACTCAGGCGCCATTATCAAAGACCCGGACTTACTGCACATCCGCACTATCCGGCTGGCGACGCGCGCTCTGACATATCACCCGGAAATGATCCTGAGCCGGAAATACGAGAAAATGCTGGCCCTGTTCGACGAGCTCCATGAAAACGGTGTGCAACTGGCCTGGATGGCGCATTTTTCGACGCCGCGCGAATTACTGAACCCGTTCACTATCGCCGCAATCCGCCGCCTGCAAGCCCATGGCGTCGTTGTCCGCAGCCAAAGCCCGATAATGAAGCACATTAGCCTGTTCCCCAATGAAGACGGCTCTACCGACATTGAAAAATCGGCGCAGAACTGGATTGATTTGGCCAATATTCTTGGCACGCTGATGGTCGGATTCCATTCCATGTATTGCGCGCGTCCGACCGGCGAGCACCACTACTACACCGCCCCGCTGGCCGATGTGGTTAAGATTTTCAATAAGGTTTACCGCTCTTTGTCATCAATTAACCGACCGTCACGCCATATCTCCATGACCACGTCGGCGGGCAAATTGTCGCTAATGGGAACATCGGAAATAAATGGCCAAACCGTGTTCGCCCTAAAGTTCAACGAAGCCCGCAACATGGAATGGCTGGATATCGTCTTCCATGCCAAATATGACGAAACGACCAACAACGTGGCACTGCTGACGCCAATCGAGGGTAACAAGTTTTTCTTCGAGGATGAACTGGCTGAAATCGAGGAGGAGCTGTCGAAGTCCTTGGCCGAGGCCATGAAGGGTGCGCCCGGCATCAAGTTGGAGGCGGATAACGCTGTTGATTCCGATTATCCGTCGGCTCACTGACCAAGGGGCTGCGGAAAATGATCGACAAGCGCATCGCCTCTGTTGCTGAAGCCGTCGCCGATATTTCAGATGGCGCGTCGGTGATGATCGGCGGCTTTGGTGAAGCCGGAAGCCCAATCGAGTTGATCCACGCCCTTATCGATCAAGGGGCTCGTGATCTGACGGTGATTAACAACAATACCGGTAACGGCGAGGTTGGTCTGGCCGCCCTTATCGGCACGGGGCAGGTCAGGAAGATGATTTGCTCTTATCCCCGCTCCAGCCACTCGAAGGTTTTTCCGGAACTGTACCGGGCCGGCAAGATTGAGTTGGAACTGGTGCCTCAGGGAACACTGGCCGAACGCATTCGTGCGGGTGGGGCCGGAATACCAGCCTTTTATACGCCCTCCGCCGTCGGCACCACGCTTGCCGAAGGTAAGGAAACCCGTGCATTCGGGGGTCGGAATTACTTGCTGGAATACGGCCTGACTGCCGACTTCGCCCTGATCAAATGTGAAACGGCCGATCGGTTGGGTAATCTCATTTACAACAAAACGGCCCGCAACTTCAGCCCCATCATGTGTACGGCTGCTGATATCACCATCGTCCAGGCCGGACAAATACTTGAGGCGGGCGCCATCAATCCGGAAACCGTGGTGACGCCTAACGTCTACGTCGACCGTCTTGTCGAAGTGCCGAACCCGCAACAGGAATCCGACTTGATCGCCGAGGGAAAGTGCTATCCATGACCGATCAAATATCACAAACGGGCTGGACCCGCGAACAAATGGCGGAACGGACCGCTTTCGATATTCCCGACGGCGCCTATGTCAATCTCGGCATCGGCATCCCGGAACTGATCACCCGGTTTGTCCCGGAAGGGCGCGAGTTTATCTATCACACCGAAAATGGACTGCTCGGCATGGGGCCCGCCCCGGAACCGGGGGAAGAAGACCCGGAATTGATGAACGCCGGCAAGAAGCCGGTCACCGCCTTGCCCGGCGCGTGCTTTTTTGATCACGCCGACAGCTTCACCATGATTCGTGGCGGGCACATCGATGTTTGTGTGCTGGGCGCCATGCAGGTGGCCGGGAACGGCGATCTGGCCAATTGGTCGACCGGCGCGCCGGATGCCATTCCGGCGGTCGGAGGAGCCATGGACCTGGTCGCCGGGGTCAAGACTATTTTCGTCGTCACCAGGCATACGACGAAGACAGGTGAGCCGAAACTTGTCGAGACATGCTCGTACCCCCTGACCGGCAAGGGCGTGGTTTCGCGGGTCTTCACGGACTTGGCGGTTATCGATGTATCCGATAATGGTTTTCAGCTTCTGGAACTGGCTCCCGGCATCAACTTCGACGAGGTCCGCGCCAAGACCGATGCGCCGTTAACAGCAGCCCTGGGGAAACAAAACAATGGATAAATCGGTGGGCAGGAAGAGCACCGAATTGTTCCTGCGTGCAAACAAGGTTCTTCCCGGCGGCGTCAGCCGTAATACATTGTTGCGTGGCATCCAGCCCCTTTATGTCGATCACGGCGAAGGGTGCCGCGTCATAGATGTTGATGGCTTCGAGCGCATCGACTTCGCCAATAATATGGCGTCGCTCATTCACGGTCACGCCCATCCTAAAATCACCGAAGCCGTCAGCACCCAATTGCGTCGTGGCACCGCCTTCACAATGGCGACCGAGGCAGAGGTTCTTTTTGCCGAGCATCTCTGCGGCCGCGCCCCCGGATTTGACAAGGTGCGCTTTGTCAATTCCGGAACCGAGGCGGTGATGGCTGGTCTGAAAGCGGCGCGCGCCTATACGGACCGGCCAAAAATCGCCAAGGTTGAAGGCAGTTACCACGGCGCTTACGATTTCGCCGAGGTCAGCCAAGCCGCAAATCCGGAAAACTGGGGACAGGGGAATCGACCGAATTCGACACCCCTGGCTCAAGGGACGCCACAGGGCGTGCTTGATGACGTCATCATCATTCCCTTCAATGATCCTGAAACGGCATTAGCCATCCTGGCTCGGCACAAATCCGATATCGCCTGCGTTCTCATCGATCCCATTCCGCACCGCATCGGCATGATCCCGGCAGACCCGGAATTCGTCCGCCAAATTCATACATGGACGCGAGACAACGGGGCGTTGCTGATGTTTGATGAGGTTATTACCTTTCGCACCGAAACTGGTGGTATGCAGGCGCGTTTCAACGTCACTCCTGACCTCACGTCACTGGGCAAGATGATCGGCGGCGGCTTTCCGGTCGGCGCGCTGGCCGGGCGCAACGACGTGATGGATGTGTTCGTGAAGGGCGAAAAGGGATTGCGTCTGCCCCATTCCGGAACCTTTTCCGCCAATCCCGTCACCATGACCGCCGGCAGGGTCGCCATGGAGCTGTTTGATGACGAGGCCGTGGCCCGCCTGAACGACCTTGGCGACAGGGCGCGCGAGGGCATTGCCCAAGCCATCAATATCGCCGGCGCACCCGCCTGTGTCACCGGAACAGGGAGCCTGTTCCGCATTCACATGAAGCCCAATCCACCGGCCAATTATCGCGAGACCTATCCCGATGCATCCGAGCAGAAGGCCCTGAGCGCCTTAGTCGATGCCTTGTATGATGCTGGTATCATGCCCATCCACACCGGTTCCGGAGCCCTGTCAACCGCCATGGGAAACAGCGAGATCGACCGGTTGGCAGAAGCCGTCCTGACGGCCTTTCGCACTATTAATACCAAGTTGCAGAAAGACATTTAGCCCGCACCAATGGCGTCAAAGTGAAGCGCATTGACACGCCGGCGGGAACGCCGCGCGTCAACGTGCCGAAGACGGCCGGGCATGGATGAGCCGTTCTATCCCGGGTCCCTTGAGCGGGGGTGGCGCTCTTCGCGCGGTGTGCAATTCGTCGCCTCGGACGACCATGCCGGTCTGCGGGCCGGACAGATGGCACCGAAGATATAGGCCGAACGGGTGCGCTGGTCCTTGGGGGCCGAGGGCATCTTCGATGTCAGTTCCAGCTTCGCCATGGAAACCATTAAATACACCACCGCCCTGCCGCTGGGATATATCGACACGTAGCGCTTCGTATCGTTATTCCCGCAGTCACTGGAATAACGCGTATGAAGAGAAACTCCGTAACCTGTCAGGTTCCTGTAAGGTTCACCTGATATTAGCGGGAGTACTATAAATTTCAAAAAGCAGATTCCAGCCGCAACGACAAGCGAAACGCCGGTAAAAACAACAAGAAGCCAAAGGCCGGATGCCGGTTTCTGCTTTTGTGTATTACAAGACGGTTATTTCTGAAATTTAGAGGGAGGTTGCCATGGTTACGTTCAGGGGTGCTACCGCCGGTGTCATAGCACCGGTTTTACTGGTTTTTTCCACGATTGCGGCAAACGCGACGAGTATAACGACGGTTAGTTCCGGCGGAACGACCGCCGCTGCCCTTGCCGCCGCGACCCTGGCGGCTTCCAGCGGCATTTCCATAGTTAGCGGCAGCCAGGCCTATACCGGGGGCGATGGACAGGGCGGCACGTATTCCGGATTTTCCGTGACCAACGGCACGACGACGATAGAAAACGCCGATGGGGTGCTGCTGACAACGGGTGCGGGCAACGTCCCTTTGTCCAATACCAGCGCCTCATACGGCAATATAACTGGTTCCGGCTTGAATGCGCAGCTCTCGGCCTTGCTTGCCGCCAATTCCATGCCTTCGAGCACTACCAGTGACCAGAACGTATTGAGTTTCAACTTCACGGTTGATTCAGGCGTTACCTCCGTCTCGGCCAGTTTCGTGTTCGGCTCGGAAGAATATCCGGATCAGAATGTGACCGATATTTTTGGTCTTTTCATCGATGGGGTGAATTACGCAAAATTCTCGGACGGCTCGTTGATTTCATATAATTCGGGCACCATATCCGCCGGTTTATACAATAACAATGATTACGGTTCCGCTAGTCCATTTGCCTTGGAATACGACGGCATCACCGATAATTTGGCGATTACCGGTATTCTTGACACCGGTCTCCTGGAACACACGTTTGTGCTGGCCATTGCCGATACCTTTGACAGCATATACGATTCCGGTGTTTTCTTCGCCGGGCTGACTGCGGGCACGGATACCGGTGGCGGTGGCATCGCACCGCCGGTAGTGCCGTTGCCTTCGAGCTTCGTTATAATGCTGACCGGGCTGGCCGGTATTGGCGCATACACGCGTCGGAAAAAGGCCAAAATGCATCGGGACGCAACGTCCTGAACGAGACCGGCGCAGTAAGTTAGCAAGGTCAAGGCAAGACCCGGTCCGACCGCCTGTTCGGGGTGATCGGGCCGGGTCTTTGCGTTTGGAAAATACCGGCCCGATATAATCTGCTATTCCCTTTATCATGTGCTACTCTTAGCTGCGGTCGATCTGTTCGAGTGGGATGCAAGATGAGAAATATTTCCAGGATCCTTATGTGCGCCGTCGTGGCTACGGTCGTATTTTCAAGCGGGTCGGCACTTGCCGGGCCAGTCGGGCAGTCTTGTCAGCTGCTCGCCGCCATTGGCGGGAACGATGCCGCCGCAATTGAATCCTCTTTGAAAAAATCGATCACGCGCTGGCCGGAAGCCAACAGAACCAGCCTTATTAAACGGCTCAAGGAACTCGTGGGAACATTGAAGTTTGCCGGCGGTACATTGTACCGGGTTGCGAAACTTGGCGATGATATCGAGGAGCATCTGGTGCTGTTGCGACTGGAAAAGGGAGAAGTCGCCGGAATGCGGATACGCTACGAGTGGGGGCCGAATGAAATGCTTCTGGTTTCCATTAATTTTGAACGGGTCTATCAAAATTACATCAAGCGGCCTTTCCTGCAAGCACCCGCGAAAATTGAATGCCCGTGAATACCGGCGTACGCCAACGATGAAGGCAGTCGGTCGCGGGCGCTCAATGCGTCGCCAAACATCCCTGTATCTCTTTGGCGGACATCACATGACAGTAGATCATGTTGATGATTTCCAGCTCCCGGACATGCAATTCGTCGGTTCCGGCGGCGCAGCAATCATCGCCAACGACGACGTTGAAACTTTCATCGGCAAGGCTGCGAACGGTCGATGAAATACATTGATCGGTAAAAATGCCGACGACAATCACATTGCTGATTTCCATGTTGCGCAGGATAAGGCGCAGGTTGGTTCCGGTCAGGGCGCTGTCGGTTGTTTTGGTAAGGACGATCTCGTCATCACGGGGCGCCAGTTGCGGCACGATCAGGGATTCCTCGGTATCCTTCGGCATCAGAAGATAATTCCACCCCGGTTTTTTCTGGCTGAGCGAACGGTCGCGCCCGTCTTTTTTCAGGCAGGCGATGCGGGCGAACATGACCTCGACGCCATTGCCGCGGCAGGTCTCCAGCAGTTTCCCGATATTGGGGATAACGATGTCGCTCATGCGCTCCCGAAACGGTCGCCAGCGATCCCGGTCGGTCGGGTCATTAGCCGGCGTCATATAGGTATTTTGCACATCCACGACCAGCAGCGCGGTTTTGTCACAGTGCAGGACCATGTCCGCCGGTTGCGGTGCGTTTTGGTAGTAGAAAGACCTGTATTTTTTCTTCCAAGTCACCCTGTTGCCCTCTGCTCCCGATAATTTTGAATAATTCCACAAAAAATTTGATCCACGAAACCAACTTGATGATACGCTACCGCGCTTTTGTCAGGCAAATTGGAAATGCGGGGAGCAAATATTTGACCCATCGGAATGCCCTTCTCGAAAAAATCCGGACTTCGGTTATCGGCGACGACCGGGTGTTCCCTGGGCCGTTCGGGCCACGGCATATTGTCTATGCCGATTATACGGCATCCGGTCGCGCCCTTGACTTCGTTGAGGATTTCCTGCGCCATCAGGTGCTGCCCTATTACGCCAACACCCATACCGAAACCTCGCTGACCGGCCTGCAAACAACCCATTTCCGCGAACAGGCACGCGCCTTGATCCGCCGTTCTGTCGGCGCCGACGATGACTACGCGGTGATTTTTTGCGGTTCCGGCGCGACCGGGGCGGTCAACCGCCTGATCGATATCCTGAATATCCGCATCCCGGCCAACCTGGACTCGAAATATGATTTATCCGCCGCCATTCCCGCTGCGGACAGGCCGGCGGTCTTCATCGGGCCTTACGAACATCATTCGAACGAACTGCCATGGCGCGAAACCATCGCCGATGTCATCGCCATCGACGAAGACGCCGATGGCCGGATCGACCTGCGGCACCTGGAACGCCAGCTACGGCTATACCGGGACAGGGGTCTGCTGATCGGCAGTTTCTCGTCCGCCTCCAATGTCACCGGCATCATATCGGACCGGGACGGGATATCGGCCTTGCTGCGGGACCATGGCGCGCTATCGTTCTGGGATTGCGCCGCCGCCGCGCCCTATATCGACATCGACGTTATCGGCGCCGGCGAACGACCGGCCATGGACGCCCTGTTTTTATCGCCCCACAAGTTTGTCGGCGGACCCGGATCACCGGGTGTGCTGGTGGTCCACAGGCGGCTGATGGGCAACCGCGTTCCGGCCCGGCCCGGCGGTGGTACGGTCAGTTACGTCAATACCGTCGAGCATGTTTACGTCGCCGATCAGGAACTGCGCGAAGAAGGGGGCACGCCGGCCATTATCGGCAGCATCCGCGCCGGCCTGGCCTTTTCGCTCAAAGACAGCGTCGGCACGGATATCATCGGGCGGCGAGACGAAGCCCTGGTGCGGCGGGCGCTGGAATCCTGGACCGCCAATGCGAACATCCATGTACTTGGCAATCCGGACCTGCCCCGGCTTTCGATCATTTCCTTCGTAATTCGCCACGGCAAGCGAAACCTGCATCACGATTTCGTCGTCGCCGTACTTAATGACCTGTTCGGTATTCAGTCCCGGGGCGGCTGTTCCTGCGCCGGGCCTTATGGTCATCGGTTGCTGGATATCGACCTGGACCAGTCACGGGCCTTCGAGGAAAGCATCGTCGAAGGCTGCAACGGCATTAAGCCCGGCTGGGTTCGGGTCGGTTTCAATTATTTCTTTTCCGACACCATGGCCGATTACATCATCGCGGCGGTCAACATGATCGCCGAACACGGCTGGAAACTGCTGCCGCTGTATACATTCGATCCGGCCACCGGGTTTTGGCGTCACGCCGCCGCCGCCCAGACTCCGCCGCTGGATTTACAGGACATGGACGTACTGGGCCCGCCGCCACCTGCGGCGGCAACCGCCGGCGAGGAAGCGCTGGCCGGCTATCTTGATGAAGCCCGGGAAATTCTTGTGCAGTCCCGATGCTGCGAAGACCCATCAATCGACGCCGCCCACCTGCTGTCCGGCGAGGCCGAAGCCCTGCGCTGGTTCCCGCTGCCCGAGGAGTTCCTGAAAGAACCCGCCGCCGAACGACCGGCCGATGACGGTAGTACCGTTCACGGCGGCGTCGGAAAGGCCTGATATATTCAGGTCAGCGGCACATCCCCCGCCCCGGATCAAACAGCATGTAATTCAGTTTTCCCATGCGCCCGGAGGTCCGGTCGAATTCAAATTCCATAGACTTTATAGGAAGATTCCCGAGAGGAATTTTTGTTGCCAGTTCCCGATTGGCCAGTTGCGCCATTCCGTTGCCGTCCATGACACCGCCGGGTTTCGGCATCCAGACCAGCAGGCATTGTCCGGGCCGGTTCCCCGGCGGGCGGGTGATCGTCGGAAATTTGGTGCTGACAATGCGGGTTTCGGGAAAAGCGCCGCGCAGGTTACCGGCCAGATCATGGGGGAAGTAGTAAGCGAAAATGGTACCGTCCCGGAAACCTGCATCACGGATTTTGCGGGCAATTTCCGGGTATGGCAGCAAAAGCTGGCAGCGTTGGCAACGTATCGGCTCGGTTATATACTTGACCGCCATGCCGCCGACCAGCAAGACAGTCAGGGCGAGCAGCGTCGCGCCATAAATTTGCGTCGCCCGCGACCGTTCCGGCGAAGGCCTGAGCCAGGCGAAAAAAACAACCGGCAGCGGCATCAGCACGAACATGTAGTGGGCCCGTATTTTGGTCGTGCCCGACAGCACTACGAACAAGCCAAGCAAGGCGATTACCGTGACCAGATAGATCATCAGGAATCGGGCCGGCGGCGGCATTTCACGGCGCCCCTTCAGCCGCTCTCGAAAGGCTTTCCGGAACACCGTCAACAGGACCAGCCACAGCGGCGATATAAAGCTCAGGCCGGAGACGACCGCGCTTTTTAAGCCGCTAAGGCGGGTCGCCAGAAATCCATCCCCGGCCCCGCCGATTTCAAATTTACCGGCAATGGCGCCGCCAATCATATGCGATTGCTGAACCAGCCAATAACCATGGGGCGCCACGATCAGGCCGGCCACCGCCACCGCGATCAGCATCCGGGGATTGACGATAACCGCCCGGTAGGGACGATACAGAAGCCCGCCCGCAAGCATCGCCAGGGCCGCCAGGGCGAAGGTGTATTTCGATAACAGGCCAAACCCAAGGACCAGTCCGAACAACAAATATGAACGCGCATTGCCGTTTTCACGGAGGCGCAGCAAGGCGGCCAGGGCGGCCAAAATCAACGCCGTCGCCAGCACCGTGTGGCTGTAGGACAGCACCGCATCCCATGCCATATAGTACAGCCACAACGGTGACAGGGCGGCCAGTATGGCCAGCCGTTCATCATCGATGGCGCGACGTCCAAGAACATAAAGAAAGTGAAAAATCATCCCATAGGCGGCAAACTTGACCAGCGACACCGTCACATTCTCAACCCCGAAAACCTGCTGTAGGGCGATTACCAGCCAGGTGTACAGCGGCGGGTTGACCACGTCATAACCCCATCGCAAGACCTGCGAGAATAAAAGCTGTTCGGCGTCATCGCTGGGTGCGGCGGGATAAAGCAAACCCCGGATAATGAACTGGGCGACCACCAGCAAGACCAGCAGACCATAAAACCTGCCCGCCGTAGTCAGGGCCGGATAGCCGCGACCGGAATTTCCCAAAGGCCTATTCATCGCCAGGCCGGGGCGTCCGTTCATGGTCCAGGTCCGGCTCCCGGCAATGTTCCAGAATCCAGGCGCGGACCTTGTCGCGCAGCTCTATGGCGGCTTCGAAGCCGCCGCCATGGGGATTGATCGGCGGACCGGCAATAACCGTGACGGCCCCCCACCGGGGGAAGAACTGATCGCCGCGCAACACCGAGCGGCTGCCGCGAATGGCCAGCGGAATGACCGGCAGGGACGCCGCCACCGCCGTTTCGAAGGCTCCCATGCGGAATGGCAGCAGGCCCGGCATTCTGGTAAAGGTACCTTCGGCGAAAAACATCAACGAACGCCCGCCGCGCCCGGTTTCGATAACGCTACGGGCGCCGGCAACCCCCTTGGCGTTGTCGAAGCGTTCGACAAACAATGTATCGAAGCGCCTGAGCAGGGTACGCAGAAAGAAGCCGCGCTGGAGTTCAACCTTGACCACGAAGCGGGTCCGAACCGGCAGCAGCGCCAGCATGACCAGGGCGTCGATGTAGCTTTGGTGGTTGCTTACATAGACACAGGGAGCATCCGTCGGCGGCAGGTTTTCGGCGCCGCGCAGGATCATCGGAATGCCGCATATTCGCATCAGGACTTTAATTGTCGTTTGCGCCAACGACCAGCGCCAGCGTTCCACCGGCAATATCATCACCACGACCCACAGGCACAGCGCCGAAAAACCGAACAGGGTCAGGCACCCCGCCGCATAAAGCGCCGAGCCGCTAAATTCCAGGCCGCGCCTTAGTTGCGGCAGCGCCGCGCCGATGGTCAACCGTGCCACCTGCAACCACACCGCCCGCCC